>Ga0164290_1000402_pt1 | contig 145785 bp, 140 predicted proteins | sample Micstemetagenome_FD_108782 | JGI IMG/M metagenome (GOLD analysis project Ga0164290, IMG submission 108782) | Contaminated culture microbial community from soil near Moab, Utah, USA - Microcoleus steenstrupii SON62 (Illumina Assembly) | ecosystem: Environmental > Terrestrial > Soil > Soil crust...
ATGATCTCGCCGATCTGCCCGGCGTTCAGCTGGCGCACCTGGGCCAGATAGAGCGGCAGGATGTAGACGAGGCCGTAGAGGCCCACCCCCAGGGCGAGACCGAAGATGCTGCCGATGGCGAAGTTGCGGTCCCTGAAGGCATGCAGCTCGACGATCGGGTTCTTCGCCGTGAAGGCGCGATAGAAGAAGAGGATGCCGCCCAGCAGGGCGGCGAGCGCGAAGTTCCGGATCGCCGGCTCCTCCAGCCAGTCGTGCCGGGGGCCTTCCTCCAGCACGTATTCCAGGCTGCCGAGGAACAGCGCCATGCCGAGCAGGCCGGCGATGTCGATGTTCTTCAAGAGCGACCAGTCCGGCCTGTCGAGGTCGGCGAAGCACCAGACGGCGATCGTGACCAGGATGCCGGGCACCACATTGATCAGGAACAGCCAGTGCCAGGAGAGCCACTGGGTGATCCAGCCGCCGAGCGTCGGCCCGACGGTGGGCGCGAGCGTCGCCACCAGCCCGACGATGACCGAGGCGCGGGCGCGGCGCTCGCCCGGGAAGAGGATGAAGGAGGCGGCGAAGACGGTCGGGATCATCGCGCCCCCCAGGAAGCCCTGCAGCGCCCGGAACACGATCATCGATTCGATGCTGTCGGCGAAGGCGCAGGCGACGGAGGCGGCCGTGAAGCAGGCACAGGAGATGCAGAACAGGATGCGGGTGGAGAGGAGCCGCGAGAGATAGCCCGAGAGCGGGATCATGATCACTTCGGCGATCAGGTAGGAACTCTGCACCCAGGAGATCTCGTCCGCCGTCGCCGACAGCCCGGCCTGGATCTCGGCGAGCGAGGAGGAGACGATCTGGATGTCGAGGATGGCCATGAACAGGCCGAAGACCATCGCCACATAGCCGACCAGCATGCGCCCGCCGCCGAAGGCGGGCGTCAGTACCCCGAACTTCTCCGGCGCCGGTGCCGGCGCCGGTGCCGCAGTGGCGGTGTCGGTCACGGTGGCGGCTGTCCGGCGACCGCCGCGCCGATGCCGAAGGCGGGCGCCTTGGCCGCGTCGGTGCCGGCCTCGCGGGTGTCGACCGAAACCTCGACCGACAGGCCGGGCACCAGGCGCCGGGCCACCGGGTCCTCGGTATCGAGGCGGATCCGCACCGGCAGACGCTGCACGATCTTGGTGAAGTTGCCGGTGGCGTTCTCGGGCGGCAGCAGGCTGAACTTGGCGCCGCTCGCCGGGGCGAAGCTCTCGATGCGCCCCTGCAGGGGATGCTGCTTGAACGCGTCGACGGAGAGTTTCACCGGCTGGCCCGGGCGCATGCGGGAAAGCTGCGTTTCCTTGAAGTTGGCGACGACATAGGTGGCATCGGCCGGGACCAGCACCATCAACTGCAGGCCGGCGCGGGCGAACTGCCCGGTCTGGACGGTGCGGTTTCCCACGGTGCCGGCGACCGGCGCGCGCACCACCGTATTGGAGAGGTCGACGCGGATGGTGGCGAGGGCGGCCTCCGCCTCCGCCACCAGGGCTTCGGCCTCGCGCCGCGCCGCCTGCAGCACGCCGGTCTGACCCTGCTGGGTGGCGATGGCGGCCCGGGCGCGGTCGCGTTGGGCAACCGCCCGGCGGTGATCGGCAAGCGCGGTGTCGAGCCGCTGGGCGGAGGTGACGTTCTGTTCCTTCAGCGCCTGATAGCGCAACAGGTCGACCTGGGCGCGGGCCACTTCGGCCTCCGCGGCGGCCAGCGTCGCCTGCGCCTCGGCGACATTGGCGCCCACCAGCGCGATGCGCGGATCGAAGCTGAGGACATTGGCGCGGGCGACCGCCACCTTCGCCTCGGCCTGCGCGATGCGGGCGCGGATATCGGCGTCGTCGATGCGGACCAGGAGGTCGCCCGCCTTCACCGCCTGGTTGTCGGCGACCGCGACCTCGGTGACGTATCCCGCGACCTTCGGCGCGACGACGGTGATGTTGCTCTCGATATAGGCGTTGTCGGTCGCCTCGATGAAGCGGCCCTCGGTCCACCACCGCCAGCCGAAATGCCCGCCGGCCGCGAGCGCGGCCAGAAGCACCAGCGGCAACACCAGCTTGCGCAATCGATCCTCCCTGGCCGCGCCCCAATACTGGACGGACCGGTTTGATAATTGCGGAAGGCTAGCGCCCGGGTCAGGCCATGTACATGCCGCCGTTCACGTCCAGCGCCACGCCGTTGACATAGGCGGCATCGGCGGAGGCGAGGAAGAGCATGGCGGCCGCCTGCTCCTCGGGGCTGGACAGGCGCTTGATCGGCATCATGTGCTGGTGAGCGGCAATGCGGGCCTTGCGCCGTGCTTTCTCTTCGGGGTCCTCGGTGTTCCTCACCGCCGCGGCGCGGATCATCGGCGTGTCGACGCCGCCGGGGCAGATCGCGTTGACGCGGATGCCGAGCGGGCCGTAGTCGAAGGCGAGGTGCCGCGTCAGTCCGAGGAGGCCCGCCTTGCTCGCCGAATAGGCGGCCGTGGCATTGGTGCTTTTCGAGCGCCCGGCGAGCGAGGAGACGTTGACGATGGCGCCCGCTCCCGCCGCCACCATCGCCGGCAGGACGGCCTTCGACAGAAGGAACGGCCCGGTCAGGTTGACCGCGAGCGTGCGGTTCCAGCGATCGAGATCGATCTGCTCCAGCCCCGGCCCATTCGCGGTATCGGGCACGCCGGCCACGTTCAGCAGGATGCCGGGCGGGCCGAAAGCCTCCACGCAGGCGGCGAGTGCCGCTGCGATGGAGGCCGGGTCGGCGACGTCGGCGCGGATCGCGAGGGCCGCTGTGCCGATCGCGGCGGCGGTCCGTGCGGCCGCCTCGCCATCGATGTCGAGCGCCGCCACCCTGGCCCCTTCCGCCGCCAGCCGGCGCGCGGCGGCCTGGCCAATGCCGCTGCCGGCCCCGGTGACAATGGCGATGGCGCCTTCGAAGCGGCGGGCGGGATGGGATGCGGGAGTGACGATCATCGGGCGCTTCTCCGGTTGGCGCCTGGCGGGCTGCAGGACTTGCGGACGATCAGCTCCATCGGGAAGACCACGGCGCGCGGCGGCGCGGCATCCCCACCGAAGCGGGACAGCAGCAGTTCGGCCGCCTGCCGGCCGACATTCTTCAAGTCCCAGCGGAGCGCCGTGATGCCGGGCGCCGCGTAGCGGGCGAGGTCGGTGTCGCCGATGCTGATGACCGACACGTCGCCCGGCACCTCGAACCCGCAGGAGGCGATCGCCGACAAAGTGCCGGCCAGCATCTGGGTTCCCAGCACGACGATCGCCGATGGTGGCCGGGGCCCGGCCAGCGCCTGCTTCACGTCGCTGAAGACGAAGGCGATGGAGCTGGCCTGCAGGCTGAAGGTCAGGCCTTCGGGTGCCAGCCCCGTGTCGCGGAACGCCGATTCCATGCCGGCCATGCGCTCGCGTCCGGGGCGCACCTGGTGGCCGGGCGTCACCAGCAGGATGTCGCGGTGGCCGAGGTCGATCAGATGGCGGGCGGCGGCATAGGCCCCGCCGCGATGATCGGCGCTGACGCGGTCGCGCTCGACGCTGACGTCGCGGTCCAGCAGGACCAGCGGCACCGCCGTCTGCTCGATCTCGCGCAGGAGGTCGGGATGCGTCTCGTTGTTGAGCGCGACGATCAGCCCGTCCATCCGCCGGCGCCGGAACAGGCGGATCAGCGCCAGTTCGCGCGCCAAGTCACCATGCGAATTGCCGAGCACGAAGAGATAGCCCTCATCCTGCAGCCGCGCCTCGGCGGCGCTGACCAGTTCGGCGTAGAGCGGGTTGGACACGTCGGAAACCAGGCAGCCGACCGTGCGCGAGGCCTGCCCGCGCAGCCCCTGGGCGTTGAGGTTGGGCACGTAGCCGAGTTCTTCCGCCGCCCGCAGCACCCGGGCCTGCACCGCGGGGCTGACATGACGACCCCCGTTCAGGGCGCGCGAGACGCTGGACGGGCTGACGCCGGCGCGGGCGGCGACATCGTGGATCTGGGCGGGGCGGGTCACGGGGCGGAACCTAGAAACGATTTCAGAGACGCGCAAGCCACGATCACATATGTGCGGAAAACCAGACTGGTAACGTTTTCAGGCAAGGCGTAGCATGATCGCCGGGAAGAAACGCCAGAGACGGCAATGTTCACTGTCTTCAGTACATTCGCGGCCATTGCGGCCGGGCTCGACCGGCGGCCCTATCTCTGCGTGCCGGCGTCTCCGGGGCGGGCCTATCTGCCGGCGGGCACCGAGTTCAGCTATGGCGACGTCCTCACCCGGGTGCTGGCGCTGCAGGATCTCTATCGCGCGGCCGGCTATGGCCACGGCCATCGGGTGGCGATCCTGCTGGAGAACCGCCCCGACTTCTATTTCCACTTCCTGGCCCTGAACGGCCTCGGCACCGGCATCGTGCCGCTCAATCCCGACCTGCGCCCGGCCGAACTGCAGTACATCCTCGAACACAGCGAACCCGAACTGGTGGTCACCCTGACCGGCAGGGCCGAGGTCTTCCGGGATATCGCCGGCCGGCTCGCCCGGCCGCTCGCGGTCCTGGACGCCGAGCGCTTCGAGGGGCGGGTGCCGCCGCCGGCCTCGCCGCCGCCGCGCGCGGGCGTCCCCGGCGCCGAGAGCGAAGGCGCCATCCTCTATACTTCGGGCACGACGGGGCGGCCGAAGGGCTGCATCGGCACCAACCGCTACATGCTGACCACGGGGCAGTGGTACGCGTCGCGGGGCGGCATCACCGGCTTCGTGCACGGGCGGGAACGCATCTACAACCCGATGCCACTGTTCCACATGGCGGGCCTCTGCCTCGTTTCCATGGGCATGCTGATGTCGGGCAACTGCGTCATCCTGCCCGACCGTTTTCATCCCGCCCGCCTGTGGTCCGACGCGGTCGAGACCGGGGCGACGGTGCTGCACTACCTGGGCGTGGTGCCGGCCATGCTGCTGGCGCAGGCGCCCGACCCGCTGGAGCGCGCCCATAAGATCCGCTTCGGCCTCGGCGGCGGTGCCAACCCGGCATTGATGGACCGGTTCGAAGACCGCTTCGGCTTTCCGCTGGCCGAAGGCTGGGGCATGACCGAGACCGGCCGCTCCACCTTCAACAACCATGAGCCGCGGCCCAAGGGCCGCTATGCTATCGGCCGGCCGGTGGACGGCTTCGAAGCCCGCATCGTCGGCGACGACGAACAGGAACTGCCTTCTGGCAAGGCGGGTGAACTGGTCGTCCGTTATGGCGGCGACGATCCCCGCTTCGGCTTTTTCGCCGGATATCTGAAGGATCCGGCGGCGACCGAGGAGGCCTGGCGCGGCGGCTGGTTCCATACCGGCGACGTGGCGAGCCAGGACGGGGACGGCATGCTGTTCTTCGTCGACCGCAAGAAGCACGTGGTGCGCCGGGCCGGCGAGAACATCGCCGCGGCGGAGGTCGAGCTGGTGCTGCTGGCGCATCCCGCCGTCAAGCAGGTGGCGGTGCTGCCCGCCCCGGACGAATTGCGCGAGGAAGAGGTGCTGGCCTGCGTCGAACTGCGCGACGGGCACCAGCCGGACCTCGACCTGGCCCGGGCGCTGTTCGCCTGGTGCAACGAACGCCTCGCCTACTACAAGGCGCCCGGCTGGGTGCTGTTCGTTGACGAACTGCCGCTGACCGGGACGCAGAAGGTGGCCAAGACCAAGGTCTTCGGCCCCGGCGAGGACCCCCGCGCGCGCCCCGGCATCCATGATTTCCGTTCCGCGAAGAAGCGGGACGGCAAGCGCTGAACCACGGCGACATTGGTCAGGAGGAGGAGGAAACGATGAAGAACAGGATCAAGGCGGCGCTGGCCGCGGGTGGCTTTCTGGTCGCGGGACAGGCGGCGGCCCAGGTGTCCGACGACGTGATCAAGGTCGGCGTGCTGAACGATCAGTCCAGCATCTATGCCGATGCCGCGGGCACGGCGTCGGTGGAACTCGTGCGCATGGCCGCCGCCGACATGGGCGGCAAGCTGCTCGGCAAGCCGATCCAGGTGCTGGGCGCGGATCACCAGAACAAGGCCGATATCGGCGCCACCATCGCCCGGCAGTGGTACGACCAGGAAAAGGTCGACACCATCGTCGATCTCGCCAACTCCGCCGTGGCGCTGGCGATCCAGGAGATCACCCGCGAGCGGAAGCGGATCATGATCGCCTCCTCGGTCGGCACCTCGGCGATCACCAACAAGGCCTGCTCGCCCTACGGTATCCACTACACCTACGACACCTATTCGCTCGCCAACTCCACGGCGCGCGCGATCGTGGAACAGGGCGGCGATACCTGGTTCTTCGTCTCGGCCGATTATTCCTTCGGCCAGGTGCTGGAACAGGACGCCACCAACGTCATCAACGAGCTGGGCGGCAAGGTGCTCGGCCGGGCCAAGCATCCGCTCAACTCCTCCGATCTCTCCTCCTTCCTGCTGCAGGCCCAGGCCTCGAAGGCGAAGGTGGTCGGATTCGCCAATGCCTCGGGCGACACCATCAACTCGATCAAGCAGGCGAACGAGTTCGGCATTCCCCAGGGCGGCCAGAAGCTGGCGGCGCTCCTCTTCCAGATCGTCGACGTGCATGCGGTGGGCCTGAAGCAGGCCCAGAGCATCTACCTGACCGAAGCCTTCTACTGGGACATGAACGACGAGACGCGCGCCTTTGCGAAGCGCTTCTTCGACAAGAACGGCCGCATGCCGACCATGGTGCAGGCCGGGCTCTATTCGGCCGTCATGCATTACTTCAAGGCGATCGAGGCGGCCGGCACCGACAATTCGGATGCGGTGATGGCGAAGATGCGCGAGATCAAGGTGAACGACTTCTTCGCCAAGGGCGGCTACATCCGCGAGGACGGCCGCCACGTGCATGACATGTACCTGTTCCAGATCAAGAAGCCGGAGGAATCGAAGGCCCCCTGGGATTACTACAAGCTGGTCGCCACCGTGAAGGGCGAGGATGCCTTCATCCCGGCGGCGAAAAGCGAATGCCCGTTGATGAAGAAGGGCTGAGGCAGAGGGAAACGGGAGGCGGGCCATGATCGAGCGGAAACTTCGCATCGCGACCAAGGCGGGATCGATGGGCGCCTATGTGTTCCATCCCGACGGGACGGGACCCTGGGCGCCGATCGTGCTGTACATGGACGCACCCGGGATGCGCGAGGAACTGCGCGACATGGCCCGCCGCCTCGCCACCGTCGGCTATCACGTGACGCTGCCGGATCTCTACTACCGGGCGGGCGAGGAACGCGGCATCGATATCCGGAAGCACCCGCTTTCCGAGGCCGACCGCAAGAGCATGTTCGACCTGATCCGCGGCCTGTCGAACGCCAAGGTGGTGGAGGATACGGAAGGCATCATCGCCTGGCTCGACAGCCAGCCCGAGGCGCGGCCCGGCGGCATCGGCGTGGTCGGCTATTGCATGAGCGGGCCCTTCGCCTTCGCCATCGCGGCGGCCTTCCCGGCGCGCATCGCCGCCGCCGCATCGATCTACGGCGCCGGCCTCCTCACCGACCGCGACGACAGCCCGCATCTCGCCGCCGCGAAGATCCGGGGCGAGATCTATTTCGCCTGCGCCGAGATCGACGAGTATTTCGGCCTCGAGAAGGTGAAGGCGCTGGAGGCGCATTTAGGCCAGACCGGCATCCGGTATCGCGTGGAGCTCTACCCGAAGGCCGAGCACGGCTTTGCCTTCCCTGAGCGGCATTGCTACGACAAGGCGTCTGCCGAGCGGCATTGGGAACGGCTGTTCGATCTCTACCGGCGGAATTTATAGGGCGGCTGTGCTGCCGGCTTCCTCGTCCTTCGAGACGACCGCTACGCGGTCCCTCAGGATGAGGAAACCTACTTGGAAATAGTCCTCATCCTGAGGAGCACTCGAAGAGTGCGTCTCGAAGGAAGGGGACGGGCCCTCCAACTTCGACGGCGTCAGTGATGCGCGTCGGGTTTCAGCATCAGCTCGACCAGCACGCCGCCCATGTTCTTGGGATGGATGAAGATCACCGGCACGCCGTGCGCGCCGATGCGCGGTTCGCCGGTGCCGAGCACGGTGGCGCCCTTCGCCCGCATCTCGTCGCGGGCCTTGATGATGTCGTCCACCTCGAAGCAGACGTGGTGCTGGCCGCCCATGGGGTTCTTCTGCAGGAAGGCATGGACCGGCGACTTCTCGCCCAAGGGCTCGATCAGCTCGATCTGTGAATTCGGCAGGTCGACGAAACAGACCCAGACGCCATGGTCGGGCATCGCCTTCTTCTCGGTGATGTTGGTGGCGCCCAGCACGTCGCGATAGAGCTTCACCGATTCTTCGATCGAGGGGGTGGCGACCCCCACATGGTTCAACCGGCCGATCATGGCCCCGTCCTCCTGAAGGATATGGCCTGCGTTTTTCGCCAATCCGGGGCGCGGGTCAAGCGGGTCAGCAGGCCAGCACCCGGACGTGGCCCGCCTTGCCATATCGAATAATGGCTGTGTCGCGGGTAGCGATGGGAATTCCCAGGTACCGGGCGGTGGCAACCAACAGCCGATCCCCGGGATCGGCGTGGAAGGCGCCGGGGAGAAAACTCGCCCCGATGCCGATCTCCGGTGTGAACGGCGCGAGGGTGACACCATCCCGTGCGAGAAAGGCATCAAAATATCGTTGCGGGTCGGGATCGAATATCCAGCGCTGTTTTGCCGCCAAAAGGCCGATTTCCCATGCTGAGATCGACGATACGACAACGCCGCCGGTTGTCGCTGCTTCCTCGATCCGGCGAAGCGCGGCACGACTGGTGATCCGGCCTTCGGCCAGGTTGATGATTGCATTGGTGTCGAGCAGCACGGCCGTTCAGACCCTGGGCGGATCCCATGGCACGTCGAGGATCGGCTTGGTCAAATCAAACCCCGGCGGACCCTTGGCTCGTCCTTTCAGGCAACCGTGCAGTCCCGATGTCGCCGACGGCATGGCGCTCAGTTCCGCCACCGGCTTGCCGCGACGCGTGACAATCACGCGGGGAAGTTTGCGCTGCTCCACGGCGCGCATGATCTCCAGGCAGTTCGCCTTGAATTCGCTGATCGGGATATGGCGGACATTGTCCTTCAGCATCGATGGTCGTCCGAAATGGTCAAATTGAAGTGACCAATTATAACCCATTCCGGTCTGCTTTTCCAAAACGCTGGATTTCCGCTATGACGCGGGCTCATGACCCAGTCCTCGCATCCCGTCTTCTGCGCCATCGACACCCCCGACCTCGACCGCGCCCGGGCGCTGGTGGCGGCTGCCACCGCATCGGGCTTCGGGGTGAAGCTGGGCAAGGAGTTCTTCGCCGCCCAGGGCGCCACCGGCGTGCGCCTCGCCGTACCGGCGGGAACGCCGCTGTTCCTGGATCTCAAGTTCCACGACATCCCGAATACGGTGGCCTCGGCGCTCAAGGCCGTGGCGCCGCTGAAGCCCACTTTCATCACGCTGCATGCCGCCGGCGGGCCCGGGATGCTGCGGGCGGCGGCGGAGGCAATGCGGGAATTCGGCCCCGACCGGCCGAAGCTTCTGGGCGTCACCGTGCTGACCTCACTGGACCAGAGCGATCTGGCCGCGATCGGGGTGCCGGGCGGGGTTGAGGCCCAGGTGCTCAGGCTGGCGAAGCTCGCCATCGATTGCGGCATCGACGGCATCGTCGCCGCACCGTCGGAAATCGGCGCGCTGCGCGCCGCGCTCGGGCCGCAGGCCATCCTGGTCATCCCCGGCATCCGCCCGGCCGGCAGTGCGGCCGACGACCAGAAGCGGGTGCTGACGCCGGCCCAGGCGCTGTCCGCCGGGGCCTCCTGGCTGGTCATCGGCCGGCCGATCACGGCCGCCGCCGATCCGGCCGGTGCCGCGCGGGCCATCGCCTCGGAACTGGCGGCGGCGGCCTGACCCGATGGTTCTGGCCAAGATCTGCGGTCTGGATGCGCCCGGCAGCGTCGCCATGGCGATGCTGGAGGGGGCGGCCATGCTGGGCTTCAACTTCTACCCGCCCTCGCCCCGCTACCTGACCCCGGAACGGGCCGGACGGCTGGTCTCGGCGGTGCCGAGCGGGGTCGACCGGGTCGGCCTGTTCGTCGATTCTTCCGACGAGGAGATCGGCGCCGTGCTGGCGAAGTGCCAGCTCGACCTGATCCAGGTCCAAGGGTCGGAGACGCCGGAACGGGTGACGAAGATCCGCAACACCTTCAAGCGGCCCGTCATCAAGGCGATCAAGGTGGAAGGCCCGGCCGATCTCGACGCCGCCAAGGCCTTCGACGGCGTGGCCGATTGGTTGCTGTTCGATGCCAAAGCCCCTAAAACGCTGGCCAATGCGCTGCCCGGCGGCAACGGCGTCAGTTTCGACTGGCGCATGCTGAAGGGCCGGCGGTTCAAGCGGCCGTGGCTGCTCGCCGGCGGGCTCAACGCCGACAACCTGGCGACGGCGGTGGCCGAGAGCGGGGCGGTCGCCGTCGATGTATCCTCCGGCGTCGAAAGCGCGCCCGGCGTGAAAGACCCGCAGCGCATCAAGGCCTTCCTGCAGGCCGCGCGGTCGCTCTGACCGCGGGCCGTCCTCGTTTTTTCCGGAATTCCGAGCATGACCGCGATCCCGAAGCCCAATTCCTACCGCACCGGTCCGGATGCCCAGGGGCATTTCGGCAAGTACGGCGGCCGCTACGTCGCCGAGACGCTGATGCCGCTGATCCTGGAACTGGAACAGGCCTATCTGGCGGCGAAGGACGATCCCACCTTCCAGGCCGAGCTCGGCGGCTATCTCGCCCATTACGTCGGCCGCCCCAGCCCGCTCTATTTCGCCGAGCGGCTGACGGCGCATCTCGGCGGGGCCAAGGTCTATTTCAAGCGCGACGAGCTGAACCACACCGGCGCGCACAAGATCAACAACTGCATGGGCCAGATCCTGTTGGCCTTGCGCATGGGCAAGACCCGGATCATCGCCGAGACGGGTGCGGGCCAGCACGGCGTGGCGACGGCGACGGTGGCGGCCCGCTTCGGCCTGCCCTGCATCGTCTACATGGGCGAAGTCGATATCGAGCGGCAGAAGCCGAACGTCTTCCGCATGAAGCTGCTCGGTGCCGAGGTCCGCTCGGTCACCTCGGGCTCGCGCACGCTGAAGGACGCGATGAACGAGGCGCTCCGGGACTGGGTCACCAACGTCCACGACACCTACTACATCATCGGCACGGCGGCGGGTCCCCACCCCTATCCCATGCTGGTGCGCGACTTCCAGGCGGTGATCGGCAACGAGGCGAAGCAGCAGATGATGGAGCGCGAGGGCCGGCTGCCCGATAGCGTCGTCGCCTGCATCGGCGGCGGGTCGAACGCCATCGGCCTGTTCCACCCCTTCCTGGACGATCCCTCGGTGCAGATCATCGGCGTCGAGGCGTCGGGCCATGGTCTCGACTCGGGCATGCATGCCGCCTCGCTGACGGCGGGCTCGCCCGGCGTGCTGCACGGCAACCGCACCTACCTGCTGCAGGACGACGACGGGCAGATCACCGAGGCGCATTCGATCTCGGCCGGCCTCGACTATCCCGGCATCGGGCCCGAGCACGCCTGGCTGAAGGATACCGGCCGGGTCGAGTATGTCTCCGCTACCGACAACGAGGCGCTGGAGGCCTTCCAGCTCTGCGCCCGGCTGGAGGGCATCCTCCCCGCGCTCGAACCCTCGCATGCGCTGGCGCATGTGATCCGGGCGGCGCCGAAACTGCCGCGCGACCACATCCTGCTGATGAACCTCTGCGGTCGCGGCGACAAGGACGTCTTCACCATCGGCGATGCGCTGGGAGCCAAGCTGTGAGCCGCATTCAAGCCCGCTTCGCCAAGCTGAAGGCCGAAGGCCGATCCGGCCTCGCCCCCTTCATCACCGCCTGCGATCCAGACCTCGAGACCTCGGCCCGCATCCTGAACGGGCTCCCCGCAGCCGGCGCCGACCTGATCGAACTCGGCATGCCCTTCACCGATCCGATGGCCGAAGGCCCGTCGATCCAGGTGTCCTACCTGCGCGCGCTCAAGGCCGGCGCCACGATGCAGAAGACGCTCGACCTGGTGCGCGGCTTCCGCGCCCTGGACAACGAGACGCCCATCACGCTGATGGGCTATTTCAACCCGATCCACCACATGGGCTGCGAGGCTTTCTGCAAGGCGGCGGCCGAGGCCGGCGTCGACGGGCTGATCGTGGTCGACCTGCCGGCGGGCGAGGATTCGGAACTGCGGGTGCCGGCGAACAGGCACGGCATCGACCTGATCCGCCTCGCCGCCCCCACCACCGACGACAAGCGCCTGCCGACCGTGGTGGGCGGCGCCTCGGGCTTCCTCTACTACGTCTCCATCACCGGCATCACCGGCGCGGCGACGCCCGATTTCGGCGAGGTGGAGACCCAGGTGACGCGGATCCGCAAGGGCACCAAGCTGCCGATCGTCGTCGGCTTCGGCATCAAGACCCCGGAACACGCGAAGGCGGTGGCGAAGTTCGCCGATGCCGCCGCGGTCGGTTCGGCCCTGGTCAGCGAGGTCGGCGCGGCGACATCGGGCGACGATGCCGTCGCCCGCGTGCACGGTCTGGTCAGCCGGCTGGCGGCAGGGATGCGGAGCGCGCGATGAACTGGCTCACCAACACCGTCCTCCCGAAGATCCGCGCGCTCGGCCAGCGCAAGGAGGTCAAGGACAATCTCTGGCGGAAATGCCCCGCCTGCGCCCAGATGACCTTCCATCGCGACCTGGAAGCGGTGCAGTTCGTCTGCCCGCATTGCGGCCATCACATGCGCATGGGCGCGAAGGAGCGCCTCGCTTCGCTGTTCGACGAGGCTACCTGGCAGAAGGTGCCGGTGCCCGAGGTGCCGCTCGATCCGCTCCGCTTCCGCGACACCAAGCGCTATGCCGACCGCCTGAAGGACGCCAAGGCGAAGAGCGAGGCGCAGGACGCCATGACCGTGGGCCTCGGCCGGCTGGGCGGACATCAGGCGGTGGTCGCCGTGCAGGACTTCGCCTTCATGGGCGGGTCCATGGGCATGGCGGTGGGCGAGGCCTTCATCGCAGCGGCGCTGAAGGCGGTGGCGGAACGCTGCGCCATGGTCGTGGTCACCGCCTCCGGCGGCGCGCGCATGCAGGAAGGCATCCTGTCGCTGATGCAGATGCCGCGCAGCACGGTGGCGGTGCAGCGCCTCCGCGAGGCGGGCCTCCCCTATATCGTCGTGCTGACCGACCCGACCACCGGCGGCGTCACCGCCTCCTATGCGATGCTGGGCGACTTCGCCATCGCCGAACCCGGCGCGCTGATCGGCTTCGCCGGCCCTCGGGTGATCGAACAGACCATCCGCGAAACCCTGCCCGAAGGCTTCCAGCGCTCCGAATACCTGCTGGAGCACGGCATGCTGGACATGGTGGTGCACCGCCACCAGCTGAAGGAAACCCTGGCCCGCATCATCGGCCTCCTCGCCGAGCGAATCCGTCCGCACCCCGTTGCAGCCGCCGCCGGCGAGAGCGAACTTCCCGTCTGAGCCCGCCGCCATGACCGCCGCACCGCGCCACGACGCCATCCTGGCGCGCCTGCGCCGGCTGCACCCGCGCGTCATCGATCTCTCGCTCGGACGGATCGCCGGGCTGCTCGCCGATCTCGGCCATCCGGAACGGAAGCTTCCGCCGGTCATCCATGTCGCCGGCACAAACGGCAAGGGTTCGCTGATCGCCTATCTGCGGGCCATGCTGGAGGCGGCGGGGCGGCGGGTGCACGTCTATACCTCGCCGCATCTGGTGCGCTTCAACGAACGCATCCGCCTCGCCGGCCGCCTGATCGAGGATGACGCCCTCGAGGCGGTGCTGGAGGAGGTCGAGCAGGTCAATGCCGGCCGCCCGATGACCGAGTTCGAGATGATCACGGCCGCGGCCCTGCTCGCCTTCGCCCGGGTGCCGGCCGATGTGCTGCTGCTGGAAACGGGACTGGGCGGAGAGTTCGACGCCACCAACGTGGTCGAGCAGCCGATCCTGACCGCGATCACCCCGATCGATTTCGACCATATGGAGTTCCTGGGGACGACGCTCGAGCGCATCGCCGTCGCCAAGGCGGGCATCATGAAGGCCGGCGCGCCCTGCATCGCCGGGCCCCAGCGCCCCGAAGCCCTGGCGGTGCTGGCTGCCCGCGCCGCCGCTCTCGGTATCCCGCTCATCCGGCGCGGCGCCGATTTCGAGGCGGAGGATCTTCCCGCCGGCTTCCGCTATCGCGATGCCGCGGGCAGCCTCGACCTGCCGGCGCCAGCCCTGCCGGGGGCGCATCAGATCGCCAATGCCGCCACCGCCGTCGCCTGCCTGCGCGCCTTGCCGGCCCTCGGTGTCGATGCCGCGGCGATCGCGCGGGGCCTGCGGTCGGTCGAATGGCCGGCGCGGCTGCAGCGGCTCAGCCGCGGACCGCTCGCCGCCCGCCTCGGCACGCGCGCCCTCTGGCTCGACGGCGGCCACAATCCGCACTGCGCCGCGGCGGTCGCCGACTTCATCAGGGAGCGCGCGACGGCGAATGTGCGCCTGGTCGTCGCGATGAAGGCGAACAAGGACCTGCGGGGTTTCCTCCAGCCGTTCGCTGGATTGGTGTCGGGTGTGACCGGGATCGGCATCCCGGAGGACCCGAACTGCCATGCGCCGGCCGATATCGCCGCGGCCGCGGCCGCGCTCGGCATTCGCGGCGAAACCGCGCCGGATGCGGCCGCCGCCATCGATTCGATTGCCGGGGAACCAGAAACGAACGAGGTATTTATCCTCGGATCATTGTATCTGGCGGGCGCTGTCCTGAGCGAGAACACGTAGCCGCGGACGGCGATACGCTGCAGATTATCCGAACGTTAAGCACCGGTCGGCTCTTATGGCCGACCGACTGCGATCCGTCAGGTTGACTCAATGTCCGCTACGCCGCGCGCCAGGTCGCTGCGACCGGTCGGAGAACCGCCCAACGGCGAATTCTCCGCCGAGGAACGGTTGCGCGACTTCGCCGAGGCGGCTGCCGAATGGTTCTGGGAACAGGACGCCCGGTTCCGCTTCACCTATTTCTCGCCGAATGTCGAAGCCGTATCCGGCTTCCCGCCCACTTGTTTCCTCGGCCATACCCGCCAGGAAACCGCCCCGGCGGGAGTGAGCGCCGAGGCCTGGGCCGCGCATCAGGCGCAGCTGGAACGTCATGAATCGTTTCGTGATTTCCGCTTCACGCGCGCGGATGCCGAGGGGCGGCTGCGCTATTTCGCGACCAGCGGCAAGCCGATCCGCGATCCGATGGGGCGCTTCGCCGGCTATCGCGGTGTCGGGCGCGACATCACCGCGGAAGTGGAGGCGGAACTGCGGGCCCATGCCGCCGAGCAGCGCCTCGCCGATGCGCTCGATACGCTGTCGGACGGCCTGATCCTGTTCGATCGTGATGACCGCGTGGTGCTCTGGAACAACCAAATGCAGGTCATCAACCCGGTTCTCGGGGCGGCGATGGCCGGCCGTACCTTCGCCGAGGCACTGGGCGGCGCGCTGGCCGAGGGTCATTTCGTGCGGCCGCCGGGTTTCGCCACCGATGCGGACTGGGTCGATCACCTGCTGGCGCTGCGTGCGACCGGCAGCGCCGATTTCGAGTTCAGGACGAGAGACGGCCGATGGATCGCCTGCCGGGACCGGCGGACCCGCGACGGCGGCCTGATCGGCATGCGGATCGATATCACCGACGCGAAACGCCGGCAGGTCGAACTGGCCGAGCGCGAGGCGCGCGCGCTCGCCGCCGAGCAGCGCCTGCGGGACGCGGTCGAAGCGCTGACCGACGGCTTCATCCTCTTCGACGCCGAGGACCGGGTGGTCATCTACAACAGCGCCATGGTCGACCAGGTGCCGCCAATGGCCGGTCCCGAACCGATCGTCGGCAAGACCTTCGAAGAGCTGACGCGCTACGTCATCGCCACGGGCTATTATCCCGACAATCGCTCGGCCGAAGAGATCGAAGCCTGGATCCGGGCCATGGTGGAGCGGCGGCGGGCGGGTGCGGATATCGTCCAGAAGACGGAGATCGGCGGCCGCACTTACCTCTATCGCGCGCGGCGGACCCGCGAGGGCGGCTTCGTCGGCATCCGCTCGGACGTGACCGAACTGAGCCGGCGCGAGGCCGATCTCGCCGAACGCGAGGCCCGCGCGGTCGCGGCCGAACAGCGATTGCGCGAGGCGATCGAGAGCATGCAGGACGGCTTCGTCCTGCGCGACCGGGACGATCGCGTGGTTCTGTGCAACCAGCGTCACTTGCAGATCTTCGGCTATCCCGGCGTGGACCACGTTCTCGGCAGGACTTCCGAGGAACTGATTCGTTCCCTGTTCGACGAGGGGGTCATCCGCGCGCCCGAGGGAACCCCCGAAGCTTGGCTGGCGGATCGGCGCGAGCGGCGGCGGCAGCCGTCCTATACGAGGGAGCTGCGCACCGGCGACGACCGGCTGCTGCGGATCCGCTCGTACCGCACCCGCGACGGCGGCAACGTTCAGATTACCGCCGATGTCACCGCCGAGCGTGCGCGCGAGGCGCAGCTTCGCGGAGCCGAGGAAATCCTGCGCGATGCCATCGAGAGCATGAGCGACGGCTTCATGCTGCGCGATGCGGCGGGCGCGGCGGTGCTCTGCAATTCGCGCTACCTGACGATGCTCGGCTTCGAGAGTTTCGAACAGATACGCGGGATGGATGCCGACGAGATTCGCCGCGTCCTGCAGCGGCGAGGCTACTTCGCGGAGAAGGTCGATCCGGCGTCCCTGGATGCCTGGGTGACGGCGCGCGCGGAATCGTTGCGCCGCGGGTCGCGGCAGCTCGAGTACCTGACCTCCGACGGCCGCACGATGAACGTCCGGACGCTGCCGACCGGATCGGGGGGCTCGGTCACCATCGTCGCCGATGTCAGCGCCGATCGCGATCGTGAGCGCCGAATGGCCGAAGCCGAGGAGCGCCAGCGAACGGCGATCGAAACCATCGACGACGGCTTCAGCCTGTGGGATGCGCAGGACCGGCTCGTGCTGTGGAACGGCCGGTTGGAACAAATGTTCGCGGCGACCGGCGTGGCGCTGCTCGCCGGCCTTCCGTTCCATGATTGGGTGCTTTCGCATGCGCTGACCGGCACGGTGGATATCGGCGGTCGGACCCCGGAAGATTTCGCCGCTGAACGCACGCGCCAGCACCGCGCCGGCGGCGAGCGGGAGATTTCCTTTGCCGGCGGAACCACGCTTCTGGTGCGCGAGCGCGAACTGCCGCAGGGCGGCATCGTCCGCATCGACACTGATATCACGGAGCGCAAGCGCCAGGAGCTGCAGCTGCGGGGGGCGAAGGAAGCGGCCGAGGCGGCCAACCGCGCCAAATCGACCTTCCTCGCCTCGATGAGCCATGAACTGCGCACGCCGCTCAACGCAATTCTGGGCTTTTCGGAATCGATGGAGTCGCAGATTCTCGGCCCGCTCGGCAAGCCGCGCTACGTCGAATATGCCCACGACATACACCGCAGCGGCCTCCTGCTGCTCGACCTGATCAACGACATGCTGGACATGTCCCGGATCGAGGCGGGGCGCTTCGAACTCAATCGTGAACCTGTACGCCTCGCCGAACTGGCCGAGGATGCCGCCGATATCGTCCGCGTCCAGGCCGACAAGGCCGGGCTTGCCATCGCCATCGAGATATCCGCCGACCTGCCGGCGGTCTCGCTCGATCCGCGGGCCATCCGCCAGGTGCTGCTGAACCTGCTTTCGAACGCCGTGAAGTTCTCCCGCCCGGGCGGCGTCATCCGCATCGTGGCGGACGTGCCCGCCAACATGCTGCGCCTGCGGGTGATCGATGCCGGCGTCGGCATTTCCAAGGCCGATATCCAGCGCCTGGGCCGGCCGTTCGAGCGGGTCGGCGATGTGCTGACCCAGCCGGTGCAGGGTACCGGTCTCGGGCTCTCGATCTCGAAGCGGCTGATCGAGCTGCATGGAGGGCGGCTCGACATCGAAAGCGAACTCGGCGTGGGTACGAGTGTGAGCGTCCTCTTGCCGTTCGGCTGACGACAGGGCATCAGTCGTCACCGTGCGTATCATCTCTGGCCTCTGGCGCGGGCGAAAGCTCGCCCTTCCCGACGGTGCTGCCGTGCGGCCGACCTCGGATCGCGTGCGCGAAGCCCTGTTCGACATCCTGGCGCATGCGCCCGGCTATCGGGCCGGGACCGGTCCGCTGCCGGTGGACGCCACCGTCCTCGACGTCTTCGCCGGCACGGGCGCCCATGGTCTGGAAGCCCTGTCGCGTGGCGCCGCGCATGCCGTCTTCATCGAGAAGGACGCGGCGGCGGCGGCCGCGATCCGCCGGCAACTGCGCGCCCTCGATGCCGAGGAGCGGGCGAGCGTCCTGCAACGCGATGCCACGCATCCGGGCCCCGCGGGGCGACGGGGCGCGGCGCTCGCCATCCTCGATCCGCCCTATGGGTCTGGTCTCGCCGCGCCGGTGCTGGAGGCCCTGGCCGAGGCGGGGTGGCTGCCGGCCGGCGCGATCGCCGTGGTGGAGACCGACTTCCGCGAGGATGTGACGCCGATGGCGGGGTTCGAGATCCTCGAGGCCCGCCGCTACGGCCGCAGCAAACTCACCTTTCTTCGCCGAGGCGGGGCTTGACCCGATTCCTTGCGGCGATCCTCTGCCTGCATCTTTCGGCGCCGGCGATCGCCGAGGAGGTCGCCGTTCGGGCCGGCGCCGTTTCCCTGCTGGCCGAGCAGCCCGAGCGGCTCGAGGTCGGCCGGCTGCGCTTCCTGGCCGGCTTCCGGCTGCAGGCCGAACACGAGGGCTTCGGCGGCTTCTCGGATATCGAGGTCACCGCGGACGGGTCCATCCTGCGCTCGGTCTCCGATCTGGGCTGGTTCATGGTGCTGCCACTGGCCCATGACACGGACGGACGCCTCACCGGCGTCGGCCCGGCCGATATCGGCCGGTTGCGCGGCACGGATGGAAATCCTCTGAAGGCGAAGGCGGTCGCAGATGCGGAAGCCATGGCGCGACTGCCCGATGGCAGCCTTCTGGTCGCCTTCGAGCGCGCCAACCGGATCCTGCGCTACGCCCCCGGCATCGATCCCAGGATGGAGCGGCCGCGGCGGATTCCGGTCCCGCCGGGCTTCGCGAAGCTGCCGAAGAACGGTGGTATCGAGACCTTGGCGGCGCTTTCCGGTGATCGGATCCTCGCCATCGCCGAGGACGGGACCGACGGCTCCGGCGGCCATTCGGCCTGGCTGCGGCAGTCCGGCGAGTGGTCCACCCTTCGGCTGGCCGTGGAAGGGTCCTTCGCACCGACGGCTGCCACCGCCTTGCCTTCGGGCGACCTCCTGTTGCTGGAACGCCGCTTCGGCTTCATCGGCGGCTTCGCCGCCCGGCTGTCGATCATCGCGAAGGAAGACATCGTCCCCGGCGGGCGGATGCAGCGCCGGCCCGTGGCGGAGATAGCCGGGCCGCTCACCGTCGACAATTTCGAAGGCGTGGCCGCGCGTCCGGGGCCGGACGGCTCAACCCTGATCTACCTGCTCTCGGACGACAACACCAACCCGCTGCAGTGGACGCTCCTGATGCAGTTCCAGCTGGCGGCGGAGTAGGGATCAGGCAGCGACGGCAGCGGCGGTCTTGTTGATCTTCTTCAGGTCGCGCTTCAGGCGAAGTGCTGTCGGCGACAGGATCTCGTCGTCGCTCTTCAGCAGCCAGGCGTCGAGACCGCCGGCGTGCTCCATCGACTTCATGCCATGGGCCGACAGGCGCAGGCGGATGGAGCGCTTCAGCCCCGTGCTCATCACCGTCACGATGCGCAGATTCGGCCGGAACTTGCGCCGCGACTTGTTGTTCGCGTGGCTTACGTTGTTTCCGGACTGCACGCCCTTGCCGGTCAGTTCGCAACGACGGGACATCGGCTTCCTCCGCGCATTACGCGCTCAAGACTGTAGAATGGCTGCGGGAGGCCCGCCGCGAAGGCGCGCTTTCTAGGCGAGCGCCGCCCTCCCGTCAAGCTCGGCCTCGTCTGCTACACTGTTCCGGTCCCGGGAACCAGGGAAGGATCGCCGCCATGGCTGCGGAGAAGATCGCCACCTATGCCGAATTCTGGCCCTACTACCTGCGCGAGCATAGCGATCCGCTGGGCCGCCATCTGCACTATGCCGGCTCGACCGCGGCGCTCCTCTGCCTCGCCCTGTTCACGGTGACGGGGGCCTGGCCCTGGCTGCCGGCTGCACTCGTCTCAGGATACGGGCCGGCCTGGATCGCGCATTTCTTCGTCGAGCACAACCGCCCCGCCACCTTCACCTATCCGTTCTGGTCGCTCTACAGCGATTTCCGCATGTACTTCCTGTGGCTCGCAGGCCGCCTTGCGCCTCATCTCGAGGCCGCGGGGGTCTCTCCCCGGCGGGCGGCGGGCGAGCGGGCATGACCGGCTACGACATCCGGCCGCTGACGCCGGATCGTTGGGAAGATCTGGAAACCCTGTTCGGCCCGACCCGGGGTGCCGTTTCCGGATGCTGGTGCATGTTCTTCCGGCTGACCCGCAAGGAATGGACGGCGATCGGTCGCGACGGGCGAAAGAAAGCGTTCCGTGAGGTGGTCGGTGCCGGCCCGCCCCCGGGGCTGCTCGCCTATGCCGGGGCCGAGGCGGTGGGCTGGTGCGCCATCGCGCCCCGGGAAACGACGCCGCAGATCGAAAGGTCCCGCGTGGGCAAGCCGTTGGACGACCAGCCGGTCTGGTCGATCACCTGCTTCTACATCGACCGCCGGCACCGCCGGCAGGGCGTGATGGCGGCCCTGATCGACGCGGCCGTCGCGCACGCGGCCCAGTCCGGCGCCCGGCTGCTGGAAGCCTATCCGCTGGACCAGGCGAAGAGCGCCGCCTGGGGCGGCGGCTTTGTCGGCTTCGCCGAAAGCTTCCGGGCCGCGGGGTTCGTCGAGACGGCCCGGCGGACGCCGAACCGGCCCCTGATGCGCCGCCCGCTCGGCTGACTTCGGGGCCCGGCCGCGCTAGATCAGCCTCGATGCCGGCCGGTTCCGGAGGAGTTCGCCTTGGATTTCACCCGCAACAATCTCGACCTGGAAACCAGTCCCTACCTGCTGCAGCACGCCGACAATCCGGTGCGCTGGCAGCCCTGGGCGCCGGCGGTACTGGACCATGCGAAAGCGGCGGGAAAGCCGATCATGCTCTCGGTCGGCTATGCCGCCTGCCACTGGTGCCATGTCATGGCCCATGAGAGCTTCGAGGATGCCGGCGCGGCCGCGGTGATGAACGAGCTGTTCGTGAACATCAAGGTCGACCGCGAGGAGCGGCCCGATATCGACGCGATCTACCAGAACGCGCTGGCGCTCCTGGGCGAGCAGGGCGGCTGGCCGCTCACCATGTTCCTCACTCCCGGCGGCGAGCCGTTCTGGGGCGGCACCTATTTTCCCCCGGCGGCGCGCTGGGGCCGGCCGGGCTTCACCGACCTCCTGCGCAACGTCGCCCGCGTCTTCCACGAGGACAAGGCGACCATCGACAAGAACCGCGCCTCGCTGCTCCAGGGCCTCAGCCGCATCTCCGCCCCGGAGATCGAGGGCGATGTGGCGCCGATCACCCCCGAATTCCTTACCCAGGCGGCAAGGGGGCTGCTGCGCGAGGTCGATCCGGTCGAAGGCGGCATCGGCTCGGCGCCGAAATTTCCCCAGCCCTACAACCTCGCCCTCCTCTGGCGGGCCTATCTGCGGACCGGCGGGGCGATGTTCCGCGACGCCGTCACCCTCACCCTCGACAAGATGTCCCAGGGCGGCATCTACGACCATCTGGGCGGCGGCTATGCCCGCTACTCCACCGACGCCCGCTGGCTGGCGCCGCATTTCGAAAAGATGCTCTACGACAACGCCCAGCTGATCGAGGTGCTGAACCTCGTGCATGCCGAGACGGGCAGCCCGCTCTACGAGGCGCGCATCCGCGAAACGGTCGACTGGGTCCTGCGCGAGATGATCGCCGAGGGCGGCGGCTTCGCCGCCACCCAGGACGCCGATTCCGAAGGCGAGGAGGGGCGCTTCTACGTCTGGACCGAGGCCGAGATCGATTCGGTACTGGGGTCGGAGGCGCCGGCCTTCAAGCGGGCCTATGACGTCTCCGTCGCCGGCAACTGGGAGGGGCATACCATCCTGAACCGGTCCGCCCGCCCGGTGCTGGGGGATGCGGCGGCCGAAGCGGTTCTCGCCGCCGCGCGGGCGAAACTGTTCGCCCGTCGCGACCGGCGGATCAAGCCCGGCTGGGACGACAAGGTGCTGGCCGACTGGAACGGGATGATGATCCTGGCCCTGGTGGAGGCTGGCTCGAGGCTGGGCGAAGGCGCCTGGATCGCCGCCGCCGAGCGGGCCTTCGCCTTCGTCTGCGAGCGGCTGCAGGCGGGCGACCGGCTGTACCACGCCTGGCGCGCGGACAAGCGTTCGGCGGACGGATTCCTCGACGATCACGCCCATATGGCGCGCGCCGCGCTCGCGCTGCACGAGGCAACCGGCCGCCCGGATTATCTCGACCGGGCAAGGGCTTGGGTGGCGACGCTCGACCGGCATTTCTGGGACGAGGGCCGGGGCGGCTATTTCTTCACCGCCGACGACGCCGAGGCCCTGATCGTGCGGGTGCGGCACGCCCACGACAATGCCGTCCCGGCCGGCAACGGCGTCATGCTGGGGGTGCTGGCGCGACTGCATGCGCTGACCGGCGCTCGCGCCTATCTGGCCCGCGCCGATGCTCTGCTCGCCGCTTTCGCCCCGGAAATCGGCCGCAACGCATTCCCCTTCGGCACGCTGCTCTGCAATGCGGAAACGCTCCACCGGCCGGTCCAGGTGGCGATCATCGGAAGGCGCGAAGAGGCCGATACGGCGGCGCTGCTCGCGGCCTGCCGCTCGGTTTCCTGTCCCGATCGGATCATCAGCCTGGTGGCGCCCGGCGCCGACTTCCCCGCGGATCATCCTGCCTGGGGCAAGGTCCGGATCGGCGGCAAGGCCACCGCCTATGTCTGCATCGGCGAGACCTGTTCGCTGCCGGTCACCGATCCGGCGGCTCTTCGGGAAGAGATGCCGGTGCCCTGATGCGCCGCCGCGTCGTCGACAGTCCCGTCGGACCGCTCACCGTCAGCGTCGACGAGGGAGCGATCGTAGGGTTGCGCTTCGGCCGGCTGGAAGGCGAGGACGACCCCGGCTCCAATCTCCTCGATGCCGCGGAAGGCTTCATCGCACGCTATTTCCAGGGCGATCCCGAAACCTGCCCGCTGCCGCTTCGCCCCGAGGGCACCGCATTTCAGCGCCGGGTGTGGGAGCAGATGCTGGCGATCCCCTTCGGCCATACCAAAACCTACGGCGACATTGGCAAGGTGATCGGCGGTGCCGCCCGCGCGGTGGGCTGGGCCTGCGGCAGCAATCCCATTCCGCTCCTGATCCCCTGCCACCGGGTGATGGGGGCCGGCGGCAAGCTGGTCGGCTTTTCCGGCGGCAGCGGCGTGCCGCTGAAGGTGGAACTCCTGCGCCACGAGCGCGTCCTGCTCTGAGGGCGCGCGCCAGGGTCAATGCATTGTTAACGCCCTTGCGCCCAACAATGCGCCTGCTCGACCAGTCCAGAGGCCACGCTTGCCCCGGCACAGCGGCGACACAGAACGGCTCCGTGCCTCCGGCAGCGTGGCGATGATCGCCGCGGGCACGGGCTTGGCCGCGCTCGTGCCGCCCTGGAGCGTCGCCTGCTGGATCGGTCTCGGCATCGCGACGGCTGGCCTCGTGATCGCCGGCTGGCGCAGCCGCCGGCTGGCGCGCATGGACGCGACCTATCGCGATGCGATCGAACTCTTCGGCCAGGGCCTGGTCATCTACGACGCGCAAGACCGTCTGGTCGTCTGCAATGACGGCTATCGGCGGGTCTATCCCGACAGTGGCGATGGCATCCGTATCGGCGCCCGATTCGAGGACATCCTGCGCTTCGACCTGTCGCGCGGCCTCTATCCGGAGGCCGCGGGCCGCGAAGAGGCTTGGCTTGCCGAGCGGCTGGCCGCACACCGCGACCCGGCCGGCTCGGTCGAACAGCAATTGGGTGACGGCCGCTGGGTCAAGATCGACGAGCGGCGGCTGCCCTCGGGCGGCATCGCCGGCATCCACACCGACATCACCGCGCTGAAGCAGCGCGAGGGGGAGCTGGCTGACAAGACGGCGCTTCTGGAGGCGACTTTCCAGGCGGTGGGGGACGCCATCTGCATCCTCGACCACGACCTCCGCCTGCTGGCCTGGAACGACCGCTACCTGGAGATGCGGGATCTGCCGGTCAGCCTGGTCAGGCGTGGCCTTCCCCTGGCGGATATCCTCGCCTTCCAGGCCCGGCGCGGTGATCTCGGGCCGGGCGATCCGGCCGAGCGGGCGGCGGCGCAGATCGAACTGTCCTACCGCCGCTTCCCCAATCGCCAGCGCATGACCCTGCATGGCGGCCGCGTGATCGACATCCGTCGCTACAGTGTTCCGCTGGTGGGTGTCGTCACCATCGCCTCCGACATCAGCGAGCAGGCCCGCGCCGAAGCGGCATTGCAGGCGGAGGAAGCGCGCTTTCGTGATTTCACCGAAGTCTCGACCGATTGGGTCTGGGAACTCGATGCCCGGTTCCGCCTCACCTATATCAGCGAACGCATCGCCGAGACCCACCATCGCGCGGCGGCCGATTTCATCGGCATGCACCTCAACGATCTCGGTGTCGCCACCAGTTCCGTCTCCGACCTGGATGCGCATCGCGCGACGCTGAAGGCGCGGCAGCCCTTCCGCGACTTCGAATACAGGATCCATTTGCCCGACGGCGAATGGTGCTGGAGCGCCATCAGCGGCAAGCCGATCTTCGCGGCCGACGGGTCCTTCGCCGGGTATCGGGGCGTCGGACGCGATATCACCGAGCGCAAGCGGGGCGAGCAGGCGCTGCGGGAATCCCGCCAACGGGTGGCACTGCACGTGCAGCAGACGCCGCTCGGCGTGATCGAGTGCGATCTCGACCTGAAGATCACGGCCTGGAATCCGGCGGCCGAGCGCATTCTCGGCTGGACGGCGCGGGAGGTGCTCGGCTGCTGCCTGCTCGACACCCTGGTGCCGCCCGGGCAGCACGATCATGTGCGCCGTCTCTATGCCCGGCTGGCCGAAACACGCGACAGCGTGCGCAACACCAACGAGAACCTGCGCCGCGACGGGCGGAGGATCACCTGCGACTGGTTCAATTCGCCCCTGGTCGACGCCGATGGGCAGGTGATCGGTGTCGCGTCGCTCATGCTCGACGTCACCGACCGTATCCGGGCCGACGCTCTCCTGCGCGAAGCGAAGGAGCATGCCGAGCAGACCAGCCGGGCGAAGAGCGACTTCCTCGCCACCATGAGCCACGAACTGCGGACGCCGCTCAATGCGATCATCGGATTCTCGGAGCTGATCGCGGCCGAGACATTCGGCCCGATCACGCCGCGCTACGTCGAGTACGCCAGGGACATCCACAATTCCGGCAACCATCTCCTCGACATCATCAACGACATTCTCGACCTGTCGAAGATCGAAGCCGGCAAGCTCGAACTTTCGGACGACACGGTGGATGTCGGCCGCGTCGCCGATTCCTGTCTGCGCCTGGTCGAGGCTCGGGCGCAGCAGAACGGCATCATGCTGACGCGCGACGTGGCGCCGGGTCTGCCGGGCCTGCGCGCCGATGCCCGCGCGGTGAAGCAGATCCTGCTGAACCTGTTGTCCAACGCGATCAAGTTCACCCCCTCGGGCGGACAGGTCCGGCTCACCGCCCGGCCGGCTCCCGGCGGTGGGCTGCTCGCCTCGGTGGCCGATACCGGGATCGGCATGAAGCCGGAAGACGTGCCGCGCGCGCTCGAGCCTTTCGCGCAGATCGAAAGCACGCTCACCCGCCGCTTCGAAGGAACCGGCTTGGGCCTGCCGCTCTGCCGGCGGCTCGCCGAACTGCACGGCGGCAGCCTCGAACTGGAAAGCGAACTCGGTAGGGGCACCGTGGCGACCGTGTACTTCCCGGCCGGCCGCGCGGTGACCGCGCCGCCGGCACCGCGGCGCCTTCGCGCCTGAACATCCTCCCCTGTAACGAAGGATTGCGGCAGCCTAGACTCGGGGGCGAGGGAGGATGCGCATGACCGAGAAACTGCTGGTGGAGCGGGACGGGCCCGTCACCGTTCTCACCATCAATCGCCCCGAGGTGCGCAATGCCCTCGACAACGAAACCGCGCGGGCGCTCGCCGATGCCTTCCGCGCCTTCGATGCCGACCAGCATGCCCGGATCTGCGTCCTCACCGGTGCCGGCGGCAGCTTCTGCGCCGGCGCCGATCTCAAGGTCCTGGGCGGCGGCACCGACTATTTCCCCTGGGCCGGCAGCGATGGGGGCCCCCTGCGCGCGCCGCTGTCGAAGCCGGTGATCGCCGCCGTCGAAGGGCACGCGGTCGCGGGTGGCCTCGGCGTGGCCTTGTTCTGTGACATCCGCATCGTCGACGAGACGGCGGTGTTCGGCGTCTTCTGCCGGCGCTTCGGCGTCCCGATGAGCGACGGCACCACCGTCCGCCTGCCTCGTGTCGTGGGGCAGGGCCATGCGCTCGACATGCTCATCACCGGCCGCGCCGTGGGAGCGGAAGAGGCCTTGTCGATCGGCCTCGCGACGCGCCGGGCGGCGCGCGGGCAGACGCGGGCCGAGGCGGTCAAGCTCGGCCTGCAGGTCGCCCAGTTCCCCCAGATCGCGATGTGTTCCGACCGCGCTTCGGCCTATGAGAGTTTCGATCATGAAACGGCGGGCGCCATCCGCCGGGAGATGGAACTGTCGCTCGCCGCGCGCAGGCTGGAGGCGCAATCGGGTGCGGCGCGCTTCGCCGGCGGCGCCGGCCGGCACGGATCGGGGGCCTGAGCGGTGCAGGCCGTTCTCTGCCGCCGGTTCGGCCCGGTCGATTCGCCGCGCTTGGAAGACGTCCCGCCGCCGGCACTGACGGCGGATGGCGTGCGCATCGCCGTGAAGGCGGCGGGTGTCAGCTTCGCCAATCTCCTCGGCATCCAGGGGAAGCACCAGAACAAGCCGCCGCTGCCCTTCGTTCCCGGCACCGAGATCGCCGGGATCGTGAGGGAGGTCGCCCCGGGTGCGGCGACCGGCCTGAAGCCGGGCGATCGGGTCTGTGCCGGCCTGTCCTGGGGCGGCTTCGCGGAGGAGGCGGTGGTGCCGGCGGCCAATGTCTTCCGCATTCCCGATGGGCTCGACTTCGCCGCCGCGACGCAGTTCCCGACCATCTACGCCACCGCCTATTGCGCGCTCGTCTGGCGCGCGGCGCTGAAGCGGGGCGAGGTGTTGCTGGTGCACGGCGCCGCCGGCGCCAGCGGCCTGGCGGCGGTCGAGATCGGCGCGGCGCTCGGCGCCCGGGTCATCGCGACGGCGGGCTCGGAGGAGAAACTCGCCGTCGCTCGCGAACACGGCGCCGCCGAGGGGATCAATCACGCAAAGGAGGACTTTCGCGCCGCGGTGCTGGAGCTGACCGGCGGACGCGGCGCCGACGTGATTTTCGATCCCGTGGGCGGCGACGCCTTCGACCATTCGCTGCGCTGCATCGCGCCGCTCGGGCGCATCATCCCGATGGGTTTCGCCTCGGGGCGCATCCCGCAGATCCCGGCCAACCTTCTCCTGGTGAAGAACGTGACCGTGATCGGTCTCTACTGGGGCTACTACATGGCCTGGGGCAAGACCCAGGCGGATGCGGCGACGCGGGCCGAGGTGCGTGGCCTCTTCGCCGACCTGTTCCGCCTGTTCGAGGCGGGCGCGCTCAGGCCGGTGACCGACTGCCGGCTGCCGCTTTCGCGGTTCCTCGAGGGGCTCCGCCGGGTCGAGAGCCGGGCGGCGATCGGCAAGGTCGTCCTTCTGCCGGGCGGGTGAACGCCGATCAGTGCAGCGTGTGTGACACCGGCATTGCCGCCCTGTGCGGATGCGCCTGCGCCGGCGCCAGCAGCAGGCCCGCCGATGCGAGATGGCCGGCCAGCGCCGCCGCATGGTCGATCGCGGTTCGCGCCGCGGCGGGTGGCAGATAGCCCGCGATCAGCATCGCCCCCTCGCCGTAGGAGCCGCGCTGGAAGCCGGCGATGGCGCGCAGGAAGCTCACCTCGTCCGGGCTGACATGCCGGCAGTTGATGCAGCGAACGTCGATCGATCGCTCCGCCGCCACCGCCAGCGTGCGCATCAGACCGTGCAACGGGGATAGGGCCGCCTCGCAACCGGCCACTTCGAATCCTTCCTCCAGAAGGCGGCCGGGCGGGGCCTTGCCTTGGACCGCCTTCACCCAGACCCGGATCGCCCAGACCGTGAACTGTTCGGCGAAGCGCAGGCCTTCCAGATGCGGCCCGCCCGGACAGTCGTCTTCGTGATTCGCCACCGGTTCGCCTCCGATCATCGCGTCGGCCGAGCCTATGACGGCATTGATGAAAATGCAAACCAGTATCAATAATAAAAGAGAGGGCTCCCGCCCGCTGCCGGGCGGGAGCCGCGGGTGTCAGGAAGCGATGTGGCTGACGGCGCGGCGGAAGACCTGGCGTGCCTTGAGCAGCACCAGTTCCTTCCAGTCGTCCTCGTCGGGATAGAAGGCCTTGCGGATATCGGCCTTGATCCGGCGGGCCTGCGGCGAGGCGAGATCGCCGTTCAGATGCAGCCAGTTGTCCGCCATCAGGCTCTCCATGACGAAGGCGGTGGGATAGGTGCCGTATTCCACCGCGATCGAGGTCACTTCCGCCTTGGGCAGCATGTCCGACAGCGCCGCCTCCATCAGGCCGGACAGTTTGGCCGAGGTCGAGGTCCCGGCTTCCGGCGAAGTGACCGAATCGCCGTACCAGGCGACCGCGCGGTCGAATTTCTCGTCGCCCGGCCGGCCCATGGTGATCAGCTCGCCATGCCCATAGGGGCCGAGGCCGGTATGCATGTCCACGAAGGCGACGCGCTTGGCCTTCGAGAGGTACTTCGCGACGATCGCCTTGAAGGTGAGGTGCGACCAGGTGGGCGCCTTGCCGCCGAAGAAGATCCCGTTCTGATATTCGTACTGGCCGCCGGAAATGGTTTCCTGCAGTCCCATGGGCCCGTGTTTCGCCGCGAAGGCGCCGAAGGCGGCGCGCCGGGCGGCGGCGGTTGCCTCCGTCCATTCCGCCGGCGCGACATGCGGCATCAACTCGGCCAGGGCCGGGCGCCGCGGCAGCTTTCCGAAATCGGGAAAGTTGCGGTTCAGGTCGACATTCTCCTGCGTGACCCGGCGTATCCAGGCGAAGCCATGCGGATTGATCGCATGCACCAGCAGCACGGCAACGCCGTCCGGCAGCTTCTTCCAATCGCCCAGCCGCAGCCAGCCCACCTGCGTGCCCGAGCCGCAGAAGCCTTCCACGCCATGCGTCGCCGACTGGATGACAACCACCCTGCGCGCGTTGGGCGAGCCGATGCGCAGGACATCGGTCGCCAGCGTTCCGCCGTCGGGGCCCTTTTCGGGGTGCTTGAACGACTGGACCTTGCCGCCGGCAGCAGCCGCCGCATCCAGGAACTTCGCCCTCGCTTCGGCGTAGTCCTTCGCAAAAAACCTCTTCGCTGACATCGACACCCGTCCCCTTATTGGAGCGCCGAAGCTACAGAGGTCGAGGCTCGCCCGGCAATGCGGGCCGCGAAGATAGCGGGAGGCTGCCGGGGGTCGAGGCCGGCAGCCTCCCAGAGGGGCCCCGGCTAGGAGGAACCGGAGGCCTCACCCAGCGGGGTCGGGCGCTGGGGTCTTGACGAGGACATTGATATTGAAATTGCGATTGAGTTGCAACAACAAAATTGCGACAGGACGTCGCACCCCGGCGGATTCCCGGTCACGAGCCGCTATTGCGAGCGTGGACGCCGGAGATAGCTGTCGCGATCGGCCGTCTCGATGGCGACGTCGCGCAGGCGGCCTTCCCGGAATACCGCCAGCCGCACCGTGACGCCGGCGCGCCCGCGACCCCAGAGGCGGCGATAGAACGGCGCCAGCCCCTGCACCGGTACGCCGTCCAGGGCGACGATGACGTCGCCGGTCCTGATCTCCGCCTGCGCCGATGGCCCATGGTCGGCAAGGCCGGCGACAACCAGGTGCTTATCGGCTTCCGCCAGGTAGAGGCCGAGCCAGGGGCGCGAGGGCCGGCCCGATACGCCGCTGTCGCGCAGCCGCGACAGGATCGGCACCAGCAGGTCGATGGGCACGAACATGTTCCCCGGGCGCTCGCCCTCGGCCAGATGCAGCGAGCCCACGCCGACCAGCTTGCCGTTCTGGTCGATCAGCGCCGCTCCGCCCCAGTTCGGATGCGCCGGCTCGGTGAACAGCGCCTCGTCCAGGAGATATTCCCAATAGCCCGCGAACTCGCGCTTCGCCTTCACCTCGGCCGCCAGCGACTGCTTCATGCCGCCATGCCCGGCCACCAGCACCTTGTCGCCGGGCAGCACGGTCGCGGTGGTGCCGAAGCTGAACGGCTCGAGACCGAGCGGCGTCGCCGCCCGCACCAGGCCGAAGCCGGTTTCGAAGTCGTAGGCGATGACGAAGGCTTCCGACATCGCCCCGTTCGCGGCGGCGAGCGTCACCCGCTCCGCCTCGGCGATCAGATAGCCGATGGTGAGAACCAGTCCTTCGCGGTCGATCGGGATCCCGTTGCCCTCGCGCTCCGTCCCCAGCGTCCGGGCGGTGAAGGCTTCGGGTGGCACTTCGGCCCGAAGGCCCAGCATCCGCCCGACCGTCCGGTCCAGGTCGAAGGCGAAATCCTCCTGCCGGGGCCGCGCTTCCGGTACCACGCCCGGACGGAACAGATCGGTCAGGCCGAAGGGGCGATGACCGTTGACGTATTTTCCCTCCGACTCCCGCGCCACGTCACCTCCCCTTGAAGTTGGGCTTGCGCTTCTCCACGAAGGCGGTCACGCCCTCGGCGTGATCGTCCGTCATCATGCTGTCGGCCATCCGCTCGGCCTCCATCTGCAGCTGCGTCTCCATCGTCTGGTTCAGCGACGCATTGAAAAGCGCCTTGGCATTCGCATAGGCGCGGGTGGGTCCCTGCGCCAGGCGCGAGGCGAGCTTCCAGGTCTCCGCCTGCAGGTTCGCCTTCGGTACCACCTGGTTCAGCAGCCCCAGTTCCTTCGCCCGGGCGGCATCGAAACGATCGCCCAGGAAGGCCAGTTCCAGCGCCATCTTCATGCCCATGGTCCGGGCCACGAAATAGGAGGTGCCGCCATCCGGGCTCGCTCCGATGTGACAATAGGCCAGCGTGAAGAAGGCGTCATCGGCGGCGATGGCGAGGTCGCAGGCGGCGAGCAGCCCGAGCCCGAAGCCGGCCGCGGCACCCTCGACGCTCGCGATCACCGGCTTTCCCATCCGGCGGATGGCGAAGATCGGCAGGTGCAGGATGTGGATGCCTTCCAGGATCTGCCGATAGCGTTCGGCCCGGTCCATCTCCAGGCGCTGGTGCATCAGCTTCACGTCGCCGCCGGCCATGAAATGCCCGCCGGAACCACGGATGACCACGCAGCGCACCGCCGGGTCCAATTCGACCCGGCCGAGCGTTTCGCCGAGCGCCACCCGCAGTTCCATCGACAGCGCGTTGCGCGCCTCCGGGCGGTTCAGGGTGACGGTGGCCACGCCTTCTTTCAGTTCGCAGAGAACCGTATCGCTCATGGGCGTTCCTTCCGTAGGCTTGTCGGGCTAGTTATGCGCGGAGCATAGCCGGAGCATGCCGCCGGCCGCCATCGTCGCGCGGCGGGAATGACGGAGGGTGAGTTGAGCGGGATCGGGATCGGAATCGTCGGCGCCGCCGGGCGTATGGGACAGATGCTGGCGCGCGAATCGCGGGCGGCCAGCATGCGCATCGTGGGCGCGACGGAAGCGCCCGGTTCCGCTGCGCTCGGCAAGGACGTGGGCGAACTGGCCGGCCTCGGCGCCATCGGCGTCCTGATCGGTGACGATCCGCTGCCGCTCTTCGCCGGTGCCGACGTGGTGCTCGACTTCACCGCGCCCGTGGCGACCCGCCGGCACGCCGAGATCGCCGCCCAGGCGAAGTGCCCCATGGTGATCGGCACCACCGGCCTGGAGGAGGCGGATCTCGACGTCATCGCGCGCGCCGCCCAGCACACCCCGATCGTCCGCGCCGCCAATACCAGCATGGGCGTGACACTGCTGATGTCCGTGATCAAGCAGATGGCGGCCTCGCTGGACGAGGATTTCGATATCGAGATCGTGGAGATGCACCACCGCCTGAAGGTGGATGCCCCTTCCGGCACGGCCCTGGCCCTGGGCGAGGCGGCGGCGGCGGGGCGCAAGGTGAAGCTGGCGCGGGTCGCCGATCGCGGCCGCGACGGTCTCACCGGGCAGAGGAAGCGCGGCGCCATCGGCTTCGCGGCGTTGCGCGGCGGCAACGTGCCGGGCGACCACACGGTGATCTTCGCCGCCGATGACGAGCGTATCGAGGTGACCCACCGTGCCGGCAACCGCGCCATCTTCGCCCGCGGCGCGCTCAAGGCGGCGCATTGGATCCAAGGCCAGAAGCCCGGTTTGTATTCGATGAACGACGTGCTCGGGATCGCGGACTGACGGCTCGGGCGGGGATATTCGGGGGAACGTGGTTTCATGATCGGTGATCTCGACCGAATCGTCATGGCGGTGCCGAACGCCGCCGAGGTCGCGCGGCGCTGGACGGCCGTGCTGGGCGCGGTGCCGCATCGCACCCTGCCCCTGCCCGGGCTCGGCGCGCGCAGTACCGAACTCAGACTCGGGCGCAGCGTGGTGGAGATCCTGGAACCCGATGGCGCCGGCCGCATTGCCGATGCCGTGGCAGCCCGGGGAGCGCATCTCTTCGCCGCGGGGCTCACCAGCCCCGACCTCGCGGCCCTCGGCGCCCGGCTCAAGAGCCGCGGCATCGAGCCGCTGCTGGCGGACGGCCGGCTTTGGCTCGATCCGGCCAAGCTCGGCATTCCCGGCCTCAGCCTCTCGGTCGCCGCCGAGATGACGCGCGAACCGGTGGGCGACATCGACCATTTCTACGAAGCGACGCTCCTGGCCGCTGATCATGCCGCCGCCACCGATCGCTTCGCCGCGATCTTCGGCCTCGACCCCGATCCCTTCGTCGCGATCTCCTCGGAGAAATACGGCTACGTGGGCACCCTCACCCTCTTCCGGCCAGGCAAACTGGCCCGGCTGGAGATCATCACGCCGACCAGGGCGGATGCCACCATGGGCCGCTTCTTCGCCAAGACGGGCGACGCGCTCTACATGTCCTTCGCCGAATCCGACCGCCTGGCGGCGATCGGGGCAAGGCTCGCCCAATCCGGTGAGCGCAGCACGCCGACCGCGCCGGCGAACCGCCTCGCCGCCAAGGGACCGGATTCGCTCTTCGTTCATCCGCCGAGCCTCGGCGGCATGATGCTGGGCCTGTCGCGGCCCAGCATGGCCTGGACCTGGTCGGGCGCGCCGGAGCGGGTCCTGGGCATCGATTGAGCCGATTTCGGTCACCGAAGCCGATCTTCGCCGCCCGCTGCATATATTTTGTGCAGCACACATCTCCCGCCACCCCCTGATCCCTGGGTCGGCGCTGGTATGGGACTTGCGTTGCCGGGCCCGAAGCTATGCCGGCAAGGGCCGGCTTCGCGATCTCGGAGGGGTTTCATGCGACGCCTGTTGTCTTCTTTCGCCGCCGCCGCCATCGGCCTCGCGGTTCTGGCCCCGGTGGCCTCCGCGCAGGAGAAGATCAAGCTGCGAATCATGGGCATGCCGCTCGCCACCGGGAACATCCAGAAGAACAAGGAACAGCCCTTCTTCGAAACGCTGGCCGCGAAGACCGGCCTGCCGATCGAGGTCGACTACAAGACGCTCGACGCCACCGGCATCAAGGAATTCGAGCAGCTGCGTGTCATGCGCACCGGGCTCTTCGACATCGTGGGCCTGCGCATGGGCCAGGTCTCCCGCGACGAGCCGATCCTCCTCGGCCTCGACCTCGTCGGCCTCAACTCCGACTACGCCACCGCGAAGAAGGTGGTCGCCGCCTTCTCACCCGCGGTCGATGCGCGCCTGCAGCAGCAGTTCAACGTAAAGCTGCTGGGCGTCTGGCCCTTCGGCCCGCAGATCGTCTTCTGCAAGCCGGCGATCAAGAACCTCGCCGACCTGAAGGGCCTCAAGGTCCGCATCCTCGACGGCGTCATGGCGAAATTCATGGAGAAGGTGGGCGCGACCCCGGTCACCATGGCCTTCGGCGAGGTGTCGCAGGGCCTGTCGCTCGGCACCATCGATTGCGCCGTCACCGGCCCCTCCTCGGCAAATTCCGCCGGCTGGCCGGAAAGCGCCACGCATGTCTACCCGCTCGGACTGCAGGTGGCGACGCAGGGCTATGGCATCAGTCTCGCCGCCTGGAAGAAGTTCACGCCCGAACAGCAGAAGGTGCTGCAGACCGCGATCGAAGGCCTGACCGATGACATCTGGAGCTACTCCCAGCAGCTCTGGGACGACGCGATGAACTGCAATGCCGGCAAGGACCCCTGCACGACGGGCAGGAAGTACAAGCTCACCACCGTCACGCCCACGGAAGCCGACAAGGCGATCGTGCAGAGCGCCGTCCGCGAGATCTCCTTCCCCGCCTGGCAGGAACTCTGCGACAAGTCGGTCGCCACCTGCTCGGCCGACTGGAAGAAGGCGGTCGGACCCATGGTCGGCCTGAACTGACGGTGCGGCCGGTCCCGCCGGGGCCGGCCCTCCCTTGCATGAAATCCCTCGAACGCATCGCCTCGATCGCCTTCGGCCTCGTCTTCCTGTTCCTGTCGCTGGCCGTGGCGGTGGAAACCGTGTCGCGCAAGGTCTTCAACGTCTCGCTGCAGGGCGTCGATGAACTCGGGGGCTACTGCCTCGCCGTCGGCGGCGCGCTCGCCTTTGCCGTGACGCTCGCGGCGAACGCCCATATCCGGATCGACCTGCTGCATGACCGCCTGACGCGGGGCCTCCGCATCATGCTGAACGGCATCGCCCTCCTGTCTCTTGTGGTGGCCGCCGCGGTCCTCGCCTGGATGGGCGGAATCGCCCTCTCCGACAGCATCGCCTACAACGCCACCGCGCAGACGCCCTGGGCCACGCCCTTGCGGCTTCCGCAAGGCGCCTGGCTCGCCGCCCTCGCGCTCTTCCTCCTGGTGGCGCTGGTGCGGGCTGCCGGATGGCTGGCGGCGCTCGCCGGCCGGCGCTGGTCCCGTCTCGACGGCGGATACTCGCCGCGCGGCAGCAGGGACGAACTGGAAGAGGAACTGGCCGATCTAAGGGCCCGCGGCATCGCCGGTCCGGCCGACCCGTCATGAGCATGGTGGCCGTCGGCATCACCGGTTTCCTCGTCATGGTCGGGCTCATGCTGCTCGGCCTGCCGATCGCCGCCGTCATGCTCCTGCTCGGCCTCGGCGGCGGCATGCTGGCCTTCGGCGACGCCTTCCTGCAGTCCTCCGCCTCCATCGTCTGGGGCGTGATGAGCGACTACGGCCTTACCGCCGTGCCGCTCTTCGTGCTGCTCGGCGAGCTGCTGCTGCGCAGCGGCATGGCGGACCGCATGTACATGGTCTTCGCCGCCTGGTTGGGCCGCCTGCCCGGCGGGCTGCTGCACACCAATATCGGCTGCTGCGCGCTGTTCGCCGCCACCTCGGGTTCGTCGGTGGCGACGGCCGCCACCATCGGCACGGTGGCGCTGCCCTCGATGGTCCGGCACGGCTATCCGGTGCCGGCGGCCCTCGGCAGCCTCGCCGCGGGGGGCACGCTCGGGATCCTGATCCCGCCCAGCGTCAACATGATCATCTATGGTTCGATGACCAACAATTCGGTCGGCAAGCTGTTCATCGCCGGCATCATCCCCGGCATCCTGCTCGCCGGCAGCTTCATGCTCTGGATCCTGATCTCCAGCCTGATCCGGGGCGGCGCCAAGGCGCATGAACCCGTGCCGCTCGCCGAACGAATCCGCCTGCTGCGCTATCTGGCCGAGCCCGTCATCGTCTTCGGCACGGTGATGGGGAGCCTCTATTTCGGCATCGCCACCGCCACCGAATCGGCCGCCGTGGGCGTGGTCGTGGGCCTGCTGCTGATCGCCCTCGGGGGCAAACTCAACTGGAAGCTCCTGGAAACCTGCTTCCTCTCCAGCGCCCGGACCACCGGGATGATCCTCCTCATCGTCGTCGGCGCCTTCGTCCTCAATCTCGCGCTGTCGCTCACCGGCATCGGAGAGGCGCTGACGAAATGGGCCACCGGCTTCGGCCTGTCCCGGGTGACGCTGCTGGTCCTGCTGATCGGCTTCTATCTCGTGCTCGGCATGTTCATGGACACGCTCTCCATGATGGTGGCGACCATCCCGCTCACCTTTCCGGTGGTCAGCGCCGCCGGCGTCGACCCGATCTGGTTCGGCGTCTTCATCGTGCTGATGTGCGAACTGGGACTGATCACGCCGCCGGTCGGCATGAACCTCTTCGTGGTGCAGGGCATTCGCCCCGATCGCGGCCCCGTTGCCGATGTCATTCGCGGCGCGCTTCCCTATGCCGGGATCATGATCGCCTTCACGATCCTGCTGATCGCCTTCCCCGGCATCGCCACCTGGCTGCCGCAGCTGATGCGCGGCTAACCGACGGCACGCTGGCGCAACCGCGCCAGCATCCGGCTGAACACGGCGGGTTCGTCCAAGGCCCGGGACAGCACCAGCGCGCCCTGGATCCCGGCCAGGATTTCCTCGGCGAAGTCGGCGGCCGCCGCGGGGTTCCAGCCAGCGCGGGACAGCGCGTCCGTGAGCGCCGCGCCCCAGACCGCGAAATAGGTGCGAAGCGTGGTGGCGAACCGCTCACGCGTATCGCCGAGCGCGAAGACGCCGACCAGGCAGACCCGTCCACCGCCCCGAAAATAGGCGTCGACGGCCTGGAACATTCGCCCGATCCCGGCCGCCGCGTCGGGATCTCGGCGCAGCGGCTCGAAGACGTGCGTCGCGAACCAGGCGTCGATTTCGGCCAGGACTGCCGCCGCCATCTCCTCCTTTCCCCCCGGGAAGAAGTGATAGAGGCTGCCCTTGCCGAGGCCGGTCGCCGCCGTGATCATCGACAGCGAGGTACCCTCGAAGCCGAATTCCCGGAACAATTCTCCCAATGCCGGGAGCGCGTCGGTTCGTTCGGCGACGAGGCGCGGCAAGCCTAGAGCCCGAGGTCGGCGAGGCCGGGATGCCCTGCCGGGCGGGCTCCGGGGGCGGCCCAATGGAACTTGCGCTCGGCGGCAGAGATGGGAACGTCGTTGATGCTGGCTTCTCGCCGGCGCATCAGGCCGTTGGAATCGAATTCCCACTGTTCGTTGCCATGCGCCCGGAACCAGCGGCGCTCCCTGTCGTGGAACTCATAGGCGAAGCGCACCGCGATCCGGTTTTCATCGAAGGCCCAGAGTTCCTTGATCAACCTGTAATCGTGCTCGGCCTCCCATTTTCTCGCCAGGAACGCCGCGATGGCGTCGCGGCCGGAAAAGAATTCCGAACGATTGCGCCAGCGGCTGTCCTCGCTATAGGCGAGAGCGACCCGGGTGGGATCGCGGGAATTCCACGCATCCTCGGCGAGGCGAGCCTTCTGCGCGGCGGTCTCACGTGTAAACGGCGGGAGCGGCGGACGCTGCATCGGTTCACTCTGTAGCGTATGGACCATAATTTACCGAATGGTACACACGAACACAATGCTTGTTTGCCTTCCTGGCCTTAAGCCGATTGCGGAAGCCTTCGCATCCGGCCCAGCGCTTCCCCGAGCGCATCGGCGAAGGCCAACCGTTCCTCCATCGGCAGGAAGCTTCCCACCGCCAGCACCCGTCCGTGCGAGCGCAAGACCAGCTGCGAGCCGGCCAACTCGGGGTCGGGCCGCTCGACCCTGACCCAATAGGGCTGGAAGCGGACCGCCCGTACGCGCCCGCGGGCGTCGACCTGACGGACGAGAAGTTCGCTTTCGCGCAGTTCCACCGCCTCGAATCGGCGCGCGGCATGGTTGTTGAGCTTGAAGGCACCCCAGAGAAGGGCGGCGTCCAGCAGGATGAAGCCCGATACGGGCCAGGCGCCGACGAACCAGAAGCGCAGCGAAGCCAGCAAGGAGACGCCGACAACCACGGCCATCAGGATGAAGAAGCCCCGCCGGCCGAGCGACCGGTGCGGCCGGAGGCAAGCCTCGAAGACGGAGGGGTCGCTGGTGGCCAGGGTGACGCTCATCGAGGCGACAGGATAGGTCGCGCTCCCGCTTGCGGCAACGGAGCCTTCCCGCCATCGTCCCGGCCATGAAGAAGGACAGGGTCGAAGAGATGTTCCGCCGGTTTTCCGAGCGGGACCCGGAGCCGCGCGGCGAACTCCACTACAAGAACCCCTATACGCTGCTGGTGGCGGTGGCGCTGTCGGCCCAGGCCACCGACATCGGGGTGAACCGGGCGACCCGGCCGCTGTTCGAGGTGGTGGACACGCCGGCCGCGATGCTGGCTTTGGGCGAGGCGAAGCTCCGCGACTACATCAAGACCATCGGCCTCTTCAACACCAAGGCGAAGAACGTCATCGCGCTGTCGAAGCTGCTGCTCGAGCAACATGGCGGCGAGGTGCCGCGCGACCGCGAGGCGCTGGAAAAGCTCCCCGGCGTGGGACGCAAGACCGCCAACGTGGTGCTGAACATCGCTTTCGGCGAGCCCACCATCGCGGTCGACACCCATCTTTTCCGGGTCGGAAACCGCACCGGCCTGGCGCCCGGCAAGACGCCGCTGGCGGTGGAACTGAAACTGCTGAAAGCGGTGCCGAAACACTACATGCTGCACGCCCATCACTGGCTGATCCTGCACGGCCGCTACATCTGCCTGGCGCGGAAGCCCCGCTGCCCCGACTGCCCGATCGCCGATCTCTGCGCCTTCAAGGACAAGACGCCCACGCCATGACCCGCATCGAAGACCTGAAGTTCATCACCGGGCAGAGCCGCTACACCGACGACATCCGGGTGGCGGGCGCACTGCATGCCTATGTGTTGCGCTCGCCACATGCGCATGCGCGCATCGCCGGCATCGATACCGCGGCGGCCGCCTCGATGCCCGGCGTGCGACTGGTTCTGACCGGGGCCGAACAGGCCGCCGACGGCATCGGGGCGCTGCGCTGTCCGGTGGCGGTGGGGAAACCCGACAAGAGCGACTATTTCGATCCGCCGCGCCTGCCGCTCGCCGTCGGCCATGTCCGGCATGTGGGCGATGCGCTGGCCCTGGTGGTGGCCGATAGCTGGGCGCAGGCGCGGGATGCCGCCGAGGCGATCGAGGTGGACTACGAGCCGCTTGATCCCATCGTCGACCTGGAAGCCGCCGCCGCGCCCGGTGCGCCCCTCGTCTGGGATAGGGCGCCCGGCAACACCTGCGTGGTGGTCGAACGCGGCGACGCGGCGGCCACCGACGCCGGCTTCGCCAGGGCCGCCCATGTGGTCCGCCTGCGCGTCCGCAACAACCGCCTGATCGTCAACAGCCTGGAAACCAGGGCCGCCATCGGCGAATACGACGCCGACGCGGGCAAGTACACGCTGACCACGCCCAGCCAGGGCGTGCATTTCATCCGCAAGATCCTGGCCCCCGACGTCCTGGGCGTGCCGCCCGACAAGCTTCGCGTGCTGACGCCCGATGTCGGCGGAGGCTTCGGCATGAAGTTCCAGGCCTATGCCGAACAGGCCCTTGTCCTGTGGGCGGCGAAGCGCCTCGGAAGGCCGGTCCGCTGGTCGGCCGACCGGGCCGAATCCTTCCTCTCCGACACCCATGCCCGCGCCCATGTCAGCGAGGGCGAGCTGGCGGTGGATGCCGAGGGCCGCTTCCTCGCCTATCGCGCCAGCACCCTCTGCGACATGGGTGCCTATGCGTCCTCTTATGCGCCGGCCATCGGCTCGCTCGGCTTCATGAAGGTGGCAACCGGGCCCTACCTCATGCCGGTGGCGCATCTCACCTCGCGCCTGCTCTTCACCCACACGGTGCCGGTGGACGCCTATCGCGGCGCCGGCAAGCCGGAAGCGCAATACCTGCTGGAACGCCTGGTCGACCGGGCGGCGGCCGCCTGCGGCCTGGACCGGGCGGAGATCCGCCGCCGCAACATGCTGAAGCCCGCCGACCTGCCGTGGAAGAACGTGGCCGGCGTGGTCTATGACTGCGGTGACTTCGTGAAGCCGCTCGACCGTGCGCTGGCGCTCGCCGACCAGTCCGGCTTCGCCGCCCGCCGCGCCGCATCCGAGAAGAACGGCAAGCGCCGCGGCTTCGGCATCGCCGCCTATGTCCACGGCACCGGCGGCGATCCCAGCGAACGCGGGGTGGTGGAAATCGCCGCCGATGGCGCCGTCACGGCGAAAAGCGGCACCCAGTCGCAGGGCCAGGGCCATGCCACCGCCTTCGCCACCGTGGTGGGCGCGGCGCTGGGCCTGCCGCCGGCCGAAATCGCGCTCATCCAGGGCGACAGCGACGCGCTCGACCGCGGCGGCGGCACCGGCGGCTCGTCCTCGCTCCTGCTGGGGGCCAGCGCCCTCGCCCAGGCTTCCATGGCGCTGATCGAAAAGGGCCGGCCGGAAGCGGCGAAAGCCCTCGAAGCTGCCGAAGCCGACGTGATCTTCGATGCCGGCCACTACCGCGTCACCGGTACCGACCGGCGCATCGGCCTGCGCGAGGTGGCGAAAGCGGCCGGCGGTCTCGCCGCCGATGCGCTGTTCGACGCTAGCCATCTCTCCTTCCCCAACGGGGTGCAGGTCTGCGAGGTGGAGGTCGATCCGGAGACCGGCCGCCTCAGCCTCGAAAACTACGTCAGCGTCGACGATTTCGGCCGCGAGATCACGCCCAGGCTGGTCGACGGCCAGGTGGTCGGCGGCATCGTCCAGGGCGTCGGCCAGGCGCTGATGGAGAACGCCGTCTACGACGAGTCGGGCCAGCTCCTCACCGGCTCGTTCATGGATTACGGCATGCCGCGGGCCGACGATCTCGGCCCCTTCACCCTCGACCGTGTGTCGATCCCGACCGGGAACAACCCGTCCGGCGCCAAGGGCGTCGGCGAATGCGGCACGATCGGCGCGCCGCCCTGTGTTGTCTCGGGCGTCTGCGACGCGCTCGGCGTCGACCACATCGACATGCCGCTGTCGCCCGAAGTGGTCTGGCGGGCCGCGCGCTCAGGCAAAAACGGGTAGCGACCGCGGCAGCACGATGATGCTGGCGGGCAGCCGGCCGATGGTCTCGCCGTCGAGATCGACCAGGGTGTCGGCATCCGCCTCGATGCGGAACCGCCGGCCGTGCCGGACCGACACCTTCGGGTGTTCGATATGCTTGCCCTCGAACAGCCAGGAAGGCTTCTGCAGCAGGATGTCGCTGCGGGCGATGTCGCCGAAGGTGACGAGGTCCAGCACCCCGTCATCCATCTTCGCCATCGGTGCCAGCAGCATGCCGCCGCCGCCGTTCGGCGCGTTGCAGCAGAGGCCGGCGTAGAGCGTCTGCGTCTCGACCGGCTGTTCGTCGATGGCGAGGCGCACCTTCCGGTGCTGATAGGTCAAGGTCACCACCAGCGTGACGGCGAAGTAGCTGAATCGCCCGCCCAGCTTCTTAAGGAACCGCGAGGCGCTGGTGCGATAGCTGATCTCGGCCGCCGCGCCGAAGGAGGCGGTGAGATAGCCGTAGCGGGTGACCGGCTTGCCATCCAGGCCCTCGCAATCGACCCGGATCATGTCGATCAACCGCCGATTCCCGGCCGCGAGCGCCCGAAAGGCGGCATCTTCCCCCTGCAGCAGGCCGAGCGCCCGGCAAAGCTCGTTCGCCGTCCCTGCCGGGATCGGCGACAGCGTGACTCCGGCTGCGGCGGTGTCTCGGGCGACGAAGCCGTTCAGCGCCTCGTTTACCGTGCCGTCGCCACCCACAGCGATGACATGCTCGACGCCCCGCTGGATCCCGGCGCGCACCAGGCGGGTCGCATCGCCCGGCGCCTCGGTGAAGACGATCGCGGGGTCGGAGAGGTGGCGGCGGATCGCGGCTTCCACACGCGGCCAGTTCCGGCCGCAGCCGCCACGGCGCGCCGCCGGGTTCACGACGACCAGCGCCGAGCCCATTCGAACCTCTCCCTGTTCTTGGCCGGAAGTCTAGGGCTGGCCTGCCATGCCGCCAAGCCGGCTTGCGACCCCACCGGGGCCAGAGTAATCAGACCGCCTGGATCAAAAGGATTTCGGCTTCAGGAGGAAACCCATGGCGACCGAGCTGTACCATTTCGTCGGCGGCAAGAAGGTGAAGGGCACGTCCGGACGGTTCGGCGACGTCTACAACCCTTCCACGGGCGAGCTCGCCTCCAAGGCCCCCTACGCCACCGCCGACGAGGTGCGCGCGGTCATCCAGAACAGCCAGGACGCCTTCGCCGGTTGGGCCGCGACGTCCCCTCTCGTCCGCGCCCGCGTGATGTTCAAGTTCAAGGAACTCTGCGAGAAGCACGCCGACGAGATCGCGACGCTCATCTCCAACGAGCACGGCAAGGTGCTGTCGGATGCCAAGGGCTCGCTGCAGCGCGGCCTCGAAGTGGTGGAATTCGCCTGCGGCATCCCGCATCTGCTGAAGGGCGAGTATTCCGACAACGTCTCCCGCGGCATCGACCTCTATTCGATGCGCCAGCCGCTCGGCGTCGTCTCCGGCATCACGCCGTTCAACTTCCCGGCCATGGTGCCGATGTGGATGTTCGGCGTCGCCATCGCCTGCGGCAACACCTTCGTGCTGAAGCCTTCGGAGAAGGACCCCTCCTGCCCGCTCAAGCTCGCCGAACTGATGATGGAAGCGGGCGCGCCTCCCGGCGTGCTCAACGTCGTCATCGGCGACAAGGTGGCGGTCGACACCATCATCACCGATCCGAACGTGAAGGCGGTCTCCTTCGTCGGCTCGACGCCGATCGCCCATTACGTCTATTCGACGGCGGCCGCGCACGGGAAGCGCGTCCAGGCGATGGGCGGTGCGAAGAACCACATGATCGTCATGCCGGACGCCGACATGGACCAGGCGGCCGATGCGCTGATCGGCGCCGGCTACGGCTCGGCCGGCGAACGCTGCATGGCGGTCTCGGTCGCCGTGCCGGTGGGCGAGAAGACCGCGGATGCGCTGATCGAGAAGCTGACGCCCCGCGTCCGCGCGCTCAAGGTAGGGCCGTCGATCGCGCCCGATTCCGAGATGGGCCCGCTGGTCACCAAGGAGCACCTCGCCAAGGTGAAGGGCTATGTCGACCATGGCGTGAAGGAGGGCGCGAAGCTCGTCGTCGACGGCCGCGAGTTGAAGCTGCAGGGCTACGAGAACGGCTACTTCATGGGCGGCTGCCTGTTCGACGGCGTGAAGCCCGAGATGAAGATCTACAAGGAAGAGATCTTCGGCCCCGTGCTCTCCACCGTCCGCGTAGACAGCTTCGAGGAAGCGGTGCGGCTCCCCTCCGAGCACGAGTTCGGCAACGGCGTCGCCATCTTCACCCGCGACGGCGACGCCGCGCGCGATTTCGCCAACCGCGTCCAGGTCGGCATGGTCGGCATCAACGTGCCGATCCCGGTGCCGCTCGCCTTCCACACCTTCGGCGGCTGGAAGTCCTCGGCCTTCGGCGACACCAACCAGCATGGGCCGGAAGGGGTGCGCTTCTACACCAAGATCAAGACCGTCACCTCGCGCTGGCCGACCGGCATCCGCGCCGGTGCCGAGTTCAACATCCCGACGCTGAAATAAGCCTCGCCGTCGGATAACCTCAGAACGGGCGGCGGCAGCGCCGCCCGTTTCGTGTTTAGAGCGTCGATGACCGAAGCCACCCCGATCGCCGAATACCGCCGCCTTCGCCGCGAAGGCGTGCTGAAACACGACCCGGCGCAGGAACTGGCGGCGGAAAAGCTGGAGGCGCTGCACCACCAGCTCGAGGGTTACAAGCCCGACCGCGAGGCGGGCGGCTGGCGCGGCTTCTTCGGCCTGTCGCGGAAGTCGGGCGAGGAGCCGCCGCAAGGCCTCTACATCCACGGCGATGTCGGCCGCGGCAAGTCGATGCTGATGGATCTCTTCTTCGACACCGCCCCGCTGCCGAGGAAGCGGCGCGTGCATTTCCACGCCTTCATGCAGGAAGTGCACGCCGAGATCTTCCGTTTCCGCAAACGTCCCGAGAAGGATCGCGACGGCGATGACCCGCTCCCCCCCTTGGCGAAGAAAATCGCCAAGGACGCCTGGCTCCTCTGCTTCGACGAGTTCCAGGTGACCGACGTGGCCGATGCCATGATCCTCGGCCGCCTGTTCCAGAAGCTGTTCGACCGCGGCGTGGTGGTGGTGGCGACCTCGAACCGTGTCCCCGACGACCTCTATGCCGGCGGCCTCAACCGCCAGCTCTTCCTGCCCTTCATCGCCATGCTGAAGGAGAGGCTCGACGTCTTCGTGCTGGAGGGCGAGGTCGACTATCGCCTGGCCCGCCTGCGCGGCCGCCCTGTCTATCACCATCCGCTGGGGCCGGAGGCCGAGGCGAAGCTCGACCAGGCCTTCCACGACCTCACCGACGGCACGCCGCCGGAGCCGGAGGAACTCGACATCCAGGGCCGCAAGCTCACCCTCTCGCGGGTCGCCAAGGGCGCCGTGCGGGCGGATTTCGAGGAACTCTGCGCCCGCCCCTTGGGTCCCGGCGATTACCTCGCCATCGCCGACCGCTACCACTCGCTGGTGCTCTCGGGCATACCGGAACTGGGTCCGGAGAAGCGGAACGAGGCGAAGCGCTTCGTCACCCTGATCGACGCGCTCTACGAGGCCAAGGTGAAGCTCGTCTGCTCGGCGGCCACCGCCCCCGACGACATCTACCCCAAGGGCGACGGCAGCTTCGAATTCCACCGCACCGTCTCGCGCCTGATGGAGATGCAGTCGGCCGAATACCTCGAACTGCCGCACAAGCACGTGTGATTCATTTTTCCCTCTCCCTTGGGGAGAGGGTGGCGGCGAAGCTGACGGGTGAGGGGCACCCTATCCGCAGGAATCACCGTCGAGCGTGCCCCTCATCCGCCCAAGGCTTCTGCGAAGAGCTGGGGGGCACCTTCTCCCCGAGGAAGAAGGTATGTCCCTCAATACCCCGCCGCGAACCCGTCTTTCCGCGGGTCGGAACCGGCGGCGAGCGTGCCGTTCTCCCAGTCCACCGCGATCATCTGGCCGCCGCCCCAGGGCATGTCGGGGCGGTGCACGGTATGGCCCTTGCGGGCGAGGAGCTGCGCCGTCTCCTCCGGCACGCCGCGCTCCAGCTCCAGCCGGCCGGCGACGTGGAAGGCGCGCGGCAGGTCGAGCGCTTCCTGCACGTCCATGCCGTAGTCGAAGATGTTGGTGAGCACATGGCTGTGGCCGACCGGCTGGAAGGCGCCGCCCATCACGCCATAGGCCATGCTGGCGCGGCCCTTCTCCACCACCATGCCGGGGATGATGGTGTGCATCGGCCGCTTGCCGCCGGCGATGTTGTTCGGGTGCCCCGGCTGCACGCGGAAACCCGCGCCGCGGTTTTGGAATAGCACGCCCTTCGGCGAACAGAGGCCGCTGCCGAAAGCGAAGTAGAGCGAATTGATGAAGGAGCAGACGTTGCGGTCCTTGTCGACCACGGTGAGGTAGATCGTGTCGCGATAGACCGGGACATTCCCCACGGCCTCGACCGGCATCGCCTTCTCCAGGTCGATCTTGGCCCTGAGTTCGTCGGCCAGTTCCTTGGAGAGGAGCCGCTTCAACGGCACCTCGGCATGCTGCGGGTCGGCGACGTACTGGTCGCGCACGGCATAGGCGAGGCGGGTGGCTTCGGCTTCCAGATGCAGGCGCTCGGGGCTGAGCGGGTGCATCTTGGAGAGGTCGTAGCCCGACAGGATGTTCAGCATGATGAGCGCGGTCACGCCCTGGCCGTTCGGCGGGATCTGGTAGATCTTCCGGCCTTTGTATTCGCTGTGGATCGGCGTCACTTCCTCCGCTTCGTGGGCGGCGAAGTCCTCCACCGTGTGGACGCCCCCGAAGCTGTTCAGATGGGCCACCATGTCCTCGGCGATCTCGCCCTTGTAGAAGCCGTCGCGGCCCTTCCTGGCGATCACCTTCAGCGTTTCGGCGAGTTCGGGCAGGCGGTGCTTGGTGCCCACCTTCGGCGGCTTGCCGCCCGGCATGTATTTCGCCGCGGCCGAGGCATCGGGCAGCATCTTGCCGCCCTGCCGCTCCCAGTCGACCGAGATGCGCGGCGTGATGGCATAGCCTTCCTCGGCATAGCGGATGGCCGGCTGCAGGCAGGTGTCGAGGCCGAGCTTGCCGAATTTGCCGAGGAACCTCTCCCAGGCGTCGACCGCGCCCGGAATGGTCACCGCATGCGGGCTTTCCAGCTCGATCTTGTTGATGCCGCGTTCCAGCAGGTATTCCGCCGACAGCGCCTTCGGCGCCCGGCCGGACCCGTTCAGGCCCCAGATCTGATCCGACCCGCCCTTGGAATAGAGCACGAAATTGTCGCCGCCGATGCCGGTGGAGGCCGGCTCGACCACGCATTGCACCGCGCAGGCGGCCACCGCCGCATCGGCCGCCGTGCCTCCCTGTTTCAGGATCTCGATCGCCGTCATGGTGGAAAGCGGGTGCGAGGTGGCGGCGGCGCCGTTGATGCAATGGACGACGGAACGGCCGGGCAGCTGGAGATCGCGCATGGAATCCCTTTGAGGGCGTTGCAGGTGTGGATAACTTCGATGCTAGCCGGCTTCACCGGGCCTGGATAGGCCGCCGTCGTCGATGTTCTCCGCTGCCCCTAATGCCGCGACCCGCCGAGCAGTTTGGACAGATGCGCCGCGAGGTCGTGCTGCTCGTAGGGCTTGCCCAGGCGCGGCAGGTCGATGCTGGTGCCGGCGGGAAGGTCCGCATAGCCGGTGGCCAGCAGGATCGGCAGGCCGGGGCGCAGGCGCCTGGCCCGGGTGGCGAGTTCCACGCCGGTCATCCCGGGCATGGCGTGATCGGTGACCATGGCGTCGATCCGGGTCTTGCTCTCCAGGATGTCCAGCGCCTCGCGGCCGGAATTCGCCTCGATCACCGTGTGCCCCAGATCCTCCAGCATGTCGACGGTGCTCATCGCGATCAGGGCGTCGTCGTCGACCACCAGGATCCGGGCCGGCGGCGTCTCGCCGTTGGACATGCGGACCGGCCTCGCCGGCACCACTGCTGTGGTCGCGATCGGCAGCCACAGCTCCGCCACCGTCCCTTCGCCGGGCGCGCTGATGAGCCGGAGCGCGCCGCCCGACTGGACGGCCAGCCCATGCACCATGGAAAGCCCGAGGCCGGTGCCCTTGCCGAGTTCCTTGGTGGAGAAGAACGGCTCGATGGCGCTCTTCAGGGTCGCGGCGTCCATGCCGGCACCGGAATCGGCCACGGCAAGCCTCAGAAAAGTGTCCGCCCCGAGGCCGAGTTCGGCAGGCGCCTGCGCCTCCTCCACCCTGATCCACAGCCGGCCGCCCCCGGGCATGGCATCGCGGGCATTCACGGCGAGGTTGAGGATGGCGAGTTCCAGCTGGTTGGCGTCGACCCTCGCCGCCGGCAGGCCGGCGGCGGCATCGACATCGATGATCACCTGGGGACCGAGCGAGCGCTCCATCAGCCCCCTCATGCCGTCGATCAGCTGCGCGAGGCCGACGGCCTCCGGCTTCAGGTCCTGGCGCCGGGCAAAGGCGAGCAGGCGCTGGGTCAGCGCCGCGCCGCGCTGTGCGCCCTGGGCGGCGCCGTCGACATAGCGCTGCAGCTGCGGGTCCGGCGGCAGCTTCTTCTTCAACAGGTTCAGGTTTCCCAGCACCGCCATCAGCAGGTTGTTGAAATCATGCGCCACGCCCCCGGTCAGCTGGCCGATGGTTTCCATCTTCTGGGCCTGGCGCAGCTGTTCCTCGGCGCGCCTGCGCTCGGTCGTGTCCCGCAGGAAGGCGACGCCGCCGACGACACTCCCGTCGCCGCCGGTCAGCGGCGCGTGCTGGGTCTCGCACACCCACTTCTGGCCACCGGAACCGGAAGCGAACTCGAGTTCCTCCAGCGGACCGGTCCGGCCGGCGAGCGCATCGCGCATGCGCTGCGCTACGGCGGAGCCCTGCACATGCGCCAGGATGTCGAGAAGCGGACGGCCCATCACCTCGGCGGCATCGAGGCCGAACAGCCGCTGCATGACGGGATTCCAGGTCGTCACCCGCAGATCGCCGTCATAGGCGACGATGCCGGCGGGCACGCTGGTCAGCATCAGGCCGCTGAAGGCCTTCTCGCCGTTCAGCGCCTCCTGCGTGCGCTCGCGTTCCGCCGCCAGCGCCCGCATCAGGCGCTCGCGCTCGGCCTCGGCCTGCTTCCGCCCGGTGATGTCGGTGGAGACACCCACCACCCGCAGCGTGCCGCCCTTGCGGCTGTCGCCGGTCAGTACCTGCCCCCGCACATCGACCCAATGCAGGCTGCCGTCCGGCCAGTGCACGCGGAAATCCCGGGCGAAATCCTCGGCCGTGGCGAGGCTGTGGGCCATCGCGGCGCGCACCGAAGACCTGTCCTCGGCGGCAATGCTCGCGATCAGGTCCTCGTAGGTGAACCTATCCCCGGGGGCGCGTCCGAAATTCGCCTTGCACTCTTCCGACGCGACCAGCGCGCCGGGCCCGACCAGTAGCTCCCAGGCCCCGAGGCGGCCCGCCTTGAGAGCCGTGCTGAGACGGTCCTCGCTTTCGCGGAGCGCGAGGAGATGCGCCCGCGCCGCATATTGCCGCCGCCGCGCCCGAAGCGCGGTATCCACCACGCTGACCAGCGTCGCCGGATGGAACGGCCGTTCCAGCAGCGTGGCGTTGCCCAGGATCCCCGTGACCCGGGCCAGCGAGGCATTGCGCTCGCCGCCGCCCTTCTGGGTCAGCAGCACGAAGGGAAAATCCGACCAGGAAGGCTGCCGCGCCACCAGATCCGCCAGGCGGCGCAGATCGGCGCCCCGCACCGCCTCCTCTGCCAGGATCGCTGCCGCGGCTCCTTCCTCGATCCGCAGGCACAGATCGTCCAGATCGGGACAGACGAGGCAGCTTCGCCGCGCCTCCCCCAGCAGGCGGGCGGCGATGGCGGCGTCGCGCCCCTGCGGCGCCAGCACCAGGACGCGTTCGGGACTGTTCACCTAACCCCTGTCGTCGATCAGCGGCGCGGCGTCGCCGACATAGGCCGGCACGCCGCGCAACACGCCCTGGAAATCCGACAGCGGCGCCCCGATCCGTATGCCGCGGCCACCGATCCGATACTCGCGGATGGTGTCCTCGTGCCGGCCGGCGCGCTTCTTGATCACCGAGATCGCCCGCCGCACCTGCCCGTGCGCCTCGAAATAGCGCAGCAGGATGACGGTATCGGCGAGGTAGGTGATGTCGACCGGCGATTTCATGTCGCCGACCAGCCCATGCTGGGCGACGGTCAGGAAGGTCGTGACACCCTGGCGGTTCAGGTACTGCAGCAGCTCATGCATGTGCAGCAGCAGCGAATGCTCCTCCGGCATCGCCGCCTGATAGCCGTTCAGGCTGTCGATCACCACCGTCTTAACCTGCTCGCGATCGATGCGCGCGCGCACCCGGTGGGCGAACTCGCCCGGCGACAGTTCGGCGGCGTCGACCTGCTCGACGAACAGGTTGCCCGATGCCTTCAGCGCCTCGAGGTCGATGCCCATGCCCTTGACGCGCTCGAAGAGAAGGCCGAGCTCCTCGTCAAAGATGAAGAGCGCCGCCTTCTCGCCGCGGGCCACCGCCGCCGCCGCGAAGTGGAGCGTGAAGAGCGACTTGCCCGAACCCGCCGGCCCCAGCAGCAGCGCGCTCGATCCCTTCTCGATCCCGCCACCCAGAAGCGCGTCCAGTTCCGGCAGCCGGCTCGGCAGCGGGGTTCGGGCGAAGACGGTGCGGTGCTCCGCCGCGATCAGGCGCGGAAACACCTGTACACCCCCGGTCACGATGCTGAAGTCGTGATAACCGCCGCGAAAGGCCTGGCCGCGATACTTGATGATGCGCAGGCGCCGCCGTTCGGCGCCGTAGTTCGGCGCCAGCTGCTCCAGCCGCAGCACGCCATGCACGACGGAATGCACCGTCTTGTCGAGTGCCTCCGAGGTGAGGTCGTCCAGCATCAGCACAGTCGCCGTGTTCTTGGCGAAGAAGTGCTTCAGCGCCAGGATCTGCCGGCGATAGCGCAGCGAACTCTGCGCCAGCAGGCGGATCTCGGACAGGCTGTCCAGCACGATGCGGTCCGGCTTCTCGTGCTCCACCGCCTCGAAGATCAGCTTGATGGTCTCGCCCAACTCCATGTCGGAGGAATAGAGCAGGCTCTGCTGCTGGTCTTCGTCCAGAAGGCTCTCCGGCGGCGCCAGTTCGAACACCTTGAAGCGGTCGCCGACCAGCCAGCCATGCGAGGCGGCGCCGGCGATCAGTTCGCCGCGGGTTTCCGACAGGGTGATGTAGATGCCCGATTCGCCCCGGCTCGCTCCCTCCAGCAGGAACTGCAATGCGATCGTGGTCTTGCCGGCGCCCGGCGTTCCTTCCAGCAGATAGACATGTCCGCGCGCCAGTCCTCCGACCAGGATGTCGTCCAGGCCGGTGACGCCGGTACTCGCCTTGCTGGGGTTGGTTTCTTCCGTCATCTCGGTTCCAGGTTGTCCCGACGTCGGCGGAAGGCCAGAAGCACCCCTGCAGGCCGCCCGCTTGCGCTTCCCCGACGGCTCGGGAACGCCGATGCGCCGAAATTGGTTCCCGCCGGCCCCCGCCCGCCGGGGGGCCATTGCTCTTTCCCGGCACCCGCCGGCGGCTCTATCCTCGCCGCAAACCACGGGAGGAAACGAGAATGGGCCTCAGGACCTTGGGCCAGTACCACGCCGCCTTGCGCGACGGCCGCGTCATCTATTGGGACGGCGAACAGATCGCCGACATCACCACCCATCCGAAGTTCGAGGTGCCGCTCGCCGTCGCCGCCCGGGATTTCGACTACGACAATCCCGCCCGCCGCGATCTCCTCACCTATCGCGACCAGGACGGCGAACTCGCCAACCGCATCTTCCAGGTGCCGCTGAGCGAGGACGACCTGCAGAAGCGGGTCGAACTCTCACGCGGCCTCTCCATCGTGGGCGCCGTCTCCTCGGTCTATATGGCGCTCCTCTCGGTGAAGGACCGCATGGCGGCGGTGAACCCGGAATTCGCCGCCAATATCGAACGCATGTGGAAGCATGCCCGCGACCATGACCTGCGCGCCGCGGAAGTGATCACCGACGCCAAGGGCGACCGCTCGCGCAAAGCGCACGAGCAGGACGACAAGGATCTCTACGTCCGCATCGTCGAGCGCCGGAAGGACGGCATCGTGGTGCGCGGCGCCAAGCTGCACATCACCGCCGCCGCGCTGGTCGACGAACTGGTGGTGATGCCGACCAAGGCCATGCGCCAGGACGAGGCCGACTACGCCGTCGCCTTCTCCATCCCGGTCGCCACCAAGGGCGTCGTCATCATCAACCGCAGCTTCGCCGAACCCGACCTCAACACCTTCGACTATCCGGCCAGCGCGCACCATTCCATCCCCGAAGGCTTCGTCGTCTTCGACGACGTCTTCGTGCCCTGGGACCGCGTGTTCCTGGCCGGCGAAAGCCAGCTCGCCGGCGCCTTCGCCCAGGCGCTGGGCCTGTGGGAGCGCACCGGCGGCGTCATCGACGCGCTGGAAAAGGCCGAACTCTTCGTGGGCCTCGGCTCACTGGTGGTGGAGCACCAGGGCAAGGAACGCGATGCGGTGGTGCAGAACGCCATCGCCGAACTGGTCTGCTATGCCAAGACCATCGAGATGGGCCTCGACTACGCGCTCCGGCATTTCGAGAAGACGCCCTCGGGCATGATCCATCCCAACATCCTCGCCATCAACACCACGAAGTACTACTTCGCCGCCAACTACCATCAGATGATCCGCATCGTGCAGGACCTGGGCGGCGGCCTCACCCTCACCCTGCCGAAGGAGGCCGACCTCAGGCATCCGGTGGCCGGCGCCTATTTGCGGAAATACCTGCACTCCAAGCCCGGCATCGATGTCGAGACCCGTATGCGCGTCTTCAACCTGATCCGCGACATGACCGCCGACACCTATGGCGGCTGGTCCCAGGTGGTGGCGCTGCAGGCCGGCGGCGGCCTCGTCGCCCAGCGCATCATGATGAACCGCACCTACGACATGGCGGCGGCCCGGGCCAAGGCGCTGCGGGCCGCGGGGGTGGTGACATAGCGGTGGATCGTCGCTGGACTGTTGGTATCAATTTTGATACATTTGGTCGAATGACGGCACAGGAGCGCATGCAGGGGAATGAATGACCGAAGGCTTCAAGGCCCTGCCGGCGATTTTCTTTCGAGCCGCCTCGGGCAAGGAGCCGGTACGGGATTGGTTGAAATCGTTGTCCCCTGCAGATCGGAAGGTCGTCGGCGATGATATCAGGGACTGCGAGTTCGCTTGGCCCATCGGTCTCCCGCTGTGCCGTCCCATGGGCCAAGGGCTTTTCGAGGTTCGCTCCAACCTGTCCGGCGGGCGTATTGCCCGGGTTCTGTTCATGATCGCCGGCGAACACATGGTGTTGCTGCACGGGTTCATGAAGAAGAGCCAGAAGACGCCCGTTCACGATCTCGATCTCGCCACCCAGCGCATGAAGGACGTTCGTCGTTATGGGCGTGACTAAGGCAAATCCGCGTCTCGGCTCGAGCTTCGAGGATTACCTTCGCGAAGAGGGGACATATGCCGAGACGACGGCCCGTGCGATCAAGCGTGTATTGGCGCGTCAGATCGAAAACGCCATGAAGGATGAAGGCCTATCGAAGGCCGAAATGGCCCGCCGAATGGCCACCAGCCGCGCCGCACTCGATCGCCTGCTCGACCCGGAAAATGAATCGGTAACGTTGAACACTCTGACCAAGGCGGCTCAGATCGTCGGCCGACAAATCCGCCTTGAACTGGTGTGACAGTCTGATTCGCCCGTCGGGGTCGATGTCCGAAAACCGCGAGACAAGAGCCGGCCAGGCGACGATCATCGCCGCATGGATCTCGACCACGACGCCTGCTACCGCGCCATCGCCACCCGGGATGCCCGCTTCGACGGCCGGCTCTTCACCGGGGTGCGCACCACCGGCATCTACTGCCGGCCGATCTGCCCGGCCCGCACGCCCAGGCAGGCGAATGTCGACTTCTATCCGACCGCCGCCGCGGCGCAGGAGGCGGGCTTCCGACCCTGCCTGCGTTGCCGTCCGGAGACTTCGCCCGATCTCGGCGCCTGGCGCGGCACCTCGAACACCGTCTCCCGCGCGCTGGCGCTGATCGAGGCGGGTGCCCTCGACGAGACCGATCTCGAGGGACTCGCCGGCCGCCTCGGCGTCGGTGCCCGCCAGCTCCGCCGCCTGTTCCGCCAGCATCTCGGCGCCTCTCCCGTCGCGGTCGCGCAGACGCGCCGCGTGCTGCTCGCCAAGCAGTTGATCCACGAAACGCGGCTGCCCATGGCCGAGGTGGCGCTCGCCGCCGGCTTCGGCAGCATCCGCCGCTTCAACGAAACCTTTCAGGCGCTCTACGCCCGTCCGCCGCAGGCGCTGCGCCGCACCCGGTCGGGCGATATCGGTGCCGGCGGCGAGGTCAACCTGAGCCTGCCCTACCGGCCGCCCTACGACTGGGAAGCCATGCTCTCCTTCCTCGCCCCGCGCGCCATACCGGGCGTCGAGGTGGTGGCGGGCGATGCCTATGCGCGGACCATCGCCATCGGCCGGGGGCGCGGCATGGTGGTGGCGGCCATGGGCCGGGCGGGCCGGCTCGACATCCGCATCCGCTTTCCCGATCTCACCGCTCTGCCCGGCATCATTGCCCGCATCCGCCGGGTCTTCGACCTCGCCGCCGACCCGATCGGAATCGGCGCCGATCTCGCCCGCGATCCCGCACTCGCCCCGCGCATAGCGGCGCGGCCGGGCCTGCGGGTACCCGGCGCCTGGGACGGGTTCGAACTCGCCGTGCGCGCCATCCTCGGCCAGCAGATCACCGTCGCGGGCGCGACCAAACTCGCCGGCAGGCTGGTGCGGAGCTTCGGCGAACCCTATGCCGATCCGGCGGCGGCGGCGCTCGGGCTCTCCCACATCTTCCCCGAGCCCGCCCGCCTGGCGGTCGAAGACGTCGCCGCCCTCGGCCTGATGCCGGGCGCAAGGGCGCGCTCGCTCACCGCGCTCGCCGCGGCGGTGGCGGCCGACCCGAAGCTGTTCGATGCCCGCCGCGACCTCGACGAGGCGATCGCCGCGCTCCGCGCGCTCCCCGGTATCGGCGAATGGACGGCGCAGTACATCGCCATGCGCCAGCTGCGCGAACCCGATGCTTTCCCGGCCGCCGATATCGGCCTCTTGCGCGCCATGACCGATGCTTCGGGCCGGCGCCCGACGGCGCCGGAACTGCTGGCCCGGGCCGAGGCCTGGCGGCCCTGGCGCGCCTATGCCGCGCTCCACCTGTGGATGGGCGGCCCCGTACCGGAGATCCGCGATGCCCGCGCCGCCGCCTGAACGCCTCTTCTACGAGCCGCTGCCCACCCCGGTCGGCGAGGCGGTGATGATCACCGACGAGAAGGGCTGCCTCCGCGGCTTCGACTGGCTCGACAAGGAAGATCGCCTGCGCCTGATCCTGCAGCGGCAGTATCGCGGGCTGCGGCCGGCCAAGGGCGCCGCGCCGCGGGCGACGCGGCAGGCGCTGGCCGATTATTTCGAGGGCGACATTCCGCGCCTGCGCGACATCCCCTGGGCCACCGCCGGCACCGCCTTCCAGCGCAGCGTCTGGAAGGCCCTCACCGGCATTCCCGCCGGTACCACCCTCAGCTACGGCCAGCTCGCCGACAAGATAGGCTCACCGAAAGCCGTCCGCGCCGTCGGCCTCGCCAACGGCTCCAACCCGGTAGGCGTGGTGGTGCCCTGCCACCGGGTGATCGGCGCCGACGGTTCGCTCACCGGCTATGGCGGCGGTATCGAGCGGAAGCGCTGGCTGCTGCGACACGAAGGCGCGTCGCACCGCTGAGCCTCAGCGCTTCTCCCGGTCGTAGTAGTCGACGGTGGTCTCGGCGCGGAATATCTTCCGCAAGCGGCCGGGCCCATGCTTGCCGGCGACCACCGACACCTTGCCCGAATCCGGGTATTCGCAGGCCTCCACCTCGACCAGGGTCGACAGCGACAGGTAGCGCATCGTCACCGTGCCGGTGTTGATGATCTGGTGCGCCACCTCCGCACCCCCGGTCGGACAGGCGATGACGTCGTGGGGACGCAGCGGAAAGCGCTCCTCGCCGAAACGAAGCTCGCCCTCGCCCTCCAGGATCAGGAACATCTCCTCTTCGCCATGGTGGCTGTGGAAGGGGCACTGCACCTTGCCGGGCGGCAGGACGGTCAGGTTGTAGCCGAGGTTCCGGGCGCCGATGTGCGCGCCGATGCTGGCCCGGCTCGATGTGTAGATGCCGTTCTCTTCGACGTCGTCGAACACGACCTCGTCCAGGTTCATGACGGGCTTCACCATGCACCGCTCCCTCAACCGTAGCGCCTGCCCGTGAGCATGACCGCGGCGCGCCCGCCCGAGAAGGGGGTGATCTTCCCGGCTGTCGACAATTGATCGTCTGGACTCGACGGTTCATCCTGGGCAAATGGACGGAGGCGGCAGACAGCGCCGAAGCTGGAGGCGGGGACCACCACGCTGAAGGAACAGCCATGACCGGGGAAACGCCGATGCCGCTCGAAGGCATCAGGGTGATCGATATCGCCACCGTGCTGGGCGCGCCGGTCGCCGCCACCATGCTGGCCGAATTCGGCGCCGAGGTGATCAAGGTCGAGGAGCCGGAGACGGGCGACCTGCTGCGCCAGTTCGGCCAGCCGGTGGACGGCGTGCCGCTGCAATGGCTGCAGGAAGCGCGCAACAAGAAATCGGTGACCCTCGACCTGCGCAACCCCGAGGGGCAGGGCCTCTTGAAGCGCATGCTCGAGACCGCCGATGTCCTGGTGGAGAACTTCCGCCCCGGCACGCTGGAGAAATGGGGCCTCCACTACGACCTGCTCTCGGCGATCAATCCCGGCCTCGTGGTGCTGCATATCACCGGCTACGGGCGCACCGGTCCCTATGCCCACAAGGGCTCCTTCGATCGCGTCGCCTCCGCCTTCGCCGGCCTCACCGAGACCTCGGGATTTCCGGACGGCCCGCCCGTGCGCCAGTCCTTCGCCCTCGCCGACTACCTCGCCGCCTCCTACGGCGCCTTCGCGGTGATGACGGCGCTCTACCACCGCGACCTGCGTGGCGGGACCGGGCAGGAGATCGACCTCGCGCTCTACGAAGGCATCCTGCGCGCCTCGGAAGGCATGCTCACCGTCTACAAGAAGCTCGGCCAGGTGCGCACCCGGCAGGGCAACGGCAATCCCGGCGTGGTGCCGGCGGGACAGTATCTCACGCGCGACAACCGCCATGTCGTCGTGCATGCCGGCACCGACGCGCTCTGGGCCCGCCTCGCGCCGCTCCTCGGCGGCGGCGCCCTCGATCCGGCGCTGAAGGCCTCGGCGGGAAGGAAGGCGGCCGGCCCGGCGGTGGACGCGATGCTGGCCGGCTGGGTGGCCGGCCTCGACGCGGCCGACCTCCTCGCCTGTCTCGACCGCGCCGACATCCCGGCCGAGCGCCTGAACACCGTCGCCGACATCGCCGAGGACCCGCACATCCAATTGCGCAACATCCTGGAATGGGACGATCCCCGCATCGGCCCGGTCAGCATGATCGACGTGGTGCCGAAGCTCTCGAAGACGCCGGGCCGCGTGCGCTGGACCGGCCCGGACAAGGGCGCCCACAACGCCGAGGTCTACGGCGCCCTGGGCCTCGACGCCGCCGAGATCGAGCGGCTGAAGGCGAAGAAGGTGATCTGAACCCGCCATCACGCTCGCGATGCTTCGTTCCCGCCGATACCCCGCGTTGACCGCGGGGGCGGCGGAACTCTAGGGTCGCGCCCCATGTTCAGCCCCGGTCCGCGCAACCTCATCACCGACGTTCCCGGCATCCTGGTCGGCAATGCCGAGGATGCCCGCGCCCGCACCGGCGTCACCGTGATCCGCCCCGAACCGGCGGCGCTGGCCGCCGCAGATGTGCGCGGCGGGGCGCCCGGCACGCGCGAGATCAGCCTGCTCGATCCCAATTGCCGGGTCGACCGGATCGACGCCATCACGCTGTCCGGCGGTTCCGCCTTCGGCCTCGACGCCGCCTCCGGCGCCATGCGCTGGCTCGCCGCGCACGACCGCGGCATCGAGGTGGGCGGCTTCCGCATTCCCCTCGTTCCCGGCGCCATCCTCTTCGACCTGACGCATGGCGGCGACAAGGCCTGGGGCGAGCATCCGCCCTATCTCGAACTCGGCCGCGCCGCCTGCGCCGCGGCGGCCGGGGATTTCAGGCTCGGCAATGCCGGCGCCGGCCTCGGCGCCCGGGCGGGGCGCATCAAGGGCGGCCTCGGCAGCGCTTCCGCCGTCTCGCCGGACATGGCCGTCGGCGCCGTCATGGCGGTCAATTGCGTCGGCTCGGTCACGGACTCCCGAGGCCGCTTCTTCGCCGCCCCCTTCGAGATCGGCGGCGAATTCGGCGGCCGCCCCGCGCCCACCACCGGCAGCGCGCCCGCCACCGATCTTCCCGCCGAGGGCCGCCTCGGCGGCCATACCTGCATCGGCGTGGTGGCGACCGACGTGGCGCTCGGCAAGGCCGAGGCCCAGCGCGTCGCCATCATGGCGCATGACGGCATGGCCCGCGCCATCCGGCCGGTGCATACGCCCTTCGACGGTGATACGATTTTCGTGATTTCGACGGCGAAGCGTCCCTTGCGCGGCGTCGTCGATCTCGCCCGGATCGGCCATCTGGCCGCCGACTGCGTGGCCCGCGCCATCGCACGCGGCGTCTTCCTGGCCGAGGATCTGGGCGAGTTGCCCGCCTATCGCACGGCCTGGCCGTGAACTCCCGGAGGAGCCACAGGATGCGTTCGACCATCATACTCGGCCTGCTCGCCGCGCTGGGCATGGCCTCGCCCGCGGCACTCGCGCAGGCGAAGAAGGACACGCTGACGCTCGCCATGACGCTCGAACCCGCGCCGGGCCTCGACCCGACCACGGGCGCGGCGGCGGCGATCGGCGAGATCGTGCACTACAACCTCTTCGAGACGCTGACGCGGATCACCGACAAGGCCGCCATCGCGCCCTTGCTGGCGAAGAGCTGGAGCATCTCCGAGGACCAGCTCACCTATTCCTTCAAGCTCCTCGAAGGGGTGAAATTCCACAACGGCGAGGCCTTCAACGCCGAGGTGGTGAAATGGGCCTTCGAGAGGAACGCCGGCGAGAAGTCGACCAACAAGAGGAAGGCCGTCTTCGCCAATATGGCGAGCATCGCGGCGCCCGATCCGGCCACCGTCGTGATCAAGCTGAAATCCGCCAACCCCAACCTCCTCTTCAATCTGGGCGAGAACACCGCCTCGATCGTCGAGCCGAAATCGGCCGATACCAACCCGAACAACCCGATCGGCACCGGCCCCTTCAAGTTCGTCTCCTGGCAGAAGGGCCAGGCGGTCACGCTGGCGAAGTCCGAAACCTTCCGCGACCCGGGCTCGGTGAAACTCTCCAGGATCACCTTCCGCTTCATCAACGATCCTTCCGCCATGGCGGCGGCGCTCCTCTCGGGCGACGTCGACGCCATCCCCCAGGGCGGCACCGACAACATCGACCAGTTCAAGGGCGACAAGCGCTTCACCGTCACCGAGGGCCTGACCGAGGGCGAGACCATCCTCGGCATCAACAACAAGCGTAAGCCCTTCGACGACGTGCGCGTGCGCCGCGCCATCTCGCATGCCATCAACCGCCAGGAGATCATCGACGGCGCCATGAACGGCGTCGGCGTGCCGATCGGCAGCCACTTCTCGCCCAACCATCCGGATTTCGTCGACCTGACCGGCGTCTATCCCCACAACCTCGACAAGGCGAAGGCGCTCCTCGCCGAGGCCGGCGTCGCACCCGGCACCGAATGGACGCTGTCGCTGCCGCCCCCCGCCTATGCGCGGCGCGGCGGCGAGATCATCGCCGCCCAGCTCGCCAAGGTCGGCATCAAGGTGAAGATCGAGAACCAGGAATGGGCCCAGTGGCTCGACGTCACCTTCAAGAACAAGAACTTCGACCTGTCGATCGTCAGCCACGTCGAGCCGCTCGACATCGTGATCTACGAGAACACCGGCTACTACTTCCAGTACGACTCGCCCGAGTTCCGCGAGATGATGCAGAAGTCGCGCACCGCCACCGACAGCAAGGAGCGCTCCGACTGGCTGAAGAAGGCGCAGGCGAAGATCTCGGAGGACGCGGTCAACGGCTTCCTCTTCATGCTGCCCCGGGTCAGCTACTACAAGAAGGACCTGGTCGGCATCTGGCAGAACGCGCCGATCTTCGTGAACGACCTGACGCAGGTCCATTGGAAGTGACGAGGCATCGAGCCCTCCCTCGGCGTCAGCCGGGGGAGGGTCGGGTGGGGGCGGTGACGCCTTCATCGGCGACGCGAATGTGGCAACCACCCCCACCCCGGCCCTCCCCCGCGCTGCGCACGAGGGAGGGAGCTTGTTGAAACCCCGCTCCGCCCTCTCCATCCGCCTCGATCTCGCACCCGGCGTGCGCCTCGGCCCCGGCAAGGCCGACGTGCTGGAAGGCATCGCCGAGACCGGCTCGATCGCCGCCTCGGGGCGCCGGCTCAACATGAGCTACAAGCGCGTCTGGACCATCGTCGAGGAGCTGAACCGCCTGTTCGACGCGCCGCTGGTTTCCGCCGCCAAGGGCGGCAAGCAGGGCGGCGGCGCGGCACTCACCGAACTCGGCCAGAACGTGCTCACCCGCTACCGCCGGGTCCAGGCGGCGGCGGCCAAGGCCGCCAACGCCGAGGTGGCGGCCCTCCGCCGCCGCCTCGCCGCGCGCGTTTGATCCCGCCACCCGAACCGATATAGTCCGCTGTCGATATCGTCATTCGGGAATATCGCCCATGCGCCGCGTCCTCCTCGCCCTCTTCCTCCTCTGCGCCGCTCCGGCGCTGGCGCAGCAGGCGCCCGTCACCGTCTTCGCCGCCGCCAGCATGACCACCGCCCTGCAGGAGATCGGCCGGGCCTATGCGGCGAAGACCGGTACCGCGCCCCGCTTCTCCTTCGCCGCCAGCTCGGCCCTGGCCCGGCAGATCGAGCAGGGGGCCGAGGCCGCCATCTTTGTCTCCGCCGACGAGCCTTGGATGGACTATCTCGCCGAGCGCAAGCTGATCGTGACCGGCACGCGGAAATCGGCATTGGCCAATCGCCTCGTCCTGATTGCTCCGGCCGACCGGCCGCGGAGGTTGAGCGTCGATCCGGGCCTCGACCTGGCGGGGATCCTGGGCGACGGCCGCCTCGCCACCGGCGACCCCGCGCATGTGCCGGTCGGCCGCTACGCCGAGGCGGCCTTGAAGAATCTCGGCCTCTGGACACAGGTGCAACCGCGGCTCGCCCGCACCGACAATGTCCGGGCCGCGCTCACCTTGGTGGAACGCGGCGAAGCCCCGCTCGGCATCGTCTACGCCACCGACGCGGCGGCAAATCCGAGGGTGATGCTGGCCGGCACCTTTCCCGCCGACAGTCATCCGCCCATCACCTATCCCTTCGCCATCCTGGCCAGGCAGGACGGCCCGGCCGCCCGCGCCCTCTTCGCCTATCTCCTGGGACCGGAGGCACAGGCGGTCTACACCCGCCTCGGCTTCCACATCGAATGAGCGCGGGCGAGCCCAGCCTCGTCCTTCGAGACGACCGCTCCGCGGTCCCTCAGGATGAGGATGACTTCATTCCCCCAACCAGGCTGCCTCATCCTGAGGGCGGGCGGAGCCCGCGTCTCGAAGGACAAGGCAGCCTCGGCGCGACCGTTGCGCTGAGGCCTCTCGAACGAGACGCGCGGTGAGCGACTTCCTCACCCCGGACGAGCTCGCCGCCATCGGCCTGTCGCTGAAGGTGGCGCTGCGCGCCGTGGTGTTCAGCCTGCCGCTCGCCATTCTCGCCGCCTGGCTGCTGGCGCGGACCCGCTTCCCGGGCAAGGCGCTCTTCGATGCGCTGGTGCATGTGCCGCTCGTCATGCCGCCGGTGGTGGTGGGCTATGTTCTCCTCGTCCTCTTCGGGGCGCGCGGGCCGCTGGGCGGCCTGCTGCAGGACTGGTTCGGCATCCGCCTCGTCTTCACCGCCGCCGGCGCCTCGCTCGCCACCGCGGTGATGTCCTTCCCGTTGATCGTGCGCGCCATCCGGCTGTCGCTGGAGGGGGCCGATCCGGGCCTGGAAGACGCGGCCCGCACCTTGGGCGCCGGCCCGCTCGACCGCCTCTTCACCATCACGCTGCCGCTCGCCTTCCCCGGCATCCTCTCGGGCGCGGTGGTCGCCTTCGCCGCCGGATTGGGCGAATTCGGCGCCGTCATCACCTTCGTCTCCAACATCCCGGGCGAGACGCAGACGCTGCCGCTCGCCATCTACACCGCGACCCAGATCCCGGGGGGCGAGGCCACGGCGGCCAAGCTCGCCGCCATCTCCTTCACCCTCGCGCTCACCGGCCTCTTCCTCTCCGAACTGCTCGCCCGCCGGCTCCGCGGCTGGATCGGCCGCTAGATGCTGCAGGTCGCCATCCGCCGCCGGCTGGGACGGTTCAGCCTCGATGTCGCGATCGAGGCGCCGGCTCCCGGCGTGACGGCGCTGTTCGGCCGCTCCGGCTCGGGCAAGACCAGCATCATCCAGGCGGTGGCGGGCCTGCTCCGCCCCGAATCCGGGCGCATCGCCGTCGGCGGCACGGTGCTGTTCGACAGCGCGCTAGGCATCGACCTCGCGCCCGAGAAGCGCCGCATCGGTTATGTCTTCCAGGATGCGCGCCTCTTCCCGCACCTGTCGGTCGCCCGCAACCTCGCCTACGGCCTGAACCGCGCCCCGAAGACCGAACGCGCCATCGGCTTCGATCAGGTGGTCGGCCTCCTCGGCATCGCCGCGCTCCTCGACCGGCGCCCGCGGGCGCTGTCGGGGGGCGAGCGCCAGCGCGTCGCCTTGGGTCGCGCGCTCCTGGCCCAGCCGCGCCTCCTCCTGATGGACGAGCCGCTCGCCGCCCTCGATGCCGACCGCAAGGCCGAGGTGCTGCCCTATCTGGAGGCGCTGCACGAACGCCTCGCCCTTCCCATCCTCTACGTCACCCACGCCATGGAGGAGGTGGGCCGCCTCGCCGACACCCTGGTCGTGGTGGAGGCCGGGCGAGTGCTGGCTTCCGGGCCGCTGGCGGAAGTGCTGTCCAGGGCCGACCTGCCCTCGCTCGCCGGCCATGACGAGGCGCTGAACGTGCTGCGAACGGTGGTCGGCGCCCACCTCCCCGAACGCGGTCTCACCCGCCTCGATTTCGACGGCGGCACCCTCCTGCTGCCCCGCCTCGACCGCCCGCCCGGCACCGCCCTGCGCGTGCGCATCGCCGCCCGCGACATCATCCTGGCGACCAGGCGGCCCGAGGCGATCAGCCTCCGCAACATCCTGGAAGGGCAGGTGCGCAACCTCGGCCAGGGCCGCGGCGGCGCCGTGCTGGTCGGCCTCATGCTGGGGCAGACGCCGCTCATCGCCCGCATCACCCAGGACGCCGCCCAGGACCTCGGGCTGGTTCCGGGCATGCCGGTCTTCGTGCTGGTGAAGTCGGTGGCGGTGGACCGGTGAGGGAAGGGCGGGCCTGACAACTCCGACTTCCGGCGGGGACAGGGGGGCAATCTCTCGGGCGACGGCTTTCAGGAATGCCAGTCGTCAGCGGTCCCGAGCAGTGCGGCGCGCGACGGCAGCTTCGTTCACCCGCTCCAGCAGGGCTTTCGACCCTTCCCGCCCTTTGATCAATGTATATTCGCCGGCCTCGATGGCGGCGATCCCCTCGGACGCCACTTTCTCAATCACCGCGAGTGCGGCACGCTTGGCCATCTGTCCTGCTCGCATCGATGCAGGGCTTCGCGCACCCCCGTCGGCGTTCTGATGCCGGCCGGAGGCAACCTCGTTGTCGACGAAGTCGCTCAGCCGATCGGTCAGGCTGAGAATCCCGGTATTGAGTAGCAAACGCACCTTGGCCGGTTTGGCGGTTTTCAACGGGCCAGAGGGAAGCTCCCTCTACTGCGACTCCTCCTTATCCCATTATAGAGAAGAGCGGAGAGCGATTGCTAAATTATTTGTATTTCACGCCGCATTTCTCTATAATGCGGGGCTCTGATTCCACGGACCAGTACGCACGTGCTGTCGCTGAATTTTCCCTCCGTCGCGCCTCCAGGCGGACAGATTTGTCCGCCTCGCCCCGTACGCCATACGCCGGGCTGGCCACGCCGGGCACCGAGGAAGCGATGGGACGAACTGGCCGAGAAGGGCACCGAACCGGCTCCGCCGGGTAGCGGCCGGCTTCTACTTGGCTCGAATTGGCTCGAATTGGCTCGAATTGGCTCACTTAGGCTGGAGGCCGATGCGCGGGCGCGGACAATATCCCATGTATATCAACCAGTTCGCCGATTCCGGGGTTCGCCCGCCGACGCGCCATGCAAATTTGCATCGCCCCGGGGGCGGAGGCGCGCTGCCCGAGGCGGACAAATTTGTCCGGCACCCTCACCCTCACCCCTCGCGACGGCGGCCGGATCCGGCCGCGCGCGACCGGCGGACAAAATTGTCCGCGGCACCCGTCCGGCGAAGCGGCCATTTTTGGCCACGGGTCGCGACGGCGGACAGAATTGTCCGCGCCCGCCGCCCCCTCGCCGCGATGCCGCGCGCGCCGCGGGGCGAGCGGAAGTCGCCGCCCGGCTCCGGCCCGGCCGCGACAAACCTCGCCTTGTGGCCGAATCCGCCTTTGCTATAGTGCCCGCGATTTCAGCAGTTTCCGTTTCGCTATGGGGGTTTCGGCATGGCCGAACACAAGCCGATGGACATGAAGGCGCATAAGGAAACCTACGACGGTTTCATGGCGGTGACGAAGTGGACCAGCATCTTCATCGCCATCACCCTCGCATTGATGGCCATTTTCCTGACCTGACTACCGGCCCCCCCAGGGTTCGGGGGAGCAAGGGGGCGCCATGATCATCGCAATTCCAAAAGAACGCCGGCCGGGCGAGCGGCGCGTCGCCGCCACGCCCGACACGGTGAAGAAGTTCATCGGCCTCGGCCAGTCGGTGGTGGTGGAAAGCGGGGCCGGCGAAGGCACCTCGATCCCCGACGATCATTTCGCCGCCGCCGGGGCCACCATCGCGCCCGATGCCGCCACCGCGCTGAAGGACGCCGATATCGTCCTCAAGGTGGCGCGCCCGATGACCGCCGCCGAGGGACTGGATGAGATCGCGCCCATGAAGAAGGGCGCGACGCTCGTCTGCAACCTGGCGCCGCTGCAGAACAAGGAACAGGTGAAGGCCTTCGCCGCCGCCGGCATCCAGGCCTTCGCCATGGAACTCATTCCCCGCATCACCCGGGCCCAGTCGATGGACGTCTTGTCCAGCCAGGCGAACCTCGCCGGCTACAAGGCGGTGCTCGACGCGACGCTGCATTTCGGCCGCGCCTTCCCGATGATGATGACGGCGGCCGGCACCGTCGCCCCCGCCAAGGTCTTCATCATGGGTGTCGGCGTCGCCGGCCTGCAGGCCATCGCGACGGCCAAGCGCCTGGGCGCCGTGGTCATGGCGACCGACGTGCGCGTCGCCACCAAGGAACAGGCGGAAAGCCTCGGCGCCAAGTTCGTCATGGTCGATGACGAGGAATCGCGCTCGGCCCAGACCGCCGGCGGCTATGCCAAGGAAATGTCCGACGCCTACAAGGCGAAGCAGGCGGCGCTGGTCGCCGAGACCGTGCCGAAGATGGACGTCATCATCACCACGGCGCTGATCCCCGGCCGCCCCGCGCCGGTGCTGGTGACCGAAGAGATGGTGAAGACGATGAAGCCGGGCTCGGTCATCGTCGACCTCGCCGTCGAGACCGGCGGCAACTGCCCGCTCTCCCGGCCCGACCAGGTGGTCGAGGCCTATGGCGTCAAGATCGTGGGCTATCTGAACGTGCCGAGCCGCATCGCGGTGGATGCTTCCGCGCTCTATGCCCGCAATCTCGTCAACTTCCTGACGCCCTTGATCGACAAGGAGACCAAGGCGCTCAAGATCGATCCGGCGGACGAGATCGTGAAGGGCACGCTCCTCACCCAGGGTGGCCAGGTCGTGCACCCGCAACTCCAGGGGGCCTGAGCCATGTCCGAACTCTATTCCTTCATGTCGCTGCTCACCGTCTTCGTGATGGCCTGTTTCGTCGGCTATTACGTGGTCTGGTCGGTGACCCCGGCGCTGCATACGCCCCTCATGAGCGTCACCAACGCCATCTCCTCGGTCATCATCGTCGGCGCGCTGATCGCCGCCGGGGCGGCGCCGGATTTCGACGCCTCCAAGATCTTTGGCCTGATCGCGATCGCCCTCGCCGCGGTCAACATCTTCGGCGGCTTCCTCGTCACCCAGCGCATGCTGGCGATGTACAAGAAAAAAGAGAAGTGAGGCCGCCCCGATGCCCATCACGCTGACGGCCTTCCTCTACCTCGTCTCCTCCGTCCTCTTCGTGCTGGCGCTGCGCGGGCTCTCCAGCCCGGCGACCAGCCAGCAGGGCAATCTCTTCGGCATGATCGGCATGACCATCGCGGTGGTCACCACGATCCTGTGGATCGCCACCCAGTCGGGCGGCGCGGGATTCGGCGCCATTCCCTACGTGCTGCTGGCGCTCGCCGTCGGCGGCGGCGTCGGCACCTATCTCGCCCGCACCATCCAGATGACGGCGATGCCCCAGCTGGTCGCGGCCATGCACAGTCTCGTCGGCATGGCGGCAGTGCTGGTGGCGGCGGCGGCCTATTACAACCCGGCGCCTTACGGCATCCTGCAGAACGGCGTGCTCTCCGTCGCCAGCCGGATCGAGATGTCGCTCGGCGTCGTCATCGGCATCATCACCTTCTCCGGCTCCATCGTCGCCTTCGCCAAGCTGCAGGGCCTGGTCTCGGGCTCGCCCGTCACCTTCGGCGGCCAGCACAAGCTGAATGCCGGCCTCGGCCTCGGCATCCTGGCGCTGATCATCGGCTTCTGCATCGACCCCAACCCCGGCTTCTTCTGGGGCATGACCTTCCTCGCGCTCATCGTGGGCTTCCTCGTCATCATCCCGATCGGCGGCGCCGACATGCCGGTGGTGGTGTCGATGCTGAATTCCTATTCCGGCTGGGCCGCCGCCGGCATCGGCTTCACGCTGCAGAACCCCGCGCTGATCGTCACCGGCGCCTTGGTCGGCTCCTCGGGCGCCATCCTCTCCTACATCATGTGCAAGGGGATGAACCGCTCGCTGATCAACGTGATCCTGGGCGGCTTCGGCTCGGATGCGGCCGGCGCCGCGGCCGGCGCGCAGACCGACCGGCCCTACAAGGCGGGCTCGGCCGACGATGCCGCCTTCATCATGAAGAACGCCGGCAAGGTCATCATCGTGCCGGGCTACGGCATGGCGGTCTCCCAGGCCCAGCACTCGCTGCGTGAGATGTGCGACAAGCTGAAGGAGGAGGGCGTCGAGGTGAAATACGCCATCCATCCCGTCGCCGGCCGCATGCCGGGCCATATGAACGTGCTGCTGGCCGAGGCGAACGTGCCCTATGACGAGGTGTTCGAGCTCGAGGAGATCAACGCCGAGTTCCAGACCGCCGACGTCGCCTTCGTCATCGGCGCCAACGACGTCACCAACCCGGCCGCCCGCGACGACCCGAAGTCGCCGATCTACGGCATGCCCATCCTCGACGTCGACAAGGCGAAGACGGTGCTGTTCGTGAAGCGCTCGATGGCCTCGGGTTACGCCGGCATCGACAACGACCTCTTCTACAAGAACAACACCATGATGCTTCTGGCCGACGGCAAGAAGATGGTGGAGGACATCGTCAAGGGGCTCTAGCCAGAAGCCGCCCCGCGGCGCAGGAAACCAGCGTCACCGCCGCCATCAGCCCGCACATGGCGAGCGGCGTGCCGTCGTAGAGCGGGCCCAGCAGCGACGAGACGGCACCGCCGATGCCGAACTGGAAGGTGCCCAGCATCGCCGAGGCGGCGCCGGCCCGTTCCGGATGCCCGGTCAGCGCCACCGCGGCGCTGTTCGGCAGGATGAAGCCATAGGCGGTCAGCTGCAGGAAGATGGCGCCGATCAGGCCATAGGCGCCGCCCAGCCCGCTCCAGCCCACCGCCAGCACGCCGAGGCCCAGCAGCGGCACGAGCAGCGTCGCGGTGCGGAACACCGCCGCCGGCTGCCGGGTCTTCAGCAGGTGGCGGTTGACCTGGGCGCCGGCGATCAGGGCGGCGGCGGTGCTGCCGAAGGCGATGCCATAGGCCTGGGGGCTGAGGCCGTATTGCTCGATCAGGACGGCCGGCGAGCCCGAGATATAGGTGAACAGCCCGGCGCTGGAGAAGCCGCCGGCGACGGCGGCGCAGAGGAACCGGCGGTCGGCCAGCACGGCGGCATAGCTCCGCAGCACCCCGCCCACCGGCGCCAGATGCACCGGCCGGGTCTCGGGCAGCATCCGCGCGCTGGCGATCAGGCAGGCGGCGCCGAACAGCACCAGCACCCCGAAGATCCAGCGCCAGTCGGCGACCAGCAGCAGGCTCGACCCCAGCGTCGGCGCCAGGATCGGCGCCACTCCCATGACCAGCATCAGCAGCGAATAGACCCGGCCCGCCTCCTGCGGCGTGTACAGGTCGCGCACCACCGCCCGGCCGATCACCATCCCCGCACAGCCGCCCAGCGCCTGCACGAAGCGGAGCGCGATCAGGCTCTCGATCGTCGGCGCCAGCGCGCAGCCGATCGAGGCCAGCACATAGAGCCCGGTGCCGAACAGGAGCGGGCGGCGCCGCCCGATCGCGTCCGAAACCGGTCCGTAGACCAGCTGGCCGAGCGCGATGCCGATGAAGAAGGCCGCCAGCGTGTGCTGCACCGCGCCCACCTCGACGGCGAAGTCGCGCGCCATCGACGGCAGCGCCGGCAGGTACATGTCGATCGACATCGGGGCGAAAGCGGAGAGCGACCCGAGAAGCAGGATGAATTTGAATGAACTGCGCTGTGACATATTCCGCTCGATGCAAAGGCCAGGCCGGCAGGCCCGGCGGCGCCGGTTTACCATTTTGTTCACCTCATTGCGGCAGGGTGTCCTTGCCATGAGCAGTGCCGCCCAAGCCAATCGACCCACCGACCGCGCCGGAGCCTCGACCACGACGTTCGAGTTCCAGCACCGGGTCTTCTCGGTCTCGGATGCCGTGTTCCGCCTCGACCGGACCAACAACCAGGTCGCCCTGCACATGACCATCGGCGGCATGGCCGCCTCCATGCAGATCGGCAGCATCCTCAAGGGCTTCGACATCGAGCCGGGCTCGCCCGACACGCAGATGCTGAAGATGGTCGAGAAGGGCCTGCGCTTCGTGCGCGAGATCCGGCCCGGCGACAACGTGCCGAACGAGGTGCTGGACGGCTCCGCCTCCTGGAAGGTGGAACCGCATCACGAGCAGATCGCCCGCTCGCGCCTCCTGGTTCAGCTCGTCTCCTGGATGGGCGGCGGTGAATCCGCCCTCATGGATGCCTCGGAAGTCCTCAGCATGATCGAGGATCCGAGCATGAAGGAGAAGATCAACGCGGCTTTCGAGGAAGCGGCCGCCAAGCTCGGCCTCACCGGCGACGGCAAGCAGCAGGTCACCGACATGATCGAGCAGCTGAGCCGCGAGATGAGCTATATCGAGGCGCTGCGCGAAAAGGTCGGCGTCTACTTCGGCATCGAGCGCAAGATGAAGCTGCTGGCGCATCTGTACCGCGCCGACCGGACCATCGGCGAATCGATCCACCGGATCCAGATCCTGATGCAGGGCCCGCTCGGGCAGATGCGGCAGATCTTCAGCATGGTCGATGCGCAGACTTCCGAGATCATCTCGGCGCTGCGCAAGCTCACCGTCACCATCGACTTCGTGCGCTCCAGCCGCGACAAGCTGCGCGACAGCGTGCTTCTCTGGGACGAGATCGGCGAACTCTGGAACGAGCTCGAGGCCGAGCGCGGCGAGGATGCCGAGCGGCTGATCAGCAGAACCTATCGCTTCGCCGCGACCAACTTTCCGCTCGCCCAGCGCTGGACGACGCCCGCCAGCTGACGTGCCAGCTTAAATTTAAGCCAATATCGATCGTATATGTGCCTACTGCCCATTCCGTAAGCAGCGCAGTTTGCTGCTTTTCGAGTCTCTCGCGTGAATCACTGACATTTTTTCAGGCAAGCCGCTGGCATGCCCCTTGCTCAGCGATCTCACGTGCCGTGCGTTCGGCACGGGGAACGACTTGAAGAGGGGCTCATGGAATTTTCATCTGGCAAGGGACGGGCGCTCGCGCTCGCCGGCGCGCTGGCCACGGCATTCGCCTGGTCGGGTGCACAGGCCCAGGCGCCGATCAAGGTCGGCGTGCTTCACTCGCTCTCGGGCACGATGGCCATCAGCGAGACGACGCTGAAGGACACCGTCCTGATGATGGTGGACGACATCAACAAGAAGGGCGGCCTGCTCGGCCGCAAGGTCGAGGCGGTGGTGGTCGATCCGGCCTCCAACTGGCCGCTCTTCGCCGAAAAGGCGCGTGAACTCCTGACCAAGGAGAAGGTCGACGTGGTGTTCGGCTGCTGGACCTCGGTGTCCCGCAAGTCGGTCCTGCCGGTTTTCGAGGAACTGAACGGCCTCCTCTTCTATCCGGTGCAGTACGAAGGCGAGGAAAGCTCGCGCAACGTCTTCTACACCGGCGCCGCGCCGAACCAGCAGGCGATCCCGGCGGTCGAATACCTGATGAGCAAGGACGGCGGCGAAGCCAAGCGCTGGGTGCTGGCCGGTACCGACTACGTCTATCCGCGCACCACCAACAAGATCCTCGAAGCCTTCCTGATCTCGAAAGGGGTCGCCAAGGAAGACATCATGATCAACTACACGCCCTTCGGTCATTCCGACTGGCAGACGATCGTCGCCGACATCAAGAAGTTCGCCTCGGCCGGCAAGAAGACCGCCGTCGTATCGACCATCAACGGCGATGCCAACGTCCCCTTCTACAAGGAACTCGCCAACGCCGGCATCAGCGCCAAGGACATCCCCGTGGTGGCCTTCTCGGTCGGTGAAGAAGAGCTCGCCGGCATCGATACCAAGAACCTGGTCGGCCATCTCGCCGCCTGGAACTACTTCCAGTCGGTGAAGTCGCCGGTCAACGACGCCTTCATCAAGCAGTGGCGCGCCTTCATCAAGAACGAGAAGCGCGTCACCAACGATCCGATGGAAGCCACCTATATCGGCTTCAAGATGTGGGCCCAGGCCGTGGCCCAGGCCGGCACGACCAATGTCGACGCGGTCCGCCAGGCCATGTACGGCCAGAAGACGGCGGCTCCCGGCGGCTTCGAATCGGTGATGAACACCAACCACCACCTGTCGAAGCCGGTGCTGATCGGCGAGATCCAGGCGAACGGCCAGTTCGACATCGTCTGGGCCACCAAGGGCCCGGTCAAGGCCGATGCCTGGAGCCCCTTCATCCCGGAAAGCGCCAAGCTGAAGGCCGACTGGACCTATCCCTGGGTCTGCGGCAACTGCGCCGAGCCCAAGTACAAGATGTGATCTGAACGAGAAGTGACTCCCCGTGCCGCCCGTCGGCACGGGGAATTCCCAGGGACCGGTTCCGGAGAGCGCCACGTGAAGCAGTCGAGAGTGCCGCGCCGGAGCCCCGAAAGGGGCGGGGCGGGGCAGCCCGCGGATGCCGCGCCCCAATCATGGATCAGGCGCGCGGCGGCTGGTCTGGTCGCGATCAGCGCCTTCCTCCTCATCCACGTCAGCGCTTCGGCGGCAACGCTGGAGGAATTGCTGGCGAAGCTTGCCACCGACAGCTTCGCCGAGAAGGTCGAGGCGGCCGAGGCACTCGGCTCGCTCGGCGACGGCCGCGCCATCCCCGCGCTCCGCGCCCTCACCGATGGCCGCTTGTATGCCCGGAAGGACGCCGGCCCGGTCATCGAAGACGGCAGCACCTTTCGTGACGCGCTCACCCGCCAGCCGGTCGCCGGCCTGGCCGCGGCCGATCTCGACAAGGTCCGCGCGAACAATCGCCTGCGCGGCGTGCTCGAGGGGGCGCTGTCGAAACTCTCGCTCTTCTCCGATGTGAAGGCCGAGCGTCTGGCGGCGGCCAGGGACGCCTTCAAGGTCGGTTCGGCCGAGATGGCCACGACCCTCGAGCGCGCCCTCGCCACCGAAAAGGATACCGAAGTCGCGGCCGCGATACGCTTCAGCCTGACCGCGGCGAAGATCTCGAGCGGCACGCCGGAACAGCGTGTCCTCTCCATCCGGGAGCTCGCGGGCTCGATGGACCCGCAGGTCAGGAACCTGATCGCCGGCGTCCGCAACGATGCGAGCCAGCCGAAGGAAGTGAAGGACGCCGCCGACACCGCCCTCGCCGCGATGGACCGGAAGCTGATGCTCTCCGGCATCGCCGAGAACCTCTTCCAGGGCATCAGCCTCGGCTCGGTCCTGTTGCTCGCCGCCGTGGGTCTCGCCATCACTTTCGGGGTGATGGGCGTGATCAACATGGCGCACGGCGAAATGATCATGCTGGGCGCCTACACCGCCTACACGGTGCAGCTCGCCTGCCGCGCCCTCCTGCCGCCGGAATGGGTGGGATCCTATCTCCTGCTCTCCGTCCCCATCGCCTTCGTGGTGGCCGGTCTGGTCGGCGTCCTGATCGAACGCAGCGTCATCCGCTTTCTCTACGGAAGGCCGCTCGAGACCTTGCTCTCCACCTGGGGGATCAGCCTGATCCTGCAGCAGGCCGTGCGCTCGATCTTCGACGCGCAGAACAAGGAAGTCGCCAATCCCGAATGGATGACCGGTGGCTTCGAGCTGATCGGCGGCTTCTACATCGCCTGGAACCGCCTCTACATCATCCTGTTCTGCTTCATGGTGCTGGGCGCCATCGCACTGGTCCTGCGCCGCACGGCCTTCGGCCTGCACATGCGCGCGGTCACGCAGAACCGCGACATGGCGGCCGCCATGGGAATCCCGACAGCGCGGGTCGACGCCCTCACCTTTGGCCTGGGCTCCGGCATTGCCGGGATGGCGGGGGTGGCGCTGTCGCAGATCGGCAATGTCAGTCCGAACCTCGGCCAGATCTATATCGTCGACAGCTTCCTGGTCGTCGTCTTCGGCGGGGTCGGCAACCTGATGGGCACGCTGGTCGGTGCCATGACGCTCGGCGTCGTGAACAAGCTGCTGGAGCCTGTCGCCGGCGCGGTGCTGGGCAAGGTCGTGGTGCTCGTCGCCATCATCCTGTTCATGCAACGGCGCCCGCGCGGCCTCTTCGCCCTGAAGGGACGGTCCGTCGATGCGTGACCATCCGACCTATCCTCTCCTGACCCCGCGCGGCTGGCTGGTCTTTGCGCTCGTGGGTCTGGTTCTGCTGGCGGTTCCGGCGGCCAATCAGTGGGCCGCTACCGGCTCAGCGGCCCACCTTCCGGACTATCTGGTGCCGCTGATCGGGAAGTATTGCACCTATGCCATCCTCGCTTTGGCGCTCGACCTGATCTGGGGCTATGCCGGCATCCTGTCGCTCGGCCACGGCGCCTTCTTCGCGCTCGGCGGCTACTGCATGGGCATGTACATGATGCGCCAGATCGGAACGCGCGGCGTCTACGGCAATGCCGATCTGCCCGACTTCATGGTGTTCCTGAACTGGAAGGAACTGCCCTGGTACTGGCAAGGCTTCGACATGTTCTGGTTCGCGGCGCTGATGGCGCTGCTCGTTCCCGGCATTCTCGCCTTCGTGGTCGGCTGGCTCACCTTCCGCTCGCGCGTCACCGGCGTCTATCTCTCCATCATCACCCAGGCGATGACCTTCGCGCTGCTGCTGGCCTTCTTCCGCAACAACATGGGGTTCGGCGGCAACAACGGGTTGACCGACTTCAAGGAGATCCTGGGCTTTCCGATCCAGGCACAGACCACGCGCGTCGGTCTCTACGTCGCCTCCGTCATCGGTCTAGGCCTGACCTTCCTGATTTGCCGCGCCGTCGTCACCTCGAAGCTCGGCCGTGTCTGCCTCGCGCTCCGCGACGCCGAAAGCCGGGTCCGGTTCCTCGGCTATTCCACCACGGGCGCCAAGCTCTTCGTCTTCACGCTCTCGGCGGTGCTGGCGGGCCTTGCCGGCGCGCTCTACGTGCCGCAGGTGGGCATCATCAACCCTTCCGAATTCTCGCCGGCCAATTCGATCGAGATCGCCATCTGGGTGGCGGTCGGCGGGCGCGGCACCCTCTCGGGTGCGGTTCTGGGGGCCTTTGCGGTCAACTGGGCCAAGACCTGGCTGACCGGCGCGGCGCCGGAGGTCTGGCTGTTCTTCCTCGGCCTCCTGTTCGTCGCCGTGACGCTGCTCTTCCCCAAGGGAATCACCGGCCTCGTTCAGCAGGTCAGAAACCGCCTGGCGACGCGCGCGATCCCCCGCCAGGCTGAGGGCGACTGAGATGGCACGCCCGGACATTCCCGGCCGCCTGGCGGGCGAACCCGACCCGCATCTGTATCTCTCCGGTGTCACCGTCTCGTTCGACGGCTTCCGCGCGCTCAACGCGCTGTCGCTGATCATCGAGAAGGGGGAGTTGCGCACCATCATCGGCCCGAACGGCGCGGGCAAGACGACGATGATGGACGTCATCACCGGCAAGACCCGGCCCGACGAGGGCGAGGTCTTCTTCGGCGGCGAGCACGACCTCACCCAGCTCGACGAGGCGAGCATCGCAAATCTCGGCATCGGCCGGAAATTCCAGCGCCCGACGGTGTTCGAGAACCTGACCGTCTACGAGAATCTGGAACTCGCGGTAAAGTCCGCGCGCGGAACCCTCGCCACGCTGAAAGGCCGACTGACGGGCGAGATGCGCGACACGATCGAAAGGCTGTTCGACACCATCGGCCTCACCGCGCGCCGGCACGAGCAGGCCGGCGCTCTCAGCCACGGCCAGAAGCAGTGGCTGGAAATCGGCATGCTGCTTGGCCAGGACGCGCAGCTCCTGCTGCTGGACGAACCCGTCGCCGGGATGACCGATCACGAGACGCAGGCCACCGCCGAGCTCATCCTGCGGCTCGCCAAGGAGCGCACGCTGGTTGTGGTAGAGCACGACATGGAGTTCGTCCGCTCTCTCGGCGCCAAGGTGACGGTGCTGCATGAAGGCTCGGTGCTGGCCGAAGGCAGCATCGACCAGGTGCAGGCGAACCAGCGTGTCATCGAAGTCTATCTGGGACGCTAGGGCATGCTGAGCGTCGAGAACATCCACCTCTACTACGGCGCCAGCCACACGCTGAAGAACGTCTCGCTGAGCGCCGAGGTGGGCAAGATCACCTGCGTCATGGGCCGGAACGGCGTCGGCAAGTCATCGCTGCTGCGGGCGATCATGGGCCTGAAGCAGATCCGCCAGGGCAAGGTGATGTGGCAGGGCGCCGACATCTCGCGCCTGCCCGCGCATCAGCGCGCCCGCAAGGGCCTCGCGATCGTGCCGCAGGGCCGGGAGATCTTCGCCCGATTGTCGGTTCTGGAGAACCTGAAGACCGGATTCGCGCCACTGCCCCGCGCGCAGCGCATCATCGACGACGAGATCTTCGAACTGTTCCCCGTGCTGCAGAGCATGCTGAACCGCCGCGGCGGTGACCTATCGGGCGGGCAGCAGCAGCAGCTCGCCATCGGCCGGGCACTGGTGACGCGGCCGAAGCTGCTGATCCTGGACGAGCCGACCGAGGGCATCCAGCCGTCGATCATCAAGGATATCGGCCGGGTCATCCGCAAGCTCGCCGATCGCGGCGACATGGCGATCGTGTTGGTCGAGCAGTACTTCGATTTCGCCCAGGAACTCGCCGACCGCTTCGTGGTGATGGATCGTGGCGAGGTGGTGCTGTCCGGCGACGGCGGCAGCATCTCGGAAGCCGATGTCAGGAAATACCTGACGGTCTAGGTCGTGCCGTGGATCTGCTCGCGGAAGCGGCGCGGCGAGAAGCCGGTGGCGGCGGTGTAGACGCGGCTGAAATAGGCCGGGTCCTTGAAGCCGAGCGCATAGGCGATCGCCGAAATCGGCAGGTTGGTGTAGACGAGATTGCGCCGCGCCTCGCGCACGATGCGGTTCAGGATCACCTGCGATGCCGGGTGTCCGGTGGCGGCGCGCGCCACGCGGGTCAGGTGCGTCGGTGTCACCGACAGGGCCGCTGCATACTGCGAAACGCTCCAGTGCCGCAGATAGTGCTTCTCGACCATCTCCTGGAAGCGCTGCAGCAGATCGGGCCGGCTTGCCGGATCATCGACCCCATCGCGGTTCGACAGTTCCCGTGCGACCAGACCGACCAGGGTGCAACTGAGCGAGCGTAGAAGGTGCGCCCGTGCATAGTGTCGGCCGGCATGCTCGGCGAAGATCTTCCTCATGGCATCGCGCATCTGCGCCGAGGCCCGCTCCACCGCCGGCCGGGAAAGGACCATATTCAACCCCTCGGATGCCAGAAGCGCCTCGTCCAGCACCTCCATCGGGATGGTCAATACCCACCCTCGCGTGCCCGGCAGGAAGCGGAACCCGTGCACGCTGCCGACCGGTACGTTGATGACGCGCATGGGGCCGAGGGAATGGACGCGGCCTTCGAAGCTGGCCTCTCCGCCGCCCTTCTCGATCAGCAGAACCTGATGCAGCCGGGCATGCCGGTGCGGCGCCAGTTCCCAGTCGTGCAGCACGCTGCGCGCCGCGATGGTCTCACAATGTACGACATCGGGAAGGTCTCCCCGCTCGCCGAACAGGTTGTAGACCTGGATCGCTGGCTTTGCCGTGCCGGGTCGCATGTTCGAATCGTACAAGACAAAGGCTGATCCTTCCATCCCCAGGCGGGCGGCGATCTGCAATCGTTTCTCCGACGAGGAGGAAGCCGGATGAAAGTGCAGGTCTGCATCATCGGCGGCGGGCCGTCCGGGTTGCTGCTGTCGCAACTCCTGCATCTGCAGGGGATCGACACGATCGTCCTGGAAAAGCAGAGCCGCGACTACGTGCTGGGCCGCATTCGGGCCGGTGTGATCGAGCATGGCTTCGCCCGGCTGATGCGTGAGGCCGGCTGCGGCGAGCGCATGGACCGTGAGGGAGAAATCCACGAGGGCGTGCAGATCGCTCATGCCGGACGCGTCGATCGCGTCGACCTGCACAAATACTCCGGCGGCAATTCGGTGATCGTCTACGGCCAGACGGAAAGCACCCGCGACCTCTATGACGCGCGAGCACGCATGAAGGGCGCTGTGGTCCACAATGCCGAGGCTGTGGCGCTGTTCGACCTGGCCTCCGGCGCGCCCTATGTCACCTATCGCGACGCTGACCGAACCATCCGCGTCGATTGCGATTACGTCGTTGGCGCCGACGGTTTCCACGGCGTGAGTCGCGGGGCGATCCCGAAGACCGCGCTGCAGGAATACGAGAAGGTCTTTCCCTTTGGCTGGCTCGGCATTCTGTCGCGGACGAAGCCGGTGTCGCCGGAGCTGATTTATGCCCGGCATGCCCGCGGCTTCGCGCTCTGCTCGCTGCGTTCCCAGGTGCTCAGCCGCTACTACATCCAGGTGCCACTGACGGATCGGGTGGAGGACTGGTCGGACGATGCCTTCTGGGCGGAACTGAAGCGCCGGCTTCCGGCCGAAGCCGCGGATCGGCTGGAGACCGGCCCGTCGATCGAAAAGAGCATCGCGCCGCTGCGGAGCTACGTGGTCGAGCCGATGCAATACGGCCGGTTGTTCCTGGTCGGCGATGCCGCGCACATCTTCCCGCCCACCGGCGCGCGGGGCCTCAACACCGCCGCCTCCGACGTGCAGTACCTCTATCGTGCGATGCTTGCGCGCTACCGCCAGAACGACACTTCCGGCCTCGATGGCTATTCCCGGAAGGCCTTGGCGCGGGTGTGGAAGGCACAGCGCTTCTCCTGGTGGATGACGACGCTGCTGCACCGCTTCGGCGACGAGCTTTCCTATGACGAGCGGCTGAAGGACACAGAACTTTCCTATCTCTTCTCGTCGGAGTCGGCGCTGCGGGTCTTCGCCGAGAACTACGTCGGCCTGCCCTATTGACCATCGCTCAACGGGTGACCCCGGTGCAGCGGGTCATGCCGCGGCTGGTTTCATAGAGAGCGCTTTCGCCCCGGCTCCAGAACGTCCGCTGATGGTCGGCATATTTCGCGCCGGAGGCGGTCGGTACGCGCTGCATCCGCGCAAGCGACCCGCCCTGCTCGAGCGTCATCTGGTCGGGCGCGGGGAAGCGGGCGGTCAGGCGCGTCCCGTCCTCGCAGTGATAGACGATGGCGGTGCCCGCCGGCCCGCCGGCACAGGCTGCGAGCAGCACTGCGGCGAACGGGACGGCGGGGCGCAACATGCGTCAGTAGCGATAGGCTTCCGGCTTGTAGGGACCGCTCTGGGCGATGCCCAGGTACTGCGCCTGCTTGTCGGAGAGCTTGGTCAGCTTCACGCCGAGCTTTTCCAGATGCAGCGCCGCCACCTTCTCGTCCAGCGCCTTCGGCAGCGTATAGACCTTGCGGTCATAGGCCTTGTGGTTGGTCCACAACTCGATCTGCGCCAGGACCTGGTTGGTGAAGGAGGCGCTCATCACGAAGCTGGGATGGCCGGTGCCGCAGCCGAGGTTCACGAGGCGGCCCTCGGCCAGCACGATCAGGCGCTTGCCGTCGGGGAATTCCACCTCGTCGACCTGCGGCTTCACGTTGTGCCAGCGATAGTTCCGCATCGCCGCGATCTGGATCTCGGAATCGAAGTGACCGATGTTGCAGACGATGGCGCGGTGCTTCATCGCCCGCAGATGGTCGATGGTGATGACGTCGACGTTGCCGGTGGCGGTGACGAAGATGTCGCCGAGCGGGGCGGCCTCTTCCATTGTCGTCACCTGGTAGCCTTCCATCGCCGCCTGCAGGGCGCAGATCGGATCGATCTCGGTCACCATCACGCGCGCGCCCTGGCTGCGGAGCGAGGCGGCCGAACCCTTGCCGACGTCGCCATAGCCGCAGACGACCGCCACCTTGCCCGCCATCATCACGTCGGTGGCGCGCTTGATGCCGTCGACCAGGCTCTCCCGGCAGCCGTAGAGGTTGTCGAACTTCGACTTGGTGACGCTGTCGTTGACGTTGATGGCAGGCACCAGCAGCTTGCCGTCGCGCGCCATCTCGTAGAGGCGATGCACGCCCGTGGTGGTCTCCTCGGAGACGCCACGCACATTCTTCATCAGGTCGGGATGCTTCTCGTGCATGACGACGGTGAGATCGCCGCCGTCATCCAGGATCATGTTGGGGACCCAGCCGTTCGGGCCGGTGATGGTCTTGTCGATGCACCACCAGAACTCCTCCTCGCTCTCGCCCTTCCAAGCGAAGACCGGCACGCCCGAGGCGGCGATGGCGGAAGCCGCCTGGTCCTGGGTCGAGAAGATGTTGCAGGAGGACCAGCGCACCTCGGCGCCGAGCGCCGTCAGCGTCTCGATCAGCACAGCGGTCTGGATCGTCATGTGCAGGCAACCGGCGATGCGGGCCCCTTTCAGCGGCTTGGAAGCGCCATATTCCGACCGCAGCGCCATCAGGCCCGGCATCTCCGTCTCGGCAATGGCGATCTCTTTCCGACCCCAATCGGCGAGCGTGATGTCCTTCACCTTGTAGTCCTGGGCGGTCATGAGCGGTTCCTTGGCTGGAAAAAAGGGAGTGTCGGCACGCTACCTATCAGCGTGCGAGAGATACGGCAAGTTAAATATAAAGATATCTTTATGTTTCCCGGCGGCGGTTTAGCGCTATGAATGAAGGATGAATCGCAAGGCAAGACGGGCAGGCGCCAAAGGTGGCGCGACCGGCGCGGGCGCCGGCCGCATCGGCTCGGTTTCCGACCTGCTCCTCGCCCGTGCCGGCCAGGCGGTCGCAGCCGCTCCGATCGGTCCGCAAACACCAATTGCCGCGGATCCGGTTGCCGCCGCCTACGCGAAGCTGCGGCGCGAGGAGGCGGACAGGACGGAACTCGAGACGGCCCGGCGGCGGGCCGAGGCGATGCCCGCCGATCTCGGCGTCTGGCTGCGATACGCCCACCTGTTGTCTCGCGCCGGCAGGCGGGGCGAGGCGCTCGCGGCCTATCGGCGCTGCGCCGAGATCGATCCTTCCCGTGAGGAAGTGCTGCATATGGTGGCGGCACTGGGGGGCGGGCCGGCTCCCACGCGCGCGGCGGATGCCTACGTGGCGAACCTGTTCGACGGCTTCGCCGACCGTTTCGACGACACCCTGGTCACGTTCCTCGACTATCGCGCGCCCGAAATCCTGGGTGATCTGGGACGGCGCCTGCTTGGTCCGGCCGGGAACCTCATTGTCGCGGATCTGGGCTGCGGTACCGGCCTCGCCGCCCCACATTTCCGCCATTGCGCCGCACGCCTGCTCGGCGTCGACCTTTCGGCCGAGATGCTGCGCCGCGCCGCCGCGCGCAATCTCTACGACGACCTCCAGCAGGCGGAAATCGGCGCCTGGCTCGGCGGGCGGGCGCGGTCCCTTGACCTCGCGGTCGCGGCCGACGTGCTCTGCTATTTCGGCGACCTCGAACCCGTGCTGGCGGCGGTGGCGGGCGCGCTCCGGCCCGCGGGGCGGCTCCTTTTCACCGTCGAGGCCGGCGCCGAGGGATACGAATTGCGGCCGTCCGGACGCTATGTCCACGCCGAATCCTACCTGCGCCGGGTCCTGCCGGCGGCGGGCTTCGGGGATGCGATGCTGGAACCGGCCGTGCTTCGGCGGGAGCACGGCGCCCCCGTGAACGGCTTTGCGGTCGCCGCTAAACTTCCAGCTTCCGCGCGGTGAGGGCCGCTTCCGTCCGGTTGCGAACGCCCAGTGTGCGGAAGATGGCGGCCAGGTGGATCTTCACCGTGCCTTCGGCCAGATCCAGATTGCGCGCGATTTCCTTGGTCGAGTGCCCGCGACCGATTTCGCGCAGCACGTCGCGTTGCCGCGGCGTCAAGCGGGCGGCGGCCGCGACCGAGCCGATCTCCACCGAGAGAATGTTGAAGGCATCACCTTCTTCGTCCTCAGCGCTTGCGACCAGGTCGCGCGGCACATGGACGTTGCCTTCCATGATGCGCTGCAGGGCGGCCGTCATCTCGGCGATGGATACCCGCTTCGGAATGTAGCCGTGTGCGCCCGCGCCCAGCACTTCGAGTATCTCGCCCCGGTCGGTGCTGGCGGAGATGACGACGATCTTCGCCAGGGGAAAGCGCTGGCGCAGCTCGCGGATGCTGGCGCCGCCACGCATTCCGGGCATTCGCAGATCGACCAGCATGAAATCGACATGCCGCAGAGTCGCCGCGCGGTCCACGGCGGCCTGGAAGGTTTCCGCCTCGACGACCGCGGCGCCCAGCGCGCCTTCCAAAGCAAGGCGCAACCCCTGACGCACCATCTGATGGTCGTCGGCGATCACAATGGTCGATCGAGTGATGGTCTGCGTTGGCGGTGCCATACGAATCGAGTGCGTACTCCCAGTGGCGGTTAGACTTACAATTCCGAATTGAATAATCAATTAAGTGATGCCGGCTTCGCTCCGGGGGGCACCGCGAAGCCGCTGTGATTCGCCGTCCGCGGTTTTGCCGGGCGCTCGGCGGGCCGGCCGGAGACAGTGGCGATCCTGCGTCGAAGCCCGTCTATCTCAACGGTAGTGGCCTCACGGCCGCCCGATTGCCTCGGAATTTCCGGCTGCCGCCCGCGCTCACGGTCCGCCCGGGGCCCCCGATCCATCGCGCCCTGGCCCGGAGCTCGTTCGCTGCACTGCATCACACAAGCGTTAGCGGCAAAGAAATACTTCAATACAAAATGTGGATAACTTTATCTCGCCGTGGTCTTGCTGCAACAAATCCCTGAATTCGTTGGACGTCTTTCTTGGACAAGGTGCCACGATGTTGTGCCTCTATCCGATTAACGATAAATTAACCTTAAGGAAGCATTACTCCGCAATCGTAATGAAATAAGTGTTTCGGGGCATCGAGGGGCAGAAGCGGGTTTCCTTTTGTGGGGGCAGGTACCGTGGGGCGCGTTGATCGGATCGTTTCATATGAGGAGCTGAAGGGCTCCAACGGCCGCCGCATCTTCTATCGGCCCGAGCGCTATCCGGTGGATCGGCTGTTCGGCCGCCTGTCGGCGCTGGCGGAGGTGGGCGACAGCGTCCACCCGCTGCTCGACCTCTCGCTGAGCGGGATTTCGGTTGCCACCTCGCCGATGGACGAGCCGGCCTTCCGGCCCGGCGACGAGCTGCCGGTGCGCCTGCGATTCGGGGACCGCACCTTCTATGACGGTCGTGGCCGGGTCTGCCGGATGGACCTGCAGTCGCTGCGCCCGAAGGTGGCGATCCACCTGACCCAAGGTTTCGTTGATATCCCCGGATCGATCGGCCTGTCGCGCGAACTGGCGCTGCGCGAGGCGATTGCCAACGGAATCGGTGCCGGCCGGGGGCAGGTCAGCGCCGAATACCGCGCCCTGATCGCCGACACCACCCACTTCCTGCGCCAGCTGCGCAGCATCCTGGCCGAGCACCTGGACGGGGCCGACGGACAGGAGCAGCGCGACGCCGCCATCGCCACCTGCGAGCGCGGAATCCTGCAGGAATGGCGCAATCTGTGGCATCGCGCCAACGAACTCGTGACGCCGCTCGAAGATCAGCCGGAAGCGAAACTCGCCGCCAAGCGCTTCACCGAATCGGTCCTGACCCCGGAGTTCATGGATGGCGCGATCTGGCGCCGCTCCTACGAGAAGCCGCTCGGTTATCCGGGCGATTTCGAGGTCATGAACTACGTCTACCGGTGGCGGCCGGAGGGAACCGATGCATTCGGCCGCCTGGTCCACCGCCTCGGTCTCGAAGTCGGTGAGTTCATCGCTTCGCGCATGGTCGGCATCCAGCAGGCCATCGCCCGCGAGCTGAACAGCCGGCCTGGAAGTGAGCCGCTCTCGATCGTCAATCTCGGCGCCGGCCCGGCCCAGGAAGTGGCGAATACCCTGCAGATGCCGAAGCTGCCGCGGCCGGTCGACTTCGCGCTGGTCGACCAGGACCTTTCGGCGCTCTCCTATGCCTATGCGCAGGCCTATCCGCGGGCGCTGCAATCGGGCGGCATGGCCACCGTGCGCTGCCTGCACGTCTCTTTCACCGAACTCCTGCGCTCGGGCACGCTGTTCAAGCGCCTGGGCCAGGCGGACATGATCTATTCGATCGGCCTGCTCGACTATCTGGCACAGCGCCGGGCCAAGCGGCTGGTGGCGGATCTGTTCGAACAGTTGAAGCCCGGCGGCCTGCTGATGGTCGCCAATATGCGCAAGTGGTCGGGCTCGATCATGTGGCCACTGGAATACGTGGCGGACTGGTCGCTGGTCTACCGGACCGAGAACGAGATGCGCGATCTGGCGGAAGGCCTCGACGCCGCTTCCGTCGAGATCACCACCGACGAAACCCGCCAGGCTTATTTCCTGAGCCTGCGGCGGCGCTGAACCGAGGAGCTTCCGATGGCTGGGGAGACTCCCTCGACCTATGCCGATCAGGCGCCGCTGATCGAGGCATCGCGCTTTCGCTACGGCCCGCTGTGGCACCTGCAGGATTTCGGCAAGAACTTCGCCGCGCCCTTCGTCGGCTTCCTCCTCATGCTCCTGGACATCGTCCAGGGACGGGCGGGCGGCTTCGACTGGGCGCTGCTCGGTCTCTTCATCGTCCTGTCGGGCATCGGGCTTACGGTGGGGTTGCACCGGCTGTTCAGCCATGGCGCCTTCGTTCCGACCCGGGGTTTCAAGATCGCGCTCGCGGTCCTCGGGTCCATGGTCTGGCAGCGACCGCTGTTCCTGTGGGTGGTCCGCCACCGGCTGCATCATGCCCATACCGACCGGCGCGGCGACTACCATTCGCCGCATGTCACCAATGACGGCCAACGCATCCGCAATCGCTTCCTCGGCTGGCTGCATGCCCACTACGTCTGGCTGCACCGCTACGACCCACCCGTGATCGAGGGCGCGCCGCTCATCCGCGACCTGCAGCAGGATCCCGACCTCCGCTGGATCGATGCCAACTACTATCTGTTCTTCTGGCTGTCCCTCGCCGTTCCGGCGGCCATGGGCCTCGCCTGGTACGGCAGCGTGGAAGGCGCCTTCCGGGGCATGGTCTGGGGCGGTCTCGCGCGCATCTTCCTGTTCTTTCACCTGACCTGGACGATCAATTCCGTCACCCACATGCTGGGGCGGAAAGCCTATCTGTCCCGCGACGAGAGCCGCAACATCGGCATCCTCGGCTGGGTCTTCTTCGGCGAGGGCTATCACAACAACCACCACGCCTTCCCGGCCAGCGCTTGTCTGTCGCTGGACCGCGGGCAATTCGACATCGGCTGGCAGATCATCCGCCTCGCCAAGGCGATCGGACTGGTCCGCAGCATCCGGCCGCTGCCGAGCGAGCGGCAGAAGGCGATGAAGCGGCTGCCCGACGCGCAGAAGCTGCCCGACGGGTTGGGCGAAGGCGCGCGCGACTAGATTTGAGCGGCTATTCGGCGGCGTTGACGGCGTAGGTCACGTCGCGGTCGAGGTCGGTGACGATGCGTGAGCGGGGCAACTGCACCGTGACGGTGGTGCCGACGCCCAACTCGCTGACCAGTTCCAGCGTGCCGCCGTGCAGTTCGGCGATCTTGCGCGACAGCGGCAGGCCGAGCCCCGTGCCGTGATGCTTGCGGGCATAGACCGCCTCGACCTGCACGAAGGGTTCCAACACTCGGTTCAGGTTCTCGGCCGCGATCCCGATCCCGGTGTCGCGCACGGTGAAGCGCAGCCCGCCCTGCGCGGTGGGTTCGATCCCCACCTGCACCGCACCCCCCCGCTGGGTGAACTTCACCGCGTTGGAGGAAAGGTTCAGTACCAGCTGGCTGAGCAGGCGGCGGTCGCCGCGGATGCGCCACTGGCCGAGCGGGACGTCGATGCTGAGGCGCACGCCGTTTTCCGCCGCCTGCTGGCGCAGCATGCGCAGCGCGCCGTCGGCGACGTCTCCGAGATCGACGACCCCTTCCTCGATCTCGAGCTTGTTCGCTTCGGCCTTCGAGAGGTCGAGGATGTCGTTGATGATGTTCAGAAGGTGCGTGGAGCTCGAATGGATGTCGTCGAAATAGCTCTTGTAGCGGTCCGAACCGACCGGGCCGAACAGCTGCATCTTCAGCACTTCCGAAAAGCCGATGATGGCATTGAGCGGCGTGCGCAGTTCGTGGCTCATATTGGCCAGGAAATCGGATTTCGCGCGGCTGGCGGCCTGCGCCTCCTCCATCAGCGTGATGGTGCGCGCCTTCTCCTCGCTCAGGCGCCGGGCGTTCAGGAAATCCCGGCGGACGTAGAATTCCTGCACGTAGGAACAGAAAATGCCGAAGGCCAACCCTGAGAACAGGAAGAAGTCGTTGTTGATCAGGATCTTGCCGGGGATCGGGTTGATCCAAAGCGCCACCGCCTGATAGGTGACGAGGATACTGAGGCTGATCAGGGTCGAATAGATGAAGTGCAGCCGGATCAGCGAGGAGCAGTACATCACCGAAAGCAGCATGCCGGTGAAGTAGAGGTGATTGCCCGGCGGCGGCAGCACTGCGGTCATGCCGACGATGCCGAACCCGACCAGCGCCATCGATACCGACAATAGAAGCTGCGCGTGCCGAACGAAGAAATCGACGCGGTAGGTCGACAGGATGATGAGCGAGAGCGGCGCGCAGACGAAGCCGTAGCGGATCAGCCAGACGGGCCCCAGCGCTTCGTGCGGCACGGTGAGCCAATCGAGGATACCGAAATAGACATAGACGAAGAAGCCGCCGGCCAGCGACATCCGGATGACGCGGATGACACGCCGGACCTCGAGGTCGGAGAAGGTCTTCTCCAGGCCAGAGTCACGGAACCGCAGGGTGAAGCGATTCACCTGCGACCAGATCTCTGGTCCTCTCATGGAATCGCCGGCGGCCGTCGTCATGCTCCGCTCGTTGAACCGCTGGCGTCGACCGTCTCGGGTCCACGCCGTCCCAGGCCGACATGCTGGCGTCCTTATGTCTAACGATTGGTAAACTCACCGTGACGGCGCCGCGACCGCAGGGGCGGATCGGGCCCGCACCCCCTGCCGGGGCTGTTTCGGCGCGAAAATCGGGCCATATTGAGACCTGTGTCACGAAGCCACGATGGAGTCAGCCGATGTGGTCGTTCGCCCGCAAGAAGCCTGTCATGCCGACGACGGAGGAAGCCCTGCCCGGCCGGGCCCGGCCCATCCCGACCGCCACGGCGCATTTCGTCAGTGGCCGCCCGCTGCAGCCCCCCTATCCGGAGGGCATGCAGAAGGCCATTTTCGGGCTCGGCTGTTTCTGGGGCGCCGAGCGGGTGTTCTGGCAGGCACCGGGCGTCTTCGTGACCGCCGTCGGCTATGCCGGCGGTATCACCCCCAATCCGACCTATGAGGAGGTCTGTTCGGGCCTGACCGGGCACAACGAGGTGGTGCTGGTGGTTTTCGATCCGGCCAAAACCAGCTTCGAGGCCCTGACCAGGCTGTTCTGGGAAAGCCACGACCCGACGCAGGGGATGCGGCAGGGCAACGACGTCGGCACCCAGTATCGTTCCGGCATCTACGTCGCCTCCGAGGAGCAGCGGCGGGTAGCCGAGGCCGGCAAGGCCGCCTTCGGCAAGGCGCTGGCCGACAAGGGCTTTGGGCCGGTCACCACCGAGATCCTGGATGCGCCGCCCTTCTATTTCGCCGAGGACTACCACCAGCAATACCTGGCGAAGAATCCCGGCGGTTACTGCGGCCTGGGCGGCACCGGCGTCAGTTGCCCGGTCGGGCTCGCCGTATCCGCCGCTTGAGGTCGCTCGCGGCCCTCGGCTGCTTTCTGGCATTGACGCTCGGCACCGGCTTCCTCGGAAGCCGGATCACCGCCGGCAGTCTCGATACCTGGTACCGCTCGCTCGCCAAACCGCCCTTCAACCCGCCGGACTGGCTCTTCGCACCGGTCTGGACAGCGCTTTTCGTGGCCATGGCTGTCGCCGCCTGGCGGATCTGGCGGAAGCCGCCCGATCTCTGCCGGCGCATCGGGCTCGTCCTGTTCGCCGTGCAGCTGGCGCTCAATCTCGCCTGGTCGGCGACCTTCTTCGGTCTCCGAAGCCCGCTCTCCGCCCTGGTCGTCGTCGTGCTGCTGCAGGCGAGCGTCGCCGCCACCACCTGGGTCTTCGCCTGGCGCGACCGGATCGCGGCGCTCCTGTTTCTGCCCTATCTGGCCTGGGTCGCCTTCGCGATGCTGCTGAACGCGGCGATCGTCTTCCTGAACTGAAGCGGCGGCATCCGGGCCTGCCCGGATGCCGCCTTGCCCGCCTCAATGCGTCGCGATGCGGTTCAGCGCGCTGATCACGGCGCGGAAGCTCGCCGTATTGGTGTTCGGATGCATGCCGACGCCGAAGGCCCGCTTGCCATCCTTCGCCACTTCCAGGCGAATGAAGCACACCGCCTCGGCCGAGGAGCCCATGGTGAGTGCGTCCTGGTGGTAGTCCAGCACGTTCGCCTTGGTGCCGAGCGCCTTGCCGATGCCGTCGACGAAGGCGGCGATCGGTCCGTTACCCTGGCCGGCGAAGTCCTTCTCCTCGCCATGCGCGCGCAGCCTGCCCTGGATCTGCACCACTTCGCTCGCATGCGTGGCGGTACCGACGCGGTAGTCGATCAGCGCATAAGGCGCGGCGAGGTTCAGGTACTCGCCCTCGAACTTTTCCCAGATCTCCTTCGGCTTGATCTCGGCGCCGGTCTCGTCGGTCACCTTCTGGATCACCTTGGAGAATTCCACCTGCATGTCGCGCGGCAGGTCGATGCCGTATTCAGACTGCAAGAGATAGGCGACGCCGCCTTTGCCGGACTGGCTGTTGACCCGGATGATCTCCTCGTAGGACCGGCCGATGTCCTTGGGGTCGATGGGCAGATAGGGGACTTCCCAGATGCCGGAATTGCTCTTCGCCTGCGCGATCATGCCCTTCTTGATCGCGTCCTGGTGACTGCCGGAGAAGGCCGTGTGCACCAGCCGGCCGCCATAGGGATGCCGCTCGGGCACCGGCAGCTGGTTGCAGTAGGTCGCCACCTCGATCGAAGCGTCGATGTCGGACCAGTCGATCTGCGGGTCCACGCCTTGGGTGAACAGGTTCAGTCCGAGCGTCACCAGGTCGACGTTGCCGGTGCGCTCGCCGTTGCCGAACAACGTGCCTTCGACCCGGTCGGCACCGGCCATGACACCCAGTTCGGCCGCCGCCACGCCGGTGCCGCGGTCGTTGTGGGGATGCAGGCTGAGGATGATCTTCTCGCGTTGCCGGAAATGGGTGTGCATCCACTCGATCTGGTCGGCGTAGTAGTTCGGGCTCGCCATCTCGACGGTGGAAGGCAGATTGAAGATCATCGGCTTCGCCTTGGTGGGCTGCCAGATGTCGAACACCGCCTCGCAAACCTCCAGCGCATAGTCGAGTTCGGTGCCGGTGAAGCTTTCCGGGCTGTACTCGAAGCGGACGTCGGTGCCGGTGGCCTCCAGCCGCGGGGTCAGTTCCTTGACCAGCCTGGTGCCGTCGACGGCGATCTGCTTGATGCCTTCGCGGTCCAGGCCGAAGACCACGCGGCGCTGCAGCGTCGAGGTCGAATTGTACAGGTGGATGATGGCGTTCTTCGAACCGGCCACGCTTTCGAAGGTGCGCTCGATCAGCTCGGGCCGCGCCTGGGTCAGCACCTGGATGCTGACGTCGTCGGGAATCAGGCCGTTGTCGATGATGTAGCGCACGAAGTCGAAATCGGTGTCCGAGGCGGCGGGGAAGCCCACCTCGATCTCCTTGAAGCCCAGTTCCACCAGATGGGCGAAGAATTTCAGCTTCCGGTGGCGGCCCATGGGTTCGACCAGGGCCTGGTTGCCGTCGCGCAGGTCGACCGAACACCAGATCGGGGCCTTGGTGATCTGCTTTGTCGGCCACTGGCGGTTCGGCAGGTCGATCGGCGGGAAGGCGCGGTACTTGTTGATGGGCATCGTCGTCATGACGGGTCTCCGAATCGCCGGCACTCGGGCCGGCAGGACATGTCGAAAGGGGATCGCGCCTTAAGCTCCGTAACCCGGCCGTGGCGAACGGCATGCCTCGCCCCTCGGGGCGGTCGGCGGTACGGAGCTAGATAAGTCGAAGGAAAACATGCAACGCGATCTCCCGGTAGGGGGTGCGCAAAGTGCGCGCGGCTTCGGCCCGGCTCTCGCAAAGAGCCGGGTGGTTAAGTCGAAGCAGCGCGGAGGTGCGCAGACGTTGCATGGGCCGGGACCCTAGCGGCGTGTGGTAAACGCGTCAATAACGCCCGGGTGGACAAGCCGGCGCTGCGTCGTGTTATCTTGTTGCCCAAGGTGTTGCCGTCAGAGCGACCCGGGAGGCGTCAATGAACGATGATCCGGCAGGGATGCCGCCGAAGCGAATCCGCTCGAGCGCCAAAAAGCCGTGCCAGCCCCGCCGTCCCGGCGAGGGGTGAACGGCATGCAGGCCTATATTGTTCGCCGCCTGCTCGCCCTGATTCCGACGCTCTTCTTCGCCTCCGTCATCGTCTTCGTCACGGTGCGCCTGATCCCGGGCAACATCATCGACATGATGCTGTCCCAGAACGACATCGCGGCCGGCAAGATGGATCGCGACCAGATCGAACAGGCGCTCGGCCTCGATACCGCGATGCATGTCCAGTACCTGCGCTGGATGGGCGACATCCTGCTCCACGGCGACATGGGCAATTCGCTCTGGCAGTCGACGCCGGTGACCGAGTTCCTCTTCGCGCGCCTGCCGGTCACCTTCGAGCTGGGCTTCCTCGCGCTTCTCGTCGCCCTCGCGGTCGCCATCCCGATCGGCATCTACTCGGCGATCCGCCAGGACACCTGGGGCGACTATATCGGGCGGTCCTTCTCGATCCTGATGCTGGCGATCCCCAGTTTCTGGCTCGGCACCATCATCATGGTCTTTCCCTCGATCTGGTGGGGCTGGTCGCCCGAGGTGAAGTTCGTCCGCTTCACCGAGGACCCCTGGCAGAACCTCAGCCAGATGATCGTGCCCGCGGTCATCCTTGGCACCTCGCTCTCCGCGGTCACCATGCGCCTCACCCGCACCATGGTGCTCGAGGTGCTGCGACAGGACTATGTCCGCACCGCCTGGGCCAAGGGCCTGGGCGAGCGCGTGATCGTCTGGCGACACGTACTGAAGAACGCGCTCATCCCGGTGGTGACCCTGATCGGCCTGCAGGCGCCGATCCTGATCGGCGGCGCTGTCGTCATGGAACAGATCTTCGTCATTCCGGGCATGGGGCTGCTCCTCATCGACGCCGTCAGCCAACGCGACTACCCGATCATCACCGGTGTCTTCCTCATCGTCGGCGTCGCCGTGGTACTGATCAACCTGCTGGTCGACCTGTCTTACGGCCTGCTCGATCCGAAGGTGAGGCTCGGATGACGGCGGTCACGGAAACCCCCTTCGTCCCCCGCCGCGACCGCGGTCCTTGGCTCAACTTCCTGTTCCGGCTGTTCCGGGAGAAGCCGCTCGGCGCCGCCGGCGGGGTGCTGTTCGTCCTCTTCCTGCTCTGCGGCCTCTTCGCCGACGTGCTGGCGCCCTACGGCTACAACCAGATCAGCCCGATCAACCGGCTGAAGGCGCCGTCGCTGCAGTTCCCATTCGGTACCGACAACCTCGGGCGCGACATGTTGAGCCGCGTGCTCTACGGCGCGCAGCTCTCCGTCATCATCGGGTTCTGCGCCGCAGGTCTCGCCACCGTGGTCTCCGTCGTCCTCGGCATCCTGACCGGCTATCTGGGCGGCAAGGTCGACATGGTGGTGCAGCGCTTCGTCGACGCCTGGATGAGCTTTCCCGACCTCATCATCCTGATCGTGGTGGTCTCGGTTCTCGGCCCCGGCATGTGGCAGGTGATCGTGGTCCTGGGCCTGCTCTACGGCATCGCCGGCTCGCGCATCATCCGCGGCGCCGTCGTCTCCGTGCGCGAGAACATGTACGTGCATGCGGCGCAGTCGATCGGCGCCTCCACGGGGCGCATTCTCGTCCGGCACCTGCTGCCGAACGTGATGCCGCCGATCATCGTGCTCTTCACCACGCGCGTCGGCGCCGTGATCCTGGCCGAATCCGCTCTTTCCTTCCTCGGGCTCGGCGTGCCGCCGCCGGCCCCCACCTGGGGTGGGATGCTGTCGGGATCGGGGCGCAGCTACATGTATCTGGCGCCCTGGCTGGCGCTCGCGCCGGGCATCTGCCTGACCGCCGTCGTCTACAGCATCAACATGTTCGGCGACGCGCTCCGCGACCTGCTCGACCCGCGCATGCGCGGCAGCCGCTGACAGATCACAACCAAGAAGGAGGAGGAATTGATGTTCGGGAAACGGTTGAAACAGGCCCTGCTCGGCGGCGCCCTCGCCGCCGCGCTGGCCCTCCCCGCTGCGGCGCAGGAAGCGCCGAAATACGGCGGCAGCCTCGAGATCGGCACCGTCTACGTCACCCTTTCGGCGCTCTCCTGGGATGCCTACGACTGGAACTGGAAGCTGAACCACGACACCGGCCAGTTCTACGAGCAGCTCTTCGCCGCCGACCTGTCGAAATCGAAGAAGAACGGCGGGGTGCACCCCTTCGTCGCCGATGCCTGGCTGCCGTCCAGCGCGATCCGCGGCGAACTCGCCGAAAGCTGGGAATGGCAGGAGAACCCGCTCGCCGTGGTGATCAAGCTGCGCAAGGGCGTCATGTTCCCGGAAAAGGCGGGCGTCATGCCGGCGCGCGAGATGACCGCGGATGATGTGGTCTTCTCCTTCGACCGGCTGAACTCCAGCCCGAAGAAGATCCGGGAATATTTCGACCACGTCGACAAGGTCTACGCCAAGGACAAGCACACGGTCGTCTTCCAGTTCAAGACCTATCACGCCGAATGGGACTACCGCTTCGGATGGGGCTATTTCTCGCCCATCATCCCGAAGGAAGTGGTGGATGCCGGCCCGACCAACTGGAAGAACGTGAACGGCACCGGCCCCTTCACGCTCGCCGATTACGTGCAGGGCAATTCGCAGACCTATGCGAAGAACACCGTCTATTGGGACAAGGAGAAGATCGGCGGCCAGGAATACAAGCTGCCCTTCGTCGACAAGATCGTCTATCGGACCATCAAGGACGAGGCGACGCAGATCTCCTCGATCCGCACCGGCAAGCTCGACATTCTCGAGAACATCCGCTGGCAGAACGTGGAGAGCCTGAAGAAGAGCGCGCCGCAGCTGAAGTGGAACCGCTGGCTCAGCATGTCGGGCACGTTCCTGTCGATGGCGGTGAACGAGAAGCCCTTCGATGACATCCGCGTCCGCCGTGCCCTCAACATGGCCGTCAACAAGAAGGAGATCGTCGAGGCCTATTACAACGGCCATGCCGAACTCTTCGCCTATCCCCAGCACCCGGATTATCTGGGCTATTACGAGCCGCTGGAGAAGATGCCGGCCTCGGTCAAGGAACTCTTCACCTACGACCCGAAGAAGGCCAAGGCGCTGCTGGCCGAGGCGGGGCATCCGAACGGCTTCACCTTCAAGGTCCAGGTCTGCTCCTGCAACGCCGATCACATGGACCTGTTGCCGCTGGTGGCGGGCTATCTCGAACAGGTCGGTGTGAAGCTCGAGATCCAGCCGATGGAATACGGCGCCTTCCTCTCCGCCATGACCTCGCGGAAGATGACGGCCGGCTATTTCATGAACAACGGCCACACCAACCCGACCACCACGATCCGGAAGAGCTTCGCCACCGGCCAGACCTGGAACCCCTCAGGCTGGTCGGACGAGAAACTCGACGCCAAGATCAACGTCGCCTATCAGACCCGCGACGAGGAGAAGCGTCAGGAACTGCTGCGCGAAATGACGGTCGAGATGCTGGACAAGGCGCCCTACATCTGGCTGCCGACGCCCTACATCTACACGGCATGGTGGCCGTGGGTTAAGAACTACGAAGGTGAACTGCGTGCCGGCGCGGTCCGTCCGGGTCCGATCTACGCGCGGATGTGGGTCGATCAGGAGATGAAGAAGAAGATGGGCTTCTGATGCCCGCGAGCCTCGGGGCGGACCAGCAGGTCCGCCCCATTTCTCCTGGCGTTCAGGCAAAGCAAGGATCGATGACTTCACCGCTCCTCGAAGTGCGCGGGCTCACCACGCAGTTCCGCACCGAGCACGGCGTGGTGCGCGCCGTCGACGACGTGTCCTTCGACCTCGAGGCCGGGGAGACGCTCGCCATCGTCGGTGAATCCGGGTCCGGCAAGTCGGTCACCGCGCTGTCCATCCTGCGGCTGATCCCCGATCCGCCGGGGCGGATCCTTTCGGGCGAGATTCGCTTCGAGGGGCAGGACCTCCTGACGCTCTCGGACGAGGAGATCCGCGGCATCCGCGGCAACCGCATCGCCATGATCTTCCAGGAGCCGATGTCCTCGCTCAACCCGGTGCTGACAGCCGGGCTGCAGGTGGCGGAACCGGTCAACCTGCACCAGAAGTCCCCTTGGGGGGCGGCGCTGGACAAGGCGAAGGAACTCCTCGACCGCGTCCGCATCCCGGATTCCAAAAGCCGCCTCGCCGCCTATCCGCATCAGTTCTCGGGCGGCATGCGCCAGCGGGTGATGATCGCGATGGCGCTGGCCTGCAAGCCGAAGCTGATCATCGCCGACGAGCCCACCACCGCCCTCGACGTGACGGTGCAGGCGCAGATCCTGTCGCTCCTGAAGGAGCTGACCCGGGCCGAGCGCTCCGCCCTCATCCTGATCACGCACGACCTCGGCGTGGTGGCCCGCTATGCCGATCGCGTCTGCGTCATGTATGCCGGGCGCATCGTCGAAAGCGGCCCCGCGCGCGAGATCTACGAGAACCCACGGCATCCCTATACGATCGGCCTGATGGCCTCGATCCCGCGGCTCGACGAGGACACGCGAACGCGCCTCATGCCGATCGAAGGCCAGCCGCCCAACCTCGCCGATCTGCCGCCGGGCTGCGCCTTCCGACCGCGCTGCCGCTATGCTTCCGACCGCTGCGCGGTCGAGGCCCCCGTCCTCGAATCGATAGGGGCGCGCCACATGAAGGCGTGTTTCGCCGATGTCCTCCCAGCCTGACACCGCCGCCGGCCCGCTCCTCGAGGTCGAGGACCTCAAGGTGCATTTCCCGCTGATGGCGGGGATCATCGTGAAGAAGCAGGTGGCGAGCGTGCGCGCCGTCGACGGTGTGTCATTCTCCCTGAAGCGGGGCGAGACGCTCGGCCTCGTCGGCGAATCAGGCTGCGGCAAGTCCACCACCGGCCTCGCGATCCTGCGCATGGTGACGCCGACGGCGGGGAAGATCGTCTTCGAGGGAAACGACATCACCCGCCTCGACCGGGCGGAAATGCGCCCGATACGCCGGCGCATGCAGATGGTCTACCAGGACCCCTACGGTTCCTTGAATCCGCGCATGACGGTGGCCGATATCGTGGCCGAGCCGCTCGAGGTGCATGGCATCGGCGATCGGGCGGAACGGCGCGAACGCGTGCGCGACCTCCTCGCCATGGTGGGTCTCCGGCCGGAGATGGCCGAACGCTACCCGCATGAATTCTCCGGTGGCCAGCGCCAGCGCATCGGCATCGCCCGCGCGGTGGCGGTGCATCCGACGCTCCTCATCTGCGACGAGCCGGTTTCTGCGCTCGACGTCTCCATCCAGGCCCAGGTGGTGAACCTGTTCCAGGAACTGCAGGAGAAGTTCGGCCTCACCTACGTGTTCATCGCCCACGATCTCGCCGTGGTACGCCACATTTCCGACCGCATCGCGGTGATGTACCTCGGCAAGATCGTCGAGATCGCGACCAGGGACGAGGTCTACCGCAAACCGCTCCACCCCTATACCCAGGCGCTGCTGGCCGCGGTGCCGATCCCGAGCCCGGCGCTGGAAGCCGCCCGCCCGGAAGCCATCATCAAGGGCGAAGTGCCGAGCGCCTTGAACCCGCCCTCGGGCTGCCGCTTCCACCCCCGCTGCCCCTATGCCATGCCGGTCTGCTCGAAGGAAGAACCGCCGCTGATCACCTTCGGCGACGGCCGGGCGGTCGCCTGCCACCTGCACACGGCCGAGACGGCGCAGGCAGCGGAGTAGGGGTAAGGGTGGAGGTCGCCTCCGGCGGCCTACTTCCCGAAGCAGGCCTCGATGAGCTTCCGGAACGCCACGGCGCGATGGCTGATGGCGTGCTTGGCGTGTGGGTCCATCTCGCCGAAGGTCTCGCTCTTGCCCAGGGGCAGGAACATCGGGTCGTAGCCGAAGCCGTGGGGCCCTCGCGGCGGCCAGACCAGGCTGCCTTCGATCGTGCCCCTGAAGGTTTCGCAATGCCCGTCTGGCCAGGCGAGCGTGAGGCAGGCCACGAAGCGGGCGGTGAAGGGCCTGGGCTTTCCCGTCGCTTCCGCCTTGCTCCACACGGCCTGCATGGCGGCGGCGAAATCCTTCGAGGGGCCGGCCCAGCGGGCGGAATAGATGCCGGGATCGAGGTCGAGCGCATCCACTTCCAGGCCGGAATCATCGGCCAGCGCCACTTCGCCGGTCGCGGTCGCGGCGGCCAGCGCCTTCAGCTCTGCATTGGCCTCGAAGGTCGTCCCGGTCTCCTCCGGCTCGGGCAGGCCGCGATCGCCGGCCGAGACCGGCTGTACCCCGAAGGGCGCCAGCAATTCGCGGATCTCCCGCACCTTGCCCTGATTGTGGCTGGCGACGATGAGCGTGCCGCCGGGTAAGCGCCGCGGCATGCCTAGAGCCCCAGCGCCTTCTTCTGCAGCTCGACCAGCTGGCCGATGCCGTGCCGGGCGAGCTTGAGGAGGTTCATGAAATTCTCTTCCGAGAACGGCTCCTGCTCGGCGGTGCCCTGGATCTCGACGATGCCACCCGACCCGGTCAGCACGAAATTGGCGTCGGCCCCGGCGTCCGAATCCTCCGGATAGTCGAGGTCGAGGACCGGTACGCCCTTGTAGAGGCCGCAGGAAATGGCGGCGACGTGGTCGGTGAGCGGGTCCTTCGCGAGCTGGCCGCTGGCCCTGAGCTTCCCGATCGCCTGATGCAGGGCGACGTAAGCGCCGGTGATCGAGGCGGTGCGGGTGCCGCCATCGGCCTGGATGACGTCGCAGTCGATCTTGATCTGTCGTTCGCCCAGCCACTCCATCTTGGTGACCGAGCGGAGCGCCCGGCCGATCAGGCGCTGGATCTCCTGGGTGCGGCCCGACTGCTTGCCGCGCGCCGCCTCGCGGTCGGAGCGGGTATGGGTCGAGCGCGGCAGCATGCCGTATTCGGCGGTGATCCAGCCGCGTCCGGTGTTGCGCAGGAAAGGCGGCACGCGTTCCTCGACGCTCGCGGTGCACAGCACATGCGTGTCGCCGAAGCGCACGAAGCAGGAGCCTTCGGCATGCCGGGAGAAGCCGGGTTCGAGGCTGACGGGACGTAGGGCGTCGGCGGCGCGGCCGGAGGGGCGCATCAAAGGCGGTCCTTGGGACAGGAAGGCAGGGAAACGGCTTCTAGCCCCGCGCGGGCCGCGGGTCAAAGCAAGGATCGATGGCCGGGACAGCGAAAAAAGGGCCCGGCGCTGCCTGCGCCGGGCCCTTTGGCGTGCCGAACGGGCTTCGGCTCAGTTGGTCTTCACCTTGCCGGTGGTGGTCTTTGCGGCATCGGAGGCCTTCTTCGCCGGGGTCGCGGGAACGGCGGCCGTGCCGGCCGTCGGCGCCGCGGGGGTCGCCGGCGTCGCGCCCTTGATCGCCTTGTCGGTCTGGTTGGGTGTCGATGTGGAGATGCTGCGCTGCACGTCCGGCGCGACCGGGCTGGTCTGCGCCTGGGCGACCGCGGCGCCGGCGAGGCCGAGGCCGAAAGCGAGGGTCGCGGCGATGCTCCGGATGCGGCTCGAGGGGGTGGACATGGCGATCGGCTTCCTTCGGCTGGTTGGTCGCTCCGGGGTCCCGGAGCCCCATAAGAGGATCGTTCGAATGCGGCGGAAGAAGGACGGGATCGGGGCGCTGGTCCCATCGCGGATTGATTAAGCACCCTTCGCGGATTACTTCTCTTTTCATGATCCAGGAGATGAACGACCGGTCGCGGGAGATTTTCCGACAGCTTGTCGAGTCCTATCTGGAAACCGGTCAGCCGGTGGGCTCGCGCTTCCTGTCCAAGCGGCTCGACCAGCGGCTGTCGCCGGCCTCGATCCGCAACGTCATGGCCGACCTCGAGGAAGCCGGCCTCCTCTTCTCGCCGCACACCTCGGCCGGCCGCCTCCCGACCGATGCCGGGCTCCGGGTCTTCGTCGACGCGCTCCTCGAGCTGGGCGAATTGACGGCGGAGGAGCGCGCCTCGATCCAGAGCCGCTGCGCCACCGAGGGTCGCAGCATGCAGGAGGTCCTGTCACGCGCTTCCAGCACGCTTTCGGGCCTTTCGGCCGCGGCAGGCATCGTATTGGCGCCGAAGGCCGATGCACCGCTCAGGCATGTGGAGTTCGTTCGACTCTCGTCGACCAGCGTCCTCGTGGTCCTCGTCTTCGAGGGCGGCCTGGTCGAGAACCGGGTGATCGAAACCGGTGACGTGCTCGCCGCCGCCGATCTCGTCAACGCCACCAACTACCTCTCGGCGCGCCTGCAGGGGCGGACGGTGGGGCAGGCGAGAGGTGAGATCCTGGCCGAACTGGAGAGCCGCAAGGCCGAGCTCGACGAGGTCACCCGCCGTCTGGTCGAACAGGGCCTGGCCACCTGGGGCGGTGGCGAGGGGCCGCCGACCCTGATCGTGAGCGGGCATTCGAATCTCCTGCAGGATGTCCATGCGATCGAGGATCTCGAACGCGTGCGGCGGCTCTTCGGCGAATTGGAGGAGCATGAAAGCATGGCCCGCCTGCTGGAGATGACCCAGAAGGCCGAGGGCGTGCGCATCTTCATCGGCTCGGAGAACAAGCTGTTCGGGCTTTCCGGCTGTTCGATGGTCGTGGCCCCCTATACCAATGCCCGCCGCGAGATCGTGGGCGCCATCGGGGTGATCGGGCCCACCCGGCTGAACTATGCCCGCATCATCCCGATCGTGGACTATACCGCCCAGTTGGTCGGCCGCTTGATCGGCTGACCCCGAACCCCTACATGAAGCGGGTTCTGTTCGACCTTTCCGGTATTTGCCCCTCATGACACACGCTTCCGACCCGGCCGCCGAGCCGACCCCGCAGACCGCGGCCGATGCCCAGGCGGCCGCGAACGATGCCGCGCCCGAGGCACAGCCCAAGGAATCTCCGGAGCAGCGCATCGCGGCGCTCGAGGCCGAACTGGCCGAAGTGAAGGATCGGGTGCTGCGCGCGCATGCGGAGACGGAGAACGTCCGCCGCCGGATGGAAAAGGAGCGCGAGGATGCCCGCGCCTATGCCGCCTCGAAATTCGCGAAGGACATCCTCTCGGTCGCCGACAATCTCCGCCGCGCCCTCGACAGCGCGCCGAAGTCGGATGACGAGGGCCTGAAGACCCTCGTCGCCGGCGTGGAGGTGACCGAACGTGAACTCATTTCGGTGTTCGAACGCCACCAGATCAAGCGCATCGATCCGCTCGGACAGCGCTTCGATGCCAACCTGCACGAGGCGGTGGTCGAGATCCCCGACCCGACGAGGCCCCCCGGTTTCGTCGTCCAGGTCATGATGCCGGGCTACACCATCGCCGGCCGCCTGCTGCGCGCCGCCGTGGTCGGCGTCTCCAAGGGCGGCCCCGCCGCCGGCCAGTCGGTGGATACGCAGGCCTGATCGGTTATCCCGGCTTGAATGGCCGCGAGCCGGTCAGCAGACGGTCGAAATCCGTCGGCGGCCGGTCCGACTTCAACATTCTGGCAAAGACTTCGTAAACGTCGTTGCGGCCACCGGCTTTGCGCAAGGTCTGCTCGTCGTTCAGCCAGGCAAGCACAATGACCTTGCTCCGGCTGTCGAAGCGATAGAACAGCCGGAACCGGCGCCCGATCTTGGCGCGGAACCAGCCGGTGTTGCCCTTGCCGAGAGTGAGGCCCTGCCGGAACTCGGATGCGCCGGGGTCGGCCGGTATCGCTTCGGTGACGGTGTGGATGACGCCACGCAGGAGAACAGCCGCGGGATGGGCTCGGTAGCCTTTCGGATCGGCCGCCTTGGCGCGCTCGACGGTGGCCAGCAGACGATCGTATTCGGCCAGAAACAGCGGGTGGGCGAAGATTTCCCAGCCGCCGATCCACATGTCAGTAGATCGGGTCGGTTCCGAAATCGTGATCGGGATCGACGGGCTTCGCGCCGACCAGTTTTCGGCCTCGCTTCAGGCGGGCTTCCTCCATCGGGCGGATACGCTCGGGTCGGCTCGACATGTCCTTGCCAAGCAAGGCGAGGAAGGCGTCCAGCACTGGATCACCTTCATGCGGCTTCTCTTCGGGATCGGCTTCGGCGATGACCAGAAGGCGGCCGGGGGCCAGGATGTGGCCGCGGACCCGGCCACCGAATTCCGGATGCTGCTTGAACAGAACCTTGTCGAAACGGAACGCCTCGGAATTGCCGGATTGCACGTGCTTGCCGGCGAAGCCGCTATCGCCCGCGCCTGAAGTCCCTATCGGCTGTTTCCGCGCACCCGGCATCTGGCGTCCCGGCATGCCGGCTCCTTTGCGTGATCACCATTGTAGTCACGCAAGGGCGCCGGCGCCAGCCCTTACTCGATCGAGGCGTGGACGAAATTGCTGATGCGGTCCAGCCGCCAGCTGTGCCAGGGGTCGGGGATGCGGCAGTTGGTGATGTAGGAGAAGGAGACGCCGCTCTCCGGATCGCCCCAGCAATAGGACGAGCCGACGCCGCCATGGCCGAAAGCATCCGCATGGCCGAAGGCGCCGAGCCCGCGCACGGTGGGGGTGAGGCCACGGCGGTGCGGTCCCAGGCCCCGATGCATCGGCATCCCCATGTATTCGTCGATGCGGTCGCCGGTGAAGTTCCTGAGCGCGTACTGGATGGTGCGCTTGCCGAACACCGTGGTCTTGCCCAGCGTGCCCTCGCCCAGCAGCATCTGGTAGAAGGCCACCATGCCGCGCGCGGTGCCATAGCCGCCGCCGCCCGGCACGCCCGCTTCCCACCAGATCGGCGAGTTTTCCGGATGCCGCGCCGGGTGCCGGCCGTCCGGTCCAGCAGGGTCGTGCATCACGACGGCGCGGGCCTGTGCGGCCTTGGAAAGGCCGAGATGGATGTCGTCCTCAAGGCCGAGCGGCTTCAGGATCTCGGTCCTGATGAATTCGCGGAAGTCGCGGCCCGTCACCGCTTCGATCAGCACCGCCGCCACCCAATGCGCGGACAGGCCGTGATAGAGCACCTTGCTCCCCGGGCTCCATTCCAGCGTGTAGTTGCAGACCACCTCGCGCAGCTTGTCGTGATCGGCCCAGGCCTCGGGCGGCACCTCGGCATTCGGAAAACCGCCCTGGTGGGTGATCAGCTGAAGGATGGTGACCCCGCCCTTGCCGTTCCGGCCGAAGCCCGGGATGTAGTCGGCCACCGCGTCGGTGAAGCCGAAAAAGCCGCGCTCCGCCAGCAGCCAGAGCGCCGAGCAGGTGATTACCTTGGTATTGGAATAGAGCAGCCAGAGCGTATCGGGCTTCGCCCTAACCGGCTTCGGTTCGCGCTTGGCATCGCCGAAGGTCTTGAACAGCGCGAGCTTGCCGTGCCGGGCCAGCGCGATCTGGCAGCCGGGATAGGTGCCGTCGGCCACATGCCGCTCGATCATCTTGGTGAGATCGGCCAGCGGCCGTTCGCGAAAGCCGAGCGAACCCGGCGTCGCGGTCTTCAGTGGATAGCTCATGATTGTCCTCCCTGTGGTCCGGTTATGGCGGCTTTCAGCCGCCTTCCGCAATGAAATCGGGGTTCTCGAAGCCGGCCTTGCCATAGGCGAGCGGCGCGCCGTCGAATGTCACGACCCGCCCGCCGGCGCCGGCCAGCACCGCCTGGCCCGCCGCCGTGTCCCATTCCATGGTGCGGCCGAGGCGCGGATAGTGGTCGGCGCTGCCTTCCGCCAGCAGGCAGAATTTCAGCGAACTGCCGGCCGAGCGCAGGTCCTTCACCTTGATGCCGGCGAGGTAGGCGTCGGTCCGGGCGTCGCGATGGCTGCGGCTCGCCACCACGACGAGGCCCGCCGGATCGGGGCGGCAGACGCCGATCGGCTCGATCCCGCCCTTGCCCTTCCGGCGGAAGGCGCGGCCCGGCCCCTCGGCCCAGTAGGCGACGCCGAGAGCCGGCGCCAGGACTACGCCCAGCGTCGGAAACCCGCCCTCGACCAGGGCGATGTTGACGGTGAACTCGCCGTTCCGGCTGATGAATTCCCGGGTCCCGTCCAGCGGATCGACCAGCCAGAACGGGCCGGCGCCGATCTCGGGAATCTTGCCGGCGGCGGCACTTTCCTCGGCCACCACCGGGAAGGCGCTGTTCAGCCGTTCCAGGATGATCCGCTCGGCGCTTTCGTCGGCATCGGTGACGGGGGAGGCATCGCCCTTCTGGCGCGTATCGAAGGCGGTCTCGTAGACCGCCATGATCGCCCGCCCCGCTTCCTCGGCGATGGATAGGATATGGGCAGCCAGGGCAGCGCGGTCTTTCAGTTCGGGCGACATCCGCTCTCTCTTGTTTTGGCGGCGAGCCAATCAAGCCCGGTGGGGGCGGTCAAGCTGATAGAATGCGCGGCATGCATGCGAAAGCGGTGCTGGGCGTCATCCTGGCCGGGGGCCTCGCCACCCGCATGGGCGGGCGCGACAAGGCACTGATCGGCTTCGCCGGCGCCCCCCTGGCGGCGCGGGTGGCGGCGGTGCTGCGGCCCCAGGTCGCGGCGCTCGCGATCAACGCCAATGGCGATCCGGCCCACCTCGCCTTCCTCGGGCTTCCGGTCCTGCCCGATTCCGAACCCGGCCATCCGGGGCCGCTCGCGGGTGTTCTCGCGGGTCTCGACTGGGCGGCGGCGACCGCGCCGGATGCGATGCTGCTCTCGGCGCCGGTCGATTGCCCGCTGCTGCCGGGCGATCTCGCCGCCCGGCTGGCGGCGGCAGCCGAGGGCCGCCGGATCGCGGTGGCTGCCTCGGGCGGGCGGCTGCACCCCGTCGTCGCCCTCTGGCCGGGCCGGCTTCGCGATGCCCTTCGCGGAGGCCTGCGCGACGGTTCCGCCCGCAAGGTCGGCCGTTTCCTGCGGGCCTTCGACCATGTGGTCGTGGACTGGCCGCACCTGCCCTTCGATCCCTTCGCCAACCTTAACAGCCCCGGCGACGTCGCCGCCGCCGAGGCGCTGGTTCAGGAAGGCGACTGCACCAGATAGCGCTGGGCCATGCCTTCCAGCGTGGTGGCGTGGTGCTTCCTCTTGGGGAAGTCGTAGGGGGTGATGTTCACCGCCCGGATGTACATCCGCACCACTTGGCCCCCCTCGTCGGTATCGACGTCGATGATGTTGAGGCAGCAGGAATCCTGCTCGAACACCGGGAAGGAATGCAAGTCCGCCCCCAGCGCCCAGCACAGCACGGCCCGGTTGACGCCGCCATGCGCCACCAGCAGCAGCGAGGTCCAGTCCTCAAGCTTCAGCACCGCCTCGATCCCCTGCCGGCAGCGGGCGAAGAAGCTGTCGAAGCGCTCCCCGTCGCGATAGCCGCCGATTTCGCCCCGGGCCTGCCAGAAGGCATAGGCGATGTCGGGCAGGATGCGGTCGCGGGCGATCTCCACCGTCGATCCGCCGTGGATTTCCTCCAGCAGCGGCTCCAGGCGGACGGGCAGATTGCGGCCCTCGGCCACGATTTCCGCCGTTTCCACCGTTCGCGGCAGGCCGGAAATGACCACGCCGTCGAAATCGACCTCTTTCAAGAGGTCGCGCATGGCGGCCGCCTGCTCGCGCCCCCGGGGGGTCAGCGAGACGATGCGGGAATCGCCGGTGCGCTTGCCGGCGGCATCGAAATAGGCGGCTTCCGCATGGCGGAGAAGGTGAATGCGCCGGCGCCGGGCGCCGTCCAGGGCTTTGGGGATCATCTCGGGTTGCTCGCTTCCTCTATGACGACCAGGTCGATGACGCCGCCCTGGATCACTTTCTTGCCGACATTCTCGAAGTTTACCGTGACCCGGCCGCCGATCGAGGACTGCACCCGGCCGATGCCCCAGCCGGGTTCGTCCGGGTGGCGGACCAGGGCGCCGGGGACGATCGCTTTCGCCATGCATTGCTCCCGCGGCACAAGGCCGGCATCTTAGCGCCGGATTGTAACGGGTCGATGATCGGACAGGGGACCATGGCTGACAGCGGTGAAGGCGGGGCGGATCTGGTGCTGGTAGCGCAGCTCTGCTCCAAACTCTGCCACGACCTGGCGGGAACGATCGGGGCGATCGCCAACGGGGCGGAACTCCTCGCCGACGAGGACGACGCCGATATCCGCGAACAGGCCTTGGGCCTCCTCGCCCAGTCGGCCGAACAGGCGGCCCGGAGGCTGAAATTCTACCGCATCGCCTTCGGTGCCGGCGGCAGTCTCGGCGATCGGATCGATCTCGGTGACTACAAGGATGCGGTGGAGGGTCAGTTCGGCGGCGGCCGGGTCAAGCTCGACTGGTCCTCCATCACCGGGCCGCTCGCCAAGCCCAGCGCCAAGCTGCTTGCCAATCTCCTGCTGGTGGCGGTCTCCGGCATGCCGCGCGGCGGTGTCATGCGCCCGACGGCCACCGAGGGGGGCGCCGTAGGCGTTGTCGTGGTGGGCGAGGGCGTCGCGCTGGCGCCGGAAATGGTGTCAACGCTCGAAGGCGGCAGTTTCGGTGAAGGCGCCAGCGCCGTGGCCGCCCACGCCGCCCTGCTCGCGAGCGAATCGGCGGGCAAACTCTCGGTTACGGCGGGTGCCGGACAATATTCGATCGAACAAGGTTAGTTCCCCGCCGGGTTGTTTAGAGCTCTCTTAACCGGTCCACCGCCAATGTGCATCGACCGCGGCCCTGATGGCCTGCGCGGAAGAACAAGACACACCGGGCGGTGCGACCGATGGATGACCTCCTCAGCGAATTTCTGACCGAAACCAACGAGAGCCTGGCGGTTCTCGACGTGGAATTGGTCCATCTCGAGCAGAATCCCAACAATCCGAGCCTGCTCAACAACATTTTCCGTCTCGTCCACACCATCAAGGGCACCTGCGGCTTCCTCGGCCTTCCCCGGCTGGAGACGCTCGCCCATGCCGGCGAGAACGTGCTCGGCAAGTTCCGCGACGGCGCCCTGGTTGTGACGCCGGACTCCGTGACGCTCATCCTCGCGACCCTCGACCGACTGAAGGCGATCGTCTCCGAACTCGAGCGCACCGAGGCCGAGCCGGCCGGCGACGACGCCGATCTGATCGCCCGCCTCGATGCCGCGGCGCTGGGTAAGGTTGCGGCCGCCTCCGCCCCGGTGAAGGCGCCACCGCCGCCCGTCGCGGTCGTGCCGGCAGCGCCCGCCTCCGAGGAAGGGCCCTATGACGCCAAGCTCGGCCGTCAGCTGAAGCCCGGCGAAGTGACGCTCGAGGAACTGGAAGCCGTGTTCCGCGCGACGGAAGCCGCGGTGGCCGAAGTCTCCACCCCGCCCGAGGTCGTCGCCGAGGCACCGAAGCCGGAAGCGCCGCATGGCGATACTCAGATGGCGGAAGCCGGCGAGAGCGCCGTTGCCGGACAGTCGATCCGCGTGCGGGTCGACCTTCTGGAGAACCTCATGACCATGGTGAGCGAGCTGGTGCTGACGCGCAACCAGCTGCTCCAGATGGTCCGCAAGATCAACGATTCCGAGTTTGCCGCGCCGTTGCAGCGCCTCTCGCTCGTCACCACCGAGCTGCAGGAAGGCGTCATGAAGACGCGCATGCAGCCGATCGGCTCGGCCTGGGCGAAGCTGCCCCGCATCGTGCGCGACCTGTCGCGCGAACTGGGCAAGAAGATCGACCTGCAGATGCAGGGCGCCGAGACCGAGCTCGACCGCCAGGTGCTCGAGCTGATCAAGGATCCGCTCACCCACATGGTGCGGAACTCCGCCGATCACGGCCTCGAGACCCCGGCCGAGCGCCAGAAGGGCGGCAAGGGCGACACCGGCCGGATCGTGCTGAACGCCTATCACGAGGGTGGCCACATCCTGATCGAGATCCGCGACGACGGCCGCGGCCTCGATGCGCAGAAGATCAAGTCGAAGGTGCTGGAGAAGGGCCTCGCCACCGAGGCCGAGCTCGAGGCGATGTCGGACCGCGAGCTGCACCGCTTCATCTTCAAGCCGGGCTTCTCGACCGCCGCCAAGGTGACCTCGGTTTCCGGCCGCGGCGTCGGGATGGACGTGGTCCGTACCAACATCGAGAAGATCGGCGGCACGATCGACCTGCGCACCGAGAAGGGCAAGGGCTCGACCTTCACCATCAAGATCCCGCTGACGCTCGCCATCGTCTCGGCACTGATCGTCGAATGCGCCGGCGAGCGCTTCGCCGTGCCGCAGATCAGCGTGGTCGAACTCGTGCGTGCCTCGCCCACCTCGGAACAGAAGATCGAGCGGATCGAGAACACGGCCGTGCTCCGGCTGCGCGATCGTCTGCTGCCGCTGGTCTTCCTGAACGAGCTCTTCGGCCTTGAAGCCGCCGGTGCCGGCATCGCCAAGCAGGGCGAGTCCTACATCATCGTCACCCAGGTCGGCAGCCACCGTTTCGGCATGGTCGTCGATCGCGTCTTCGACACCGAGGAAATCGTCGTCAAGCCGGTCGCGCCGATCCTGCGCAACATCTCCGTCTATTCCGGCAACACCATCCTGGGCGACGGCAGCGTCATCATGATCCTGGATCCGAACGGCATCGCCGCCAGCTCCGGCCAGCAGGTCAGCGACAACGCGCGGGCCGAGGAGGACGCGGCCGCGAAGAAGGACAACCGCAACGACGACCGCATGGCGCTCCTCCTGTTCCATGCCGGCGGCAAGGAGCCGAAGGCGGTCCCGCTCGCGCTCGTGGCGCGCCTCGAGGAGATCGAGACGGCCCAGGTCGAACGCGTTGCCGGACAACAGGTCGTCCAGTATCGCGGACAGCTGATGCCGCTGGTCTCGGTCTCCGACGACCAGCAGCTCTCGTCCACCGGCCGTCAGCCCGTCGTCGTCTTCGCCGATCGCGACCGCAACATGGGTCTCCTGGTCGACGAGATCGTCGACATCGTAGAGGACCGTCTCGCGGTAGAACTGCGCACCAAGCGTCCTGGCGTGCTCGGCTCCGCCGTCATCGCCGGCAAGGCGACCGAAGTGGTCGACGTCGCCCATTTTCTGGGTGCCGCGCGGGAAGACTGGTTCATGAACGGCTCCAAGCAGACGATCGACGACAAGGGCGACGGCCGCCGGCTTCTGCTGATCGACGACAGCCCCTTCTTCCGCAACATGCTGGCGCCGCTGCTGCAGGTGGCGGGATACCAGGTCACTACGGCCGAGAATGCCGAGGCGGCGCTCAAGATGCGTGAGAGCGGCGAAGCCTTCGACGTGATCCTCTCCGATATCGAGATGCCCGGCATGGACGGCTTCGCCTTCGCCGAGGCCGTGCGGCATGACGGCAGCTGGATGAAGACCCCGATCGTCGCGCTTTCCGGCCATGTCTCGCCCCGCTTCTTCGAGCGCGGCCGCGAGGCGGGCTTCGTCGACTACGTAGCCAAGCTCGACCGTGAAGCCTTGCTGGCCTCGCTCGAGCAGACCCTGTCCAGGAGCCATGCGGCATGAGCACCGCCATCGAAAACGCCGAATTCGTCACCGTCAGCATCGAAGGCCAGCTGTTCGGCATCCCCGTGCTGATGGTCCAGGACGTGCTGGGCCCGCAGAAGATCACGCGGATCCCGCTGTCGCCGAAGGAAGTGGCGGGCGTCCTCAACCTGCGCGGGCGTATCGTCACCGCGGTCGAACTGCGCACCCGCCTCGGCCTGCCCACCCGCCCGGCGGGCGAGCAGGGCATGAGCGTCGTCGTCGAGCATCGCGGCGAGCCCTACAGCCTGATCGTCGACGGTGTCGGCGAGGTGATGGCCCTCAAGGCATCCGCCTTCGAGCGCAACCCGCCGACGCTGAACCCGCGCTGGCGCGAGGTTTCGCTCGGTGTCTATCGCCTCGACGGCAAGCTTCTGGTCGTGCTGGAAGTGGCCAAGGTTCTCGATTTCCTGGAGATCGCCGAGGCGGCGTGACCCAAGTCTGTCGTTTGGGAGGCTGAGCAATGAAGTCTTGCCTGGTTGTGGACGACTCGCGCGTCATCCGCATGGTCGCGCGGCGCATCCTGGAACAGCTCGAGTTCCAGATCGACGAGGCGGTCGACGGCAAGGATGCATTGGACGCCTGCCATCGGCGGATGCCCGACGCCATCCTGCTCGACTGGAACATGCCGGTGATGAGCGGGATCGAGTTCCTGCGCGCGCTGCGTGCCCAGGACGGCATCGCCCAGCCGGTGGTGGTCTTCTGCACCACCGAGAACGACATCGGGCATATCCGCGAGGCGATCGAGGCCGGGGCCAACGAGTACATCATGAAGCCCTTCGACCGGGACATCATCGAGGCGAAGTTCCACCAGGTCGGATTGATCTGAGAACCATCATGTCGCTCGCCGCCTCCGTCGCGCCACCCGCTGCCCGCACCGACGCCTGTCGGGTCGTCGTCATCGACGACTCCACCGTCGTGCGCGGCCTGATCGCCCGCTGGCTGGGCGAAGAGGCCGGCATCGAGGTCGTCGGCACCGCTCCCGACGGCGCCAGCGGCCTGAAACTGGTCGAGCGCGTGCAGCCCGATGTCGTGATCATGGACATCGAGATGCCGGGCATGGACGGCCTGACCGCGCTGCCGAAGATGCTGGAACTGGCCCGCGACCTGAAGATCGTGATGGCCTCCACGCTCACGCTGCGCAACGCCGATATCAGCCTGAAGGCGCTGCGCCTCGGCGCCACCGACTACGTGGCCAAGCCCTCCTCCGCCCGCGATGCCGGCGCCGCCGAAGCCTTCCGCCGCGAGCTGACCGAAAAGGTCCGCGCCCTCGGCAACGTTCGCCGGCGAAGCCGTCCGGTACCGGCCGGCGCCGCCATCGGCCGCCCGGCCGTCCCGGCGGCGAAGCCGGTGATCAAGCTCCGCCCCTTTCCGCGCATCCAGCCCAAGGTCCTGGCCGTCGGCTCCTCCACCGGCGGGCCGCAGGCCCTGTTCCAGCTCTTCGGGCAGTTGAACGGCCGCATCCGCCAGCCGATCCTGATCACCCAGCACATGCCGGCCACCTTCACCACCATCCTGGCCGACCACCTCTCGCGGATCGCCGGCGCGCCCTGCCGCGAGGCGAAGGACGGCGACGTGGTGGCCGACCGGCAGATCTTCGTCGCACCGGGAGACTTCCATATGACCGTGGTGGCCGACGGCCCGCGGCGCGTGATCCGGCTCACCCAGGAGCCGCCGGAGAATTTCTGCCGGCCTTCGGTCGATCCGATGCTCCGCTCGCTCGCCGGCATCTATGGCAGCGGCGTCCTCACCGTGATCCTCACCGGCATGGGCCAGGACGGGCTGAAAGGCGGTCGCGTGCTGACCGAGGCGGGTGGCGCGCTGATCGCCCAGGACGAAGCCACGAGCGTGGTCTGGGGCATGCCCGGCGCGGTGGCGACGGCGGGCCTTTGCAACGCGGTGCTGCCGCTGGGCGAGATTGCGACGACTGTTGAGCGCGTGATGGCGGGAGGCCTCGCATGAATCCCTGGGATTTCGAGTTCATCGCGACCCTGCTGAAGCAGCGCTCCGGCCTCGTCGTCTCCAAGGACAAGGTCTATCTGCTGGAGAGCCGGCTGGTTCCGGTCGCGCGCAAGCACGGCCACGGCACCCTCGATGCCCTGATCGCAAAGCTCCGCTCCGGCGCCGCCGAGCCCTTGGTCCGGGAAGTCGTCGAGGCGATGACGACCAACGAATCCTTCTTCTTCCGCGACGGCAAGCCCTTCGAGCTGTTCCGCACCGAGACGCTGCCCTTCATCCTGAAGGCGCGGGCGGCGAAGAAGAGCTTCCGCATCTGGTCGGCCGCCTGCTCCACCGGGCAGGAAGCCTATTCGCTCGCCATGATCCTGCGCGAGGAGGCGGCCAAGCTCGCCGGCTGGCGCGTCGAGATCGTCGGCACGGATCTCTCGACCGAGGTTCTGGAACGCGCCAAGGCCGGCCTCTACACCCAGTTCGAGGTGCAGCGGGGCCTGCCCGTCCAGCTCCTGATCAAGAACTTCACCCAGAAGAACGAGATGTGGGAACTCGATCCCGCGGTGCGCGCCATGGTGCAGTATCGCCCGCTGAACCTGCTCGGCGATCTCGCCAGCCTCGGCACCTTCGACGTGGTCTTCTGCCGCAACGTGCTGATCTATTTCGACCAGCCCACCAAGACCACTGTGCTGGAGCGGATCTCCAAGACCATGCCCCAGGACGGCGTCCTCTTCCTCGGCGGCGCCGAAACGGTGCTCGGCATCTCCGACCGCTTCAAGCCGATGCCCGGCCAGCGCGGCGTCTACGCCATGGCGGCCTGACGCCGCTTGCGGGGCGGGCGGCCTGAGCCTGCCGCCTGCCGCTACTGCCCGACCGCCTGGAAGGACTGCGGCGCCGGCTCGACGACGCGCACCGCCGATCGCGGGCCGATCTCCAGGATGGCGAGACCGCGTTCCACCCAGCCTTCGGCCGCGAACCGGAAGATCCCGTTGTAGCCGGCGAACCCGTCCGGATTGCCGAGCGATTCGCGCCCGAACCGCGCCGCGTCCTTGCCCTTGGCGAGGAGGGCCGTCAGCGCCACCGCGTCGTAGCCGAGCGACGCGATGCGGATTGGCCGGCGGCCATAGACCTGCTCGAATCGCCTGGCGAAGGCCTCCACCAGGTCCGGCGGCGAGGCGGCGTACCAGCCCCCGATCATCGCCGGCTCGGTTCCGAGGCCCGGCTCGTCCCAGAGCCCCGTGCCGAGGAAGCGCACCTCCTTCGGGTCGATGTCGTAATAGGGCAGGAGCGGCACCAGCGAGCGCAGCCGCGTCCCGCCCTCGGCCAAAAGCAACGCCTTGTAGTCGACCTCGCCCCAGGTATCGGCCTTCTCCAGGCGGCGAAGCTGCAGACGCGCCTCGTCATCCCCCTTCGCCGTCAGCTCGCGGCGGTGCTGGACCAGCGCCTGCCGGCGGTTGTCGTAGTCGCCCAGCCGCTTGATGGTGGATGTGAGGTCCCGCGCGTCGGCGGGATAGGTTTCGACCCGTCCGACCGGAATGCCGCTCTCTTCGGCCGTCTTGCGGAAGGCCGCCAGCACCGCGTTGCCATAGGCGCTGTCCGGGGTCAGCGCCGCCATCGGCGCCAGGCCCTGCCCGGCGGCATAGCGCACCACGCGCGCCACCTGCTCCTCGGGGGAGAATCCCAGCAGATAGACGCCATCGCCCGCCACCGTGCGGTCGGTGGAAAAGCCGATCACCGGGACGCCGGCCGGCCGCGCCACCGCGCCCACCGCCTGCACCTCGGCGGCGAAGAGCGGGCCCAGGATCACGCTCGCCCCTTCGGCCATCACCTCCCGCGCCAGTTCGGCCGCCTTGTCGGCCTGACCGGCCGTGTCGCGGGGCAGCAGTTCGACATCGGGGTTGCCGGCATCGATCAGCGCCAGATGCGCCGCCTCCAGCAGCGCCCGGCCCACCGCGCCCGCCTGGCCCGACAGCGGCACCAGCAGCGCCACGCGCACGCCGCCCGCCACCGGCGGTGGCCGCAGCGCGATGGTCGGCAAGGGCGGCGGCGGAACCAGCGGCACCCCGGCGGTGGGCGGAATCGGCGCCGGCGGGGCGGGTGCCTCCGCGGCGGGCGGGACGGCGGCCGGCTCCGGCGCCTTTACGGGGGCGGCGCAGGCGGCCAGGATCGCCGCGGCCAGCACGGCGGGCGCCAGGCGGTACAGGATCGAATGACAAAGGGCCAAGGGTGAACCCGATCGACGACACGGAAACGAAGGCCGACGATATCGACCGCCGGGGCCGCGAACAATCGCGACCGCTGCCGCCGGGCCTCTATATCGTAGCCACGCCGATCGGCAACGCGCGCGACATCACGCTCCGCGCCCTCGACGTGCTGGCGGGCGCCGACGTGATCGCCTGCGAGGATACCCGCACCACCGGCGCCTTTCTCGCCCGCCACGGCATCAAGACGCCGCTCACCCCCTATCACGAGCACAATGCGGAAGCCGCCCGGCCACAGCTCCTCGCCCGCATCGGGGCCGGCGGCCGGGTGGCGCTGGTCTCGGACGCCGGCACGCCGCTCGTCTCCGACCCCGGCTACAAGCTGGTGCGCGGCGCCGTCGCCGCTGGACTGAAGGTGGTGCCGATTCCCGGGCCTTCCGCCGTCACCGCCGCCCTCACCGTGGCCGGCCTCCCCACCGACCGTTTCCTCTTCGCGGGCTTCCTCCCCGCCAAGTCGGCCGCCCGGCGTACCGCCATCGCCGCGCTGCAGGGCATCGAGGCGACGCTCGTCTTCTACGAGGCGCCGCATCGCCTGGCCGAGACCCTGGCCGACCTCGCCGCCGTGCTCGGCCCCCGCGAGGCGGCCGTCGCCCGCGAACTCACCAAGTATTTCGAGGAGGTGCGCCGCGAGACCCTCCCCGCGCTCGCCGCCCATTACGAGACGGCGGCGACCCCGAAGGGGGAGATCACCCTCGTCGTGGCTCCGCCGGCCGAGGGCGAGGCGGAGGCGGCGGCCGAGACCACCGAGGCGCTGCTCGACCGCGCGCTCGCCAGCATGTCGCCTGCGGAAGCCGCCAAGGCGGTGGCGGTGGCGACGGGGAGGCCGAAGAGGGAGGTCTATGCCATGGCCTTGACCCGGCGGCGGCCCGATGGCGCGTGACCGGCAGGCAGCACCCGATCGTTTCCGCCAGCAGGCGCTGGCCCGCGGCCATCTGGCGGAAACCCTGGCCGCTTGGCTGCTCCGCCTGAAGGGCTACCGCATCCTGGCCCGCGACCTGCGCCTGCCGGTGGGCGAGGTGGACCTGATCGCCCGGCGCGGCCGGATGCTGGTCTTCGTCGAGGTGAAGCGCCGGGCGCTCCGCGACCTGGCGCTGGAATCGGTCGGCACCCGCCAGCGCCGGCGGATCGAACGCGCCTCCGAGGCCTTCGTCGCCGCGCGGCCGGCCCTGGCCGGGCTCGACCGGCGGTTCGATCTGGTGCTGGTGGCGGCCGGGCGTCTGCCGCATCATGTACCCGATGCCTGGAGGCCCTGAGGTGATGGTTTGACGATTCTTTCCCGCGAGGAAGTGCACGCGGCGCTGCGGGCGATCGGCGCCGGCCCCGGCGAGGCGGTCGATATCGGCGAAGCGGCACTGCTTCTCGCCGCCCTCGACCGCCCGGAAGTGCCGCTCGAGCGCTACCGCGCGCATCTGGCCGAGATCGGCGGCGCCGTCGCCGCCGCGGTGGCCGGTCTCGACGACGCCGAGGCCATCGCCACCGGCCTGCGCACCATCATGCACGAACTCTACGGCTATGCCGGCGACGAGCGCACCTATGACGACCTGCAGAACGCCAACCTCATCCGCGTTATCGACCGCCGCAAGGGCCTCCCCGTCGCCCTCGGCATCCTCTACATCGACATCGGCCGCCGCGCCGGCCTCGCCATCCACGGCCTCGCCTTCCCGGGGCATTTCCTGCTCCGGCTCGAGGCCGCCGGCCAGCGCCTGGTGCTCGATCCCTTCAACGGCGGCCGCACGCTCGGCGCCGCCGGGATGCGTGGCCTCCTCACCACCATGATGGGCGCCGACGCCGCGCTCCTGCCCGAGCATCACCAGACGGTCGATCCGCGCACGGTTCTGCTGCGCCTGCAGAACAACATCAAGATCCGCGCGCTCAAGGCGGGCGACAGCGCGCATGCGGCCGAGACGCTCCGCTCGATGACCGACCTCGCGCCCATGGACACGCCGCTCTGGTTCGAACTGGGCGAGATCGAGGCCAAGGCCGGCAACCTCAACGCCGGCATCGCCGCCTTCGAACAGGCGCTCGCCACCGCTTCCGACGCCCGGCTGCGCGCCCGGCTGACGGCGGCGCTCCAGGGGCTGCGCCGGCGGCTCAATTGAGGCGGCATCGGCCGGGGCGTGGCCACGCTGTTTCGATTGACCTCGCCCGGCCGGGGAACTAGATAGGCGCCCTCCGGCCTTCCGGCCGCGTGGCGAGGTAGCTCAGTGGTAGAGCAGGGGAATCATAATCCCTTGGTCGGGGGTTCAAATCCCTCCCTCGCTACCAGCATTTCTTAGAGAACCCTTCGGTTTTTGTGGCGGCCATCGGCGGAACAGGGCGGCAACAGGCGGGGAAACACGGGAAAAGCCTGGGCAATTCGTTCGCGGGCTGTTCATGGTGTTCTATGCGTTAGAAAGGCAACGTGCAGTCGCCTCCGAGGTCTAGGGGGAGGGCATAAGGCCTGCCGAATTCCGTGGCATTCATAAGGCCAAAGAAGCGACCGGCTCCCGGCGCATTGAACGCTGCACGGAACGCTCCTGCCGTCTTCATTGGGTTGCCGAGAGCGGTACGATAGCGATCGCCGACTACGAAGCAGGTGACATCGGCGATTTCTGCACCTGGCTCCTTGCTCTTGCCATGCATAGTGAAAGACGTCTTCGCGAATCCGCTCGATCCCATCAGGCCAGGCTCAGCCATGGCCTGGATTAGATGGTGCGAACTTGCTGCCGCATGCTCGACAAAATAGTGCACTGAGGACACACCGATTGGCTGCTTCCTAGTTCGAAACCAAAATCCAACACCCTGAAGCAGGGCCGCTAGGCAGCGTGCTGCCACGTTCGTTGCGACACCATTGCCGTCAACGTTTTCGATTCCGGACCCAAATCGCCAGATGGGAGCTTTTTGGTAGAACTCGATCAGTTGCCTGGTCAAACGCGCGGACTTCTTTCGTTTAAAGCAATTAGTGGCGTGATACGGCAGATCAGCGGGAACCTGCTGATACTTTCGAAAGTAATCATGCCAGGGATCGACCGCGGCGGTCTGATAATCGCGCTTGAAGACTGCGATCGCTGCAAGCACAAAATAAGGCTGCGCGGCGGAGAGTCGATGGTCGCCCGCCTCATCTATAAAGACCATCAAGCAATCGTCTGGAAGCCGGCATATTGCATCTACAGGCTCGCCGTCGTGATCTTTCCATTGCTGCGCAACACGCTGCGCATAGTCGCGACCGGTCATTGGGCGGACTCTCGAGGCATTCCGATGAGCGCCAACAGTTCGCGCTGATCCTTTCGTCGGGTTCCCGCAAGCGGACCGATCTCAACGCCGGCGCCCGTGGCCCGTCGAGGGTCACTATGCCGCTTGCTCATTGCCTGCCAGATGCTGCTCGATTGTCGGCAGTAGCACATCGATCTGTACAACGATGTCTTCCAGGTCCGCAACGTACTCGAGCGTGATTCGAGCGATGTCGAGGCGCCGAACGTGGTTGATCGTCTTCGTCTGCCAGGCAACCCGGGCTGCATCCCCACAGATCCTGACGATCCCATCGACGAATCTTTTCGGAATCGACTTTATGGACGCGGTGTTGGCATCGAAGATCGGCGTCGAAAGAACCGGCCAATCGAGGATTTGGACCATTTCGTCCGGCGCTCCCGCAGTCGCTTGCCAAGCAAGGCTGTCGGCCTGATTCAGCCATGCCTGAGCTTGCCTGCGCACTGCTGCGAGTTCGCCACCCAAGGCGGAGAGCATCGCATTGCTGCTGTCGGCGAGTTCCCTACGCTGGTCGCGCCGCTTTCGCCGATCGTTTGCAACGGCCAGCAATGCGGACCCAAGAATCGCGACGATGCTTGTTCCGGCAGAGACCGCCGCGCTCACATACATGGCAACACGAGTCTGCTGTTGCCCCCGTTCAGCGCGTTCATCGGCTCTGAGCGCTCGCTCGTCTTCGCGCAGTGCCCTCTCGGTTAACTTGGCTTCGTTGGACCGGAGGCCCCAGACCCCGTGCCCCTCCTGCTTGGCGATGTTCTGGGCCTCTTCGTATGTCCGGAGGCGCTCCTTGTCATCTGTGCCCGCGGCGCTGCCGATGGAACTGAAGGCGAAGGGATCGATCTCGAAATAGCCAAGCGAGAGCAAGGTGATTGCAAGCGGCTTCGCATCGACGTCGTTGGCAAGCCGGCATTCCCGATGCGCGTCGAGTTGGAGCGCTCGCGCTCTTGCGATTGCCGCCAACTGATCCGTGAACTGCTTTTGCCTAACTTTTGCCTGCTCAAGCTGTTCTGCCTTTTTTGAGTCCTTCGGATCAACCTGCTCTGTGGGCGCGGGGAAAAACGGTGCCAGCATCCACTGAGCGTAAGGGCCGGTGGGGTACAAGGTCCCACCCCCGAACGCCCCGGCCCCGAACCCGAAGGGCATCGCATATGGAAATGCGAGCTGGCCCTGTCCTTTTGTCTGGCCGACAGCACGACAAATGACAGCTCGCCGAGACAACATGCTGTTGATAGTGACGTCCCATTGTGGTCGCCATTCGGCGGGCTGGGCCAAGCCCCATTGCCGAATGCTTATGACAAACACGTCTTTAGTCGGGGGCGCTGGCTGGCCAGCGCGCGGCTGCGCTAAGGTGAGCACGGATAGGTTCGATCCGTCCGCAGCGATTATCCGCCCCAGGATTTCCGGCTGTTGGTCGATGATGAGAAGCTCAGCCTCGCTGGGGACCGCTGCAGTATCGGCAGCGATTGCCACAGGTGTCCACAGAAGCATCACAAAGCACGCAGCTGTGCGTCGCATCGGTTGCAACCCCCTGTGCAATCGCAGTTGACGGCGCGGCAGAAGTCAAGCGCCGGCCCAATCCGTGATGGTGTCGGCAGTAGGGAGAGGAATCCGTGACTGCCAGCATCCGTGCGCACTTGGCCTCCTGATCTGAGAATGTGCGGGGAAGCCGAAGAAGCTGTTCCGACGTTCTTCAATGCTTCCACTGCTTGGAGAACGTGACTTATAATTGGACATTCGATCTGATCGTGATCTATATATCACGATATGGAGCTGATCGAGAGCGCCGACTTCTCGCGTTGGTTCGATGGGCTGCGCGACCTTGAAGCCAAGGACCGGATCCTCATTCGCCTGACTCGCATGCAGGCCGGCAACTTCGGCGATGTGAAGCCGGTCGGCGACGGCGTGTCGGAACTGCGGATAGCGTTCGGTCCCGGCTATCGGATCTATATCGCGAAAGAGGGCCGGTCCGTCGTCCTGTTGCTGGCCGGCGGGGACAAGTCCAGCCAGAAGCGGGACATCTCGAAGGCGAAACAGATATTGCAGGAATGGAAGGCCTAGCCATGGGCGCCGATGAAAAGCGGGCGGGATTCCGTCGTTTCGACATCGCCGAAAAGCTCGAGACCGAAGACGACATCCAGCGCTACATGAAGGGCATCATGGCGGAATGCGCCGATGATCCCTCCGTCGTCGCCATCGCCCTCGGCCATGTGGCGCGGGCGCGCAATCTGGCGCAGCTCGCCCGCGAGGTGGGCGTGACACGCGAAGGGCTCCACCGGTCGCTGTCGCCCGGCGGCAACCCCAGCTTCGCCACCGTGGCGAAGGTCGCCAAGGCGCTCGGCTTCAAGCTCACCATCTCGCCGGCATGAATCAGAGCGCGCGCGGTTGAACGGCGCCTCCCTACAGCACACACCCGTAATGCGCCGACGACACCAGCTTGACGTATTTGTCATGCACCGAACCCGGCCGCACCCGATCCGCGGCGGGCGCGCGCCAGCCCTTCATCCGCTCGGCGATCGTCGCCTCGGGTAGATCGAGCGTCAGCGTCCGCGCGCGGGGATCGATCACGATGCTGTCGCCGTCGCGCACCGCCGCGATCGGGCCGCCGCGCGCCGCCTCGGGCGAGATATGGCCGATCAGGATGCCGTGCGACACGCCGGAGAACCGTCCGTCGGTGATCAGCGCCACGTCCTCGGCGAGGCCGCGGCCCTGCAGCTGAATGGTCAGCATCACCATCTCCGGCATCCCCGGCCCGCCGACGGGGCCGACATTGCGGACGACGATGACGGTGCCGGGCTCGATCTCGCCGGCGCGGATCGCCTTCATGGTCTCGGCTTCCGATTCGAACACCCGCGCGGTGCCCCGGAACTCGCCCTTCTCCAGCGTCTTGCCCGACAGTTTCAGCACGCAGCTTTCCGGCGCCAGGTTCCCCTTCAGCACGCTGATGTGGTTGTTGGGCGCGGCGATCGGTTTCGCCACCGGGAAGACGATGTCCTGCGCCCCCAACTGCTCGAGGGTCGGCACGCCCTCGAGATTCTCCGCCAGCGTCTTCCCCGTCACCGTCATGGCATCGCCATGCAGGAACCCGTTCGCCAGCAGCTCCTTCATCACCACCGGCACGCCGCCGAGCGCATGCAGGCTTGTCATCGCATAGGGCCCGTGCGGCTGCAGGTTGGTGAGCAGCGGCACGCGCTCGCCGATCGCCTGGATGCGCTCGATACCGACCGGCACCTGGGCCTCGCGCGCGATGGCGAGGAGATGCAGGTACATGTTGGTCGACCCGCCCATGGCATAGACGGTGGTGATGGCGTTCTCGAAGGCCTTCTCGGTCATGATGTCGCGCGGGCGGATGCCGGCCTCGATCAGCCGGTACAGCGCATCGACCGAGGCCTTCGCCTGGGCCCGCACATCGGCATGGATATCGCTGCCGGCCTTGTAGTCGGCAGGGTGCGAGGCGCCGCGCGGCAGCATCATGCCCATCGCCTCGGCGAGGCTCGACATGGTGTTGGCGGTGAACATGGCGCCGCAGGTGCCGCTGCCCGGCAGCACGTTCCGCTCCAGTTCCTGCAGTTCGTTCTGGGTGATCCGCCCGGCCTCGGCCGCGGCGCGCCCTTCCGCGTAATCCATGATGGTGAGGTTCGGGCCCTTGGCGGCCCAGGGGCCGAAGGCGACGCTGCCGGGCGAACTCGTGCCGGGATACAGAACGAGACCAAAAGCGTTTGTGCGGGCGAGCGGCATCAGCGCTGCCGCCCCGGTCTTGTCGCAGCCGGAAATCACGATCATCGCGTCGCCGTGATGGGCATAATGGCCGATCTCGAAACAATCGGCGGCGACGTCGCGCGACACCAGGCTGTAGCCGGCGGTGGGCGTGCCCTGCGTCAGCGCGTCGGACACCGCCGGCGCGCCGACGATGAGGCCCTGCCCGCCGCGTTCGGCCAAAAGCTCGACCAGAAGGTCGGTGATCTCGCGCACCCGGTTGTTGCAGCGATGCGCGTTGGTATAGGCGCTGGCGATGGTGACGATGGCGCTCGCCTCGGCGGCGCGGTCGGGGTCGAAGCCCGCCGCCCGCACCTCGACGCGCGAACGCTTCCAATAGGTGCTGCTGTCCTCGGCCATGGCGTTTCCCCGGTTTCTTCTTTGCGCGGCGCTTCGCTTCCACGCCGGCTTGCGTGTCCGAAGTCTAATCCGGCAGCGGCCGGGCGCGAAGCCCGGCACCGCCCCGCGCCGCCGTTCCGCTCAGCCGAGCGTCTTCACGTACAGCATCGTCGTCAGGCCGCTGTTCCATTCCGTATCCGGATAGCGGCCCGCCTCGCGATACCCCCGGCCGCGATAGAAGGCTTGCGCTGCCGTGTTGAAGCTATCGGTCTCCAGCCTGACGGCGGCGAAGCCCGACCGGGCGATCTCGGTCTCGGCAAGGTCCATCAGGCGGCCGCCCACGCCGATGCGGGCGAATCGCGCGCGTACGTGCAGCGCGTGGACGAAATCCTCCCGCCAATGCACCAGGCCCAGGATCGCGCCCTCCCGCTCGGCCACCCGGAAGTCGGTTCCATGCCGGGCGACATAGGCGGCCGGACGATCCTCGATCAGAAAGGCCTGCGCCGCCGCGGCCGAGAGCTGGGGCCGCCAGGTGCTCTCGAAAGTGTCGTGGAGAATTGCCCACAGCTCGGGTGCGTCGGCCTCCACTGCGCGGCGCAGCAGGATTCCGTCGCCCGACCCCATGGCGGAACACGCCCGCCTATGCGGTCGGCCTGTGCCGGCGCAGGAAATCCACCACCCGCGTCTCCTGCGCCGCCAGGTGCTCCGGCCCGCGCCAGTCGGTCAGCACTTCCACCCCCGGCAGCAGTTCGGCCAGCTCCGCGCTGGTCGCCGCCGGATGCGGCACGTCGCTGCCCGGCAGCAGCATGGTGGGCACCGGGCAGGACCTGGCGAACTCCCGGTCGACGCAGAAGACGAAATCCCCGCCCCACATGTTCCGCCCGAAGGCGGCGATCGCCGCCTCGTCCAACTCCGGCCGCTCGGCCAGCTGCTCGCGCGTCCACTCGGCATGGCTGTCGGGGAAATAGCTCTGTTCCACCGGGTGCAGGCCGATCGGGTTCTGCAGCACGGCCGCCGTCACGCGCTTCGGCGCCATCGCCACCGCGTTCAGGCAATAGCTGCCGCCGATGCAGCCGCCCAGCACATGGAAGCGCTCGAAGCCCAGGTGGTCCATCAGCGCCAGATGGTCGGCGGTATAGCTGTGCCAGCCGTGATCGGCCCTGATCTCGGTCCGCGACTGGCCGGCATTGCGCTGGTCCATGGCGATGGCGGTGAAGCCCGCCGCCGGCAGCGCCCGGGTCCAGTCGACCCAGGGCCGCGCCGGGCCGCCGGGCGGGCTCGGCCACATCTCCAGGCGAGAGCGCAGGCCCCCCGGCGCGAACAGCAGCACCGGATAGCCGGCGCCATGCACCTCGTATCGGATGCGGCCGTCGGGTCGTTCCAGGAAGGGCATGGGCCTTTCGCCTTTCTGCCGGGTCAGGCGCTGGCGGCGTCGAGCGCCTGGGTCGCCTCGGCGTCCAGCGTGAGATGGGCGGCCTTCACCAGATCGGCGAACTGCTCCAGCGTGGTGACGCTGGCGATCGGCGCGGCGAGACCGGGCCGGCCCTTGAACCAGGAGAGCGCCACCTGCGCCGGTGTCGCCTGATAGCGCGCCGCCACCGCGTCCAGCGCGGCCAGCACGCGCTTGCCCTTGTCGTCCAGGTACTTGCCGGCGCCGCGGGCGCCGCGCGGGCTCTTGCCGAAATCGGCCTCGCTCCGGTATTTGCCCGACAGGAAGCCCGAGGCGAGCGAATAATAGGGGATGACGCCCACGCCCTCGGCGGCGCAGAGCGGCAGCAGGTCGGCCTCGATGCCGCGTTCCATCAGGTTGTAGTGCGGCTGCATGGTCTCGTAGCGCGGCAGGCCGTGCTTGGCGCTGGCCGCCAGCGCGCCCTTGAAGCGGGCGACCGAGAAGTTGGAAGCACCGACCGCCCGCACCTTGCCGGCCTCGATCATCTTCTGGAAGGCGCCGAGTGTCTCTTCGTGCGGCGTCACCTCGTCGTCGCGATGCGACTGGTAGAGGTCGATCGTCTCGATGCCGAGCCGCTGCAGCGAATCCTCCACCGCCCGGGTGAGATAGGCGGCGGAAAGCCCCTTGCCCTTGCCCGGCATCTCGATCCCGCCCTTGGTCAGGATCAGCACGTCCTTCCGCCGCCCGCGCGACTTCAGCCACTCGCCGATGATGCTCTCGGATTCGCCGCCCTTGTTGCCCGGCGCCCAGACCGAATAGACGTCGGCGGTGTCGAGCGCGTTCAGCCCCGAATCCACCAGCGCGTCCAGAAGCTTGAACGACTGCCCCTTGTCGATGGTCCAGCCGAAGACGTTGCAGCCGAAGATCACCGGCGGCACGGCAATGCCGGATCGGCCCAGTTGCACGCTTTGCATCGCATATCCCCTTCTGCTCTCCAGCCATCTTGGACGGATCGCCGCCCGGGGCAAGTCCGGCGGGGAAGCCGGCCGGAACCCTCGGGCGGCGTTCGGGATTGAGACGATCAGGGACGCCTTGTGCGCTCGCGAAACCTGCCGCAGGAGCCGGCCATGACCCGTTTCCCCTTCAGCATGCTTGCCGCCGCGGCGGCTCTCGCTTTGCCGCTGGCCGTGCTGGGCACCGCCGGTCTCCCTCCGCATGCCGCTCAGCGGGCCGAAGCCGCCATCGCCGGTTCGGCGCGCGACTATCTGCGTGTCGCGTTCCAGATCGAGTTGATGGAGGTCGAAAGTGCGCGGCTCGCTCTCGACAAGGCCGGCCGCGACGACGTGAAGGCCTTCGCCCGCCTGATGCTGGCCGATCATGTGAAGGCGACAGAGCGGTTGCGCGAGGCGGCCAGCCGGAACTCGCTCGCCACGCCCCCGGCCCGGCTCGATGCCGCGACCGAAGCCAAGCTGAAGGCGCTCGGCGAGATGAGCGGCGAGGAATTCGACCGCCATTATGTCGAGACCCGGGTGAGCGTGCATGCCGACGCACTGGCGCTCCACCGCACCTATGCCACTACCGGCGAAGGGGCGGTGCTGAAGGCGGCGGCGGCGGAGATCGAGCAGATGGTCGAACGCCACCTCGCGCTGGCCCGCAAGCTGATGGCAAGCCTCAAGGGGCCGTCCTGACTATTGACCTTTAATAAGAATATATCTGGATATTTTCTTAAATTTCGCGTACAGTATGTCTTTCCAGGGTTTCGCGGATCGAAGCCGTGGCCGCCATCGTGAACAGGACACGGAAGTCGCGTGGGCATTGCAGCTCCGGGACCGCTGGGGCTTGGCTGCGTCCGCGACAGGGCATGGTGTGAACGGACGCTCCACCGGCCCGGCGGGCTGAAATCGGCCGAAACAGGCGGCGGGCGGGCCGTGGCCGGCTGCGGTCCGGCTTTGCCTGGCTCGAATTGGCGCGAATTGGCTGATTTAGGCAGGCCAGAATTCGGGTGAGGTTTGACTATAACAACTGAAACAACAGGTTACGGTTTATCGACGCGGGCGCCGCGCCGGCGCGACGTCCCGCCCGTCCTGGCCATGTGCTCGCCGGCGGACAGAATTGTCCGCGACCGGTTTCGCGAAGCGGCCAAAAATGGCCGCCGGCCACCGCGCGCGGCCGGCGGACAGAATTGTCCGCCCGCCGCCACCGCGATTCAGGCCGCGGCCGCCGTCGCTGCCGCCGGGACGCTGCGGATCAGGTGGTCGAAGGCGCCGAGTGCCGCCTTCGAGCCCTCGCCCATGGCAATCACGATCTGCTTGTAGGGCACCGTGGTGACGTCGCCCGCGGCGAAGACACCCGGCAGCGAGGTCTGCCCGCGGTTGTCCACCTCGATCTCGCCGCGCGGGGAAAGCGCGAGCGTCCCCTTCAGCCATTCCGTGTTGGGCACCAGGCCGATCTGGACGAAGACGCCGTCCAGGTCGACCCGATTGAGGCCGCCGCCCGCCCGGTCCTTGTAGGTGAGGCCGGTGACCTTCCGCCCGTCGCCATGCACCTCGGTGGTCTCCGCCGAGGTGAGGATGGTGACGTTCGGCAGCGAGGCGAGCTTCGCCTGCAGCACCGCGTCGGCGCGGAGCCGGGCGTCGAACTCGATCAGCGTCACATGGGCGACCAGGCCGGCGAGGTCGATCGCCGCCTCGACCCCGGAATTGCCGCCGCCGATCACCGCCACGCGCTTGCCCTTGAACAGCGGGCCGTCGCAATGCGGGCAGAAGGCGACGCCCTTGTTGCGGTATTCGTCCTCGCCGGGGACGTTCATGGTCCGCCAGCGCGCGCCGGTGGACAGGATGACCGTCTTCGCCTTCAGGCTGGCGCCACCGGCCAGCTGCACCTCGGTCAGGCCGCCGGGGACCTTGGCCGGGATCAGCTTCTCCGCCCGCTGGGCGTTCATGATGTCGACGTCGTAGTCGCGCACATGCGCTTCCAGCGCGCTGGCGAACTGCGGCCCCTCGGTGTGGCGGACCGAGACGAAGTTCTCGATCCCCATCGTGTCCAGCACCTGGCCGCCGAAGCGCTCGGCCGCCACCCCGGTGCGGATGCCCTTGCGGGCGGCATAGATCGCCGCCGCGGCACCGGCCGGGCCGCCGCCGATGACGAGAACGTCGAAGGGCTCCTTGCCCGCGATCTTCTCCGCCGCCCGCTCGTTGGCGCCGGTATCGACCTTGGCCAGGATCTCTTCCAGGCTCATGCGCCCCTGCGCGAAGGGCTTGCCGTTCAGGAACACCGCCGGCACCGCCATGATCTGGCGCGCCGCCACCTCGTCCGGGAACAGGCCGCCGTCGATGGCGACGTGTTTGATCTTGGGATTGAGCACGCTCATCAGGTTCAGCGCCTGCACCACGTCTGGGCAGTTCTGGCAGGAAAGCGAGAAATAGGTCTCGAACACGTGCTCGCCGTCCAGCGCCTTGACCTGTTCGATCACGTCCAGGGCGGCCTTGGACGGATAGCCGCCCACTTGCAGGAGCGCGAGGACGAGCGAGTTGAACTCATGCCCCATGGGCAAGCCGGCGAAGCGGACGGCGACGTCCGATCCGGCGCGGCGAATGGCGAAGGAGGGCTTGCGCGCATCGTCGTCGGTACGGACCAGCGTCACCTTGTCCGACAGGCCGGCGATCTCGGTCAGGAGCTCGTTCAGCTCGGCCGACTTCTCGCCGCCGTCCAGCGACACCGCCAGCTCCACCGGCTGGACGATCCGCTCCAGATAGCCCTTCAGCTGCTCTTTCAGATTGCTGTCCAACATGACGAAACGCTCTCCTGACTACGATATGCGGGCCCGGAACTCTCCGGGCCCGCGACAATCAACGCTTCCGGGTCAGATCTTGCCGACCAGGTCCAGCGACGGGGCGAGGGTCTTCTCGCCTTCCTGCCATTTCGCCGGGCAGACTTCGTTCGGATGGGCGGCGACGTACTGGGCCGCCTTCACCTTGCGCAAGAGCTCGGTCGCGTCGCGGCCGATGCCGCCGGCGGTGATCTCGACGATCTGGATCTTGCCCTGCGGGTCGACGACGAAGGTGCCGCGATCGGCGAGGCCGACCTCCTCGATCAGCACCTCGAAGTTGCGGCTGATCTTGAGCGTCGGGTCACCCACCATCGTGTACTGGATCTTCTTGATGGCGGGCGAGGTGTCGTGCCAGGCCTTGTGGGCGAAGTGGGTGTCGGTCGACACGCTGTAGATCTCGACGCCCAGCTTCTGGAAGGCGGCGTAGTTGTCGGCCAGGTCCTCGAGCTCGGTCGGGCAGACGAAGGTGAAGTCGGCGGGATAGAAGAAGACCACCGACCACTTGCCCTTCAGGTCGGCGTCGGAAACGTCGACGAACTTGCCGTTCTTGAAGGCGGTGGCTTTGAAGGGCTTCACATCGGTGTTGATCAGGGACATCTGGACTCTCTCTGGAGGTTGGTGGCCGGGAACGAGGGGGAATGTAGGGGCGGCCTTCTGATCGAGGAAACGAGTTATATGAATTACAAAGATCGAAAAATACGATCACACGCGGCACGGATCTTGCGGGACGGCTTCAGCTCTCGAGGGGAATGCCGATGCCGAAGCGCCTTCTGATCCGCAACGCCGACATGCTGGTCACCATGGATGCCGACCGGCGCGAGATCGCCGGCGGCGGCGTCTATGTCGAAGACAACCGCATCGTCGCGGTGGGAGCGACGGCCGACCTGCCGGCGGAGGCCGACGAGGTGATCGACATGGCCGGGCATGTCGTCCTGCCGGGCCTGGTGAACACCCACCACCACATGTTCCAGAGCCTGACCCGTGCGGTACCGGGGGCACAGGACGCGGAACTCTTCGCCTGGCTCAAGCGGCTCTATCCGATCTGGGCGGGTCTTACGCCGGAGATGATCCGCGTGTCCACCCAGACGGCGATGGCCGAGCTGATCCTGTCGGGCTGCACCACCTCCAGCGACCACCTCTACATCTACCCGAACGGCTGCCGGCTGGATGACGCGATCGAGGCGGCGGAGGCGATCGGCATGCGCTTCCACGCCGCCCGCGGCTCGATGAGCGTGGGGGAGAGCAAGGGCGGTTTGCCGCCGGACAAGGTGGTGGAGGAAGAGGCGGCGATCCTGAAGGACACCCGCCGCCTGATCGAGGCCTGGCACGACCCCGCGCCACTCTCCATGCGCCGCATCGTGGTGGCGCCCTGCTCGCCCTTCTCGGTCAGCCGCGACCTGATGCGCGAGGCCGCCGCATTGGCGCGGTCCTACGGCGTCTCGATGCACACGCACCTGGCCGAGAGCGCCACCGACATCGCCTACAGCCGCGAGGTGTTCGGCCAGACTCCGGCGGAGTACGCCGAAGACATGGGCTGGGTGGGGGCGGACGTCTGGCACGCCCACTGCGTGCAGCTGGACGATGTCGGCATCGGGCTCTTCGCCCGCACCGGCACCGGTGTGGCCCATTGCCCTTGTTCCAACATGCGGCTGGCCTCGGGCATCGCACCGATCGCCAAGATGCGCTGCGAAGGGGTGCCGGTCGGCCTCGGCGTCGACGGCTCCGCCTCCAACGACGGCGGGCATCTATTGGGCGAAGCGCGTCAGGCCATGCTGCTCCAACGGGTGGGGCAGGGGCCGGCGGCGATGACGGCGCGCGAGGCGCTCGAGATCGCGACGCTCGGCGGCGCGAGGGTGCTGGGCCGCGATGATATCGGCGCGCTGGCGCCGGGTATGGCAGCCGACCTGGTGGCCTTCGACCTTCGTGCGCACGGCTTCGCCGGGGCGCTCCACGATCCGGTGGCCGCGCTCGTCTTCTGCGCCCCGGCCGCGGTCTCGTTCAGCCTGATCAACGGCCGTACGGTGGTGCGGGAAGGCCGGCTCCTGACCGCCGACCTGCCGCTCCTCACGGAGCGGCACAATCGGCTGTCAGGGGTGCTGGTGGGTGCTCAGTAAGGGCCGGCGCCCTTGGCCGGCGCCGCGGCGCCGCCCTTCATTTCGCCGACCGCCGACTTGGCGGCGTTCACCAGCAGCGCGGTGTCGGCCAGAATGGTGACGAACTGGAAGCCGAAGCCGATCATCTGCTTGGCGAAGGCGGTGGAGCCGCAATGGATGCCGGGCACCACCTTGTGCTTCTTCGCCGCCGCGCAGATCTTCTTGATCGCGTCGACGACGACCGGGTCGTCTGGAGTTCCGGAGGGCTGCTTGCCGAGCGAGATCGAGAGGTCGGCCGGCCCGACATAGATGGCGTCGAGGCCCGGCGTCGACAGGATCTCGTCCAGGTTGTCGAGCGCCTTCTGCGTCTCGATCATCGCCGAGGCGATCACCGTCTTGTTGGCGTGGGTGTAGTAGTCGGCGCCGTTGTACCAGATCGCCCGGGTCGGCCCGAAGCTGCGATAGCCCTGCGGCGCGTAGCGGGTGGCGCCGACGAAGGCCTCGCATTCGGCACGGCTGTTGATCATCGGGCAGATGATGCCCATGGCCCCGGCATCCAGCAGCTTCATGATGATGCCGGGTTCGTTCCAGGGCACGCGCGCGAAGGGGGTCGTCTGGGTGGTGCTGATGGCCTGGAAATGACCGACCGCCGCCTGGTAGTCGACCAGGCCGTGCTGCAGGTCGGCGGTCAGCGAATCCCAGCCCGCCTGGGCCATGGCTTCCGCCGATACGGCGCTCGGGATGCCGAGCCAGCCGTTGATGACGGCGCCGCCCTTGGCCCAGATGTTTCTGACATTGTTCTCACGCACGCGGATTTCCTCCCCATTCTCCTGTCGGGTGACATCGACAATACACCCGCCTCCGACTTTGGTCTGCGGTTGTCGTTAACAGTGGACCATGTTCATGGAGAAGGTTAGCATTTCGGTAACATTTAGGGACTTGGTGACGCACGTTCGAGAAACGCACGGCGGCATCGGGAGTACAGGGATCGAAATCCATCGATCAGCTGGAGGAGACAAATCGAATGAAATCGAAGATCACGCGTCGTCGATTCATGGCCACCACCGCGGCATCCACCGCGCTGGTGGCGGCGCCCTTTGTCAGCGGCGCCCACGCAGCCGGTAAGCTCTCGATCGGTTTCTGGGACCACTGGGTGCCCGGGGCCAACAAGGCCACCGAGACCCTGGTGAAGGAATGGGCCGAGAAGGAGAAGGTCGAGGTCTCCATCGACTACATCACCTCCCAGGGCAACAAGCTGTTGCTGACCTCGGCCGCCGAATCCCAGGCGAAGTCAGGCCATGACATCCTGGCGATGAACACCTTCCTGCCGGCCCGCTATGCCGAGCAGCTGGTGCCGCTCAACGACGTCATGGATCCGCTGATCAAGCAGAACGGCGCCGTGAACGCGACGGTCGAGTACCTGGGCAAGATCGGCGGAAAGTGGCTGGCCGTGCCCGCCACTGCAGGCAGCCAGATCAAGGGGCCGTGCTCGCGCATCGACCTCCTGAAGCAGCATGCCGGCATCGACATCCAGGCGATGTATCCGGCCGGCGCTGCGCCCAAGGCCGACGGCTGGAACCTCGACACCTTCCTGAAAGCCGCGGGCGATTGCCACAAGGCGGGCGTGCCCTTCGGAATCGGCCTCGGCACCACCTCGGATTCGGTCGATTCCATCGGCGCCTTCTTCCACGCCTTCGGTGCCGTTCTGGTCGATGCGAAGGGTGAGATCGTGGTCAAGAACGATCAGGTCCGCCAGGCGCTCGAGTACTACAAGAAGCTGATGGCCTTCCTGCCGGAAGACGTGCCGGCCTGGGACGACGCGTCGAACAACAAGTGGCTGCTCTCGGGGCGTGGTTCGCTGATCATGAATCCGCCGAGCACATGGGCGGTGGCCAAGCGCGATGCGCCGCAGATCGCCGAGCAGTGCTGGACGCATGGCTTCCCGGCCGGGCCGAAGGGCCGCTATTCCCCCTTCCTGCCCTTCTTCTGGGGCGTCTGGAACTTCGGCAAGAACGTGCCGGCGGCAAAGAGCCTGCTGACGCATCTGTCGCAGTCGGCATCGGCCGAGAAGATGGTGATCGCCAGCGGCGGCTACGATCTTCCCGCCTTCGCCAACCTCACGACCTTCAAGACTTGGTCCGAGGAAGGACCGCCGAAGGGGACGCTCTACCACTACCCCAACCCGCACAACCACCAGACCCTGTCGATCGCCGCCGCGCCCGCGCCGCACAAGATCGGCGAGCAGATCTACAACCAGGGCATCATGACCCAGATGGCCGTCCGCTATTACCGCGGCGAAGCGCTGGAGAAGACCCTCGACTGGGCCGCGAAGGAACTGGAAGGCTTCATGCGGATCTGAGTACCGCGCCGCACGGCTGATGCAGGACACCGCCCTCGGGCGGTGTCCTTGCGATCCGTACCAGTCAGTCTTGGTGGAGCAGGGCGATGGCGAATATCAGTGAATCGGTCCCCGTCGCGACCGACAGTTCACGCAGCGGCCTGCATCGGCTGATGCAGCGCAAGTCCACCATTGCCTTCCTGATGGCCCTGCCGCTGATCCTTTTGATCGGCGTCCTGGTCGCATACCCGGCGGGGTACGCGATCTATCTGTCGATGCTGAACAAATCCATGGTGCGATTCGTCGGCCTCGGCAACTTCGAGTTCCTGATGGGCCGCGACTCGTTCTGGGCCGTGGTCTATCAGTCCTGCCTCTTCGCCGTGACGGCGGTGATCTTCAAAGCGGTCATCGGCTTCGTCGTCGCCCACTTCGTCCACAACATCCCCGCCAAGGGCCAGCGCAAGTGGCGCGGCATGCTGCTGGTGCCCTGGGTCATTCCGCCGGCAATGTCGACGCTCGCCTGGCTCTGGCTGTTCGATCCGTCCTACAGCGCCTTCAACTGGATCCTCGCCTTGTTCGGGATGGATCCGGTGCCCTGGACCGGGGACACCAACTGGGCGCGCTTCTCGGTGATCCTGGTTAACGTCTGGATCGGCGCGCCGTTCTTCATGATCATGTACCTGGCGGCGCTGAAATCCGTTCCCGAGCAGCTCTACGAGGCGGCCGCGATCGACGGCGCCAACTGGTGGCAGCGCATCTGGTACGTGACCTTGCCGATGATGCGCAACATCATCGCGATCACGGCCCTGTTCTCGCTGATCGTCACTTTCGCCAATTTCGATATCGTGCGCGTGCTGACAGCGGGCGGGCCGTTGAACGGCACCCATGTCTTCGCCACCTGGGCCTTCCGCGTCGGCATCGAATCGGGCGACATCCCGCTCGGTGCCGCGGTCTCCCTCTTCATGGTGCCGATCCTGGCCGTCGCTGCGGTCTTCATCCTGCGCGACATCAACAAGCGGGGGAATGAAGCCTGATGACCGACGCCGCCGCCACCGCCGCAGGACCGTCGCGCACGATCCAGTACGGCAGCATGAGCCGTGATCGAAAGTGGGCCCTCCGCTGGTCCTACTTCTTCCTCGTGCTCTTCGCCATCTTCTTCCTGATGCCACCGATCTACATGCTGATCACCTCGCTGAAGACCAGCGCGGAGATCTCGGCGGCGACCAATCCCTGGTGGGTCTACGCGCCGACCCTCGACAACTACATCGCACTGCTCACCCAGAACCAGTTCCTGGTCTTCTTCCGCAATTCCATCGTGGTGTCGGTTTGTGTCGTCGCGGTGAGCATGGTGATCAGCGTCTTTGCCGCCTTCGCGCTGGCGCGGATGCGATTCTGGGGGTCCGCAACGCTCGCCACTGGCGTCTTCCTGACCTACCTGATCCCGGACACGCTCCTGTTCATTCCGCTGTTCAAGATGTTCGCCTTCGTGCGCGACACCTTCGGGATCGAACTGATGAACCATTGGTGGACGATGATCATCGTCTACCCGACGCTGACGGTACCTTTCTGCACCTGGATCATGATCGGCTATTTCGCGTCGATCCCGAAGGAATTGGACGAGGCGGCGCTGATCGACGGGGCCACCTGGATGCAGACGCTGTTCCGCATCTTCATTCCGGTGGCGCTGCCCGGCATCATCGCCGCAACCATCTTCGCCTTCACGGTCAGCTGGGCTCAGTTCCTCTATCCGCTCGCCTTCACCACCTCAACCGATCAGCTTCTCTTGCCGGTCGGCATCATCACTACCCTGATCAAGGGCGACGTCTTCAACTGGGGCCAGATCATGACCGGGGCACTTCTTGGCGCCGCCCCGCCGCTGATCATCTATGCCTTCCTGATGGACTACTACATCGCTGGGCTCACCGCCGGCGCGACCAAAGGCTGAGCAGAAGAAAGTCGACGACAGGGAAGTTGGGGTTGCCATGGCACAAGTGACGCTTCGCAAGGTAGTGAAGAACTACGACGAGACGCCGGCCGTGCGCGGCATCGATCTCGATATCGCCGACAAGGAGTTCGTGGTGTTGGTCGGTCCCTCGGGCTGCGGCAAGAGCACGACGCTGCGCATGATCGCGGGCCTGGAGGAGATCACCGCCGGGAACATCCTGATCGGCGACCAGGTGGTGAATGACGTGCCGCCGAAGGACCGCGACATCGCCATGGTGTTCCAGAACTATGCGCTTTATCCGCACATGACCGTCTATGAGAACATGTCGTTCGGGCTCAGGCTGAAAAAGATGCCGAAGGCGGATATCGACGTGCGGGTCCAGAGCGCGGCAAGGATACTCGACATCACCGAACTGCTGCAGCGCAAGCCCAAGCAGCTCTCGGGCGGGCAGCGCCAGCGCGTGGCCATGGGCCGGGCCATCGTGCGCGACCCGAAGGTATTCCTGTTCGACGAGCCGCTGTCGAACCTCGATGCCAAGCTTCGCGTGCAGATGCGCACCGAGATCAAGAAGGTGCACCAGAAGGTGCGCACGACCACCGTGTACGTGACCCACGACCAAGTCGAGGCGATGACACTGGCCGACCGCGTGGTGGTGATGAACGGCGGCAACATCGAGCAGGTGGGCGCCCCAAACGACCTCTATCACGCCCCGGCCACTAAATTCGTGGCGAGCTTCATCGGCTCACCGGCGATGAACATGGTCCCCTGCCGGCTGGAACAGGCGGCCGGCGCGCTGCGTGTGCGCCTGACCGACGAGATCACTTTTCCCGTGCCGGCCAGCCGCACGGCGCGCTATCAGCCGCATCTGTCGAAAGGCCGGCTGCTGTTCGGCCTCAGGCCGGAGCACATCACCGAAGTGCCCAGGCATCTCGAACCCGAGCAGCACCCTTTCGAGGTGACGCTCGACGTGACCGAACCGATGGGCCAGGAAACGCTGGTCTATTTCACCGTGAATGGCACCGAGATCTGCGCCAGTGTGAACCCGACGGCCGGTGCCCAATCGGATGCGCGTATGGGACTAGCCGCCGATCTGTCCAATATGCACCTGATCGATGACGAGACGGGCATGGTGCTGTGAGCTTCGTATAGAGTGCCGACGCGGGCCGCTCTGAGCCTCGCGCGTTAACCGGAGGGAACGCCGTTGAGTGATTTGAAGGGGAAGGTGGCCTGGGTCACCGGAGCGGGTTCGGGCATTGGCGAAGCGGGCGCCCTCGCGCTGGCAAAGGCGGGCGCCGCGGTCGTGCTGACCGGCCGGCGCAAGGAGCCGCTGGAGGACGTGGCGAAGCGTATCAAAGCCGCCGGCGGCACCGCGCTGGTCAAGGCCGGCGACCTGATGAAGGCGTCCACGGCCGAGAAGACGGGCGCCGCCATCAAGGAAAAGTTCGGCCGCCTCGACATCCTGGTCAACAACGCCGGCCTCAACATCCCGAAGCGCCGCTGGGCCGACCTCGACTACGCCGGTGCCGATACCGTCATCCAGGGCAACCTGTCATCGGCCTATTACTGCGTCATCGCCTCGCTGCCGATGATGCGGGCGCAGAAGGGCGGCGTGCTGATCCATACCGCCTCCTGGGCCGGGCGCTTCATCGGCCCCGTCTCCGGCACGGCCTACACGGCGGCCAAGCATGCCGTCGTGGCGATGAGCCACACGCTCAACCTGGAGGAATGCGTGAACGGCATCCGCTCCACGGTGGTCTGCCCGGCCGAGGTGGCGACACCCATCCTGGACAAGCGGCCGATCCCGGTGAGCAAGGCCGACCGGGCGAAGATGCTGCAGTCGGAGGATCTGGGCGACCTCATCCTCTACGTCGCCACGCGCCCGGCGCATGTCTGCATGAACGAGGTGGTGATCAGCCCGACCTGGAATCGCGGCTATGTTGCCGCCATGCAGCACGGCAAGGGCTGAGGCGGCGCATTCATGGTCACCATCAAGGCGGCGGCGCTAGAGGGCTTCGTCGGGGATATCTTCGCGGCCGCGGGCTGTTCGCCGGCCGAATCCGAACGGGTCGGGCGCTACCTCGTCTCGGCCAACCTGACCGGGCATGACAGCCACGGCGTGGTGCGGGTGCCGCGCTACGTGCAGATGAAGGCGAACGGCGCCATCCATGCCGATATCACCGTCGAGCGGCTGGTCGACACCCCGGTGCTGGCCGTGGTCGACGGCAAGTTCGGGTTCGGACAGACGGTCGCCCCCCAGGCGGTCGCGATCGGCATCGAGAAATGCAAGGCCATGGGCCTTTCGGCCGTGGCGCTCCGCAACGCCGGGCATATCGGGCGGGTCGGCGACTGGGCCGAGATGGCGGCGGAGGCGGGTCTCGTTTCCGTCCACTTCGCCAATGCCGCCGGCAGCGTTCTGGTCGCTCCGCATGGCGGTGTCGAACGGCGCTTCTCCACCGCTCCCTATTGTGTGGGCGTGCCGCTGCCGGGACGCGGTCCGCTGGTGCTCGACTTCGCCACCTCGATCGTCGCCGAGGGCAAGGTCCTGGTGGCGAGCCAGGGCGGCAAGGCCATCCCCGAGGACGCGCTGATCGGCCCCGACGGCGAGCCCGGGAACGACCCGCATCTCCTGTACGGCGACTACACGCCCACCGGTCCACGCAACCATGCGCAGGGCCAGGGCGCCATCCGCGCCTTCGGCGAGCACAAGGGAGCCGGCCTCGCCTTCATGTGCGAGGTGCTGGGCGGCGCGCTGTCGGGCACGGGGGCAACGGCGCATGGCCGGCCCTTCGCCAACGGCATGTTCTCCTTCTACGTCGATCCGGCCGTGGTAGACCCGACCGGCTTCTTCCCGGGCGACGTCAGCCGCTACATGGCCTTCGTGAAGGGCGCGAAAACGGCGAAGCCCGGCGACGAGATCCTGCTGCCGGGTGAACCCGAAGAACGCATGCGCGCCAAGCGCCGCGCCGAAGGGGTGCCGCTTCCCGACGACACCTGGGGCTCCATCGTCGCCTGCGCGCGCGCCGTGGGGCTCGACGAACGCCGCATCCAGGCCGCCACCGCCTGACTTCCGGAGACAACGAATCATGACGACCAACAAGAAGAAGATCCTGCTGCCCGAAACCATGTCGCCTTCCGCCTGGGCGCTGGCCCGCAGCAGGCCCGATGTCGAGGCGGTCTCCTTCAACCAGTTGATCACCACGGCCGAGTTCCATTCGATGCTGGGCGATATCGAGGGTGTGGCCCTCGGTGTCACGCCCTTCGGCCGGCCTGAGCTGGGGGTGTCGCCGCGCATGCGCGTGGTGGCGCGCATCGGAGTCGGCTATGACGCCGTCGATGTCCCGGCGCTGAGCGAGAAGCGCATACCGTTGATGATCGCCGGCATCGCCAACTCGCCATCGGTCGCCGAACAGGCGGTCTTCTTCATGATGGCGCTGGCGAAGCGGCACGCCGAGCTCGATGCCCAAGTGCGTACCGGCCGCTGGAACGACCGCTTCGGCAGCCTGCCCTTCGACCTGTTCGAGAAGACGGTGCTGATCGTGGGATTCGGGCGCATCGGCACCCGCACGGCCAAGCGCTGCCTCGCAATGGACATGAATGTCCTGATCTATGATCCCTATGTGAAGGCGGATGCGATCCGTGCGGCGGGCTGCGAGCCGGTCACCGATCTCGACGTCGCGTTGCCGCGCGCCGATTTCGTCTCCATCCATTGCCCCAAGAACCCGGAGACGATCGGCATGTTCAATGCCGCCCGTATCGGCCGGATGAAGCCTTCGGCCTATCTGGTCAATACCGCGCGCGGCGGTATCGTCGACGAACCGGCGCTGCATGCCGCGCTGGTGGGACAGAAGCTCGCCGGCGCCGGCCTCGACGTCTTCGACAAGGAGCCGCCGGAGCCCGGCAATCCACTGTTGAAGCTGCCCAACATCATTGCCGCCCCGCATATGGCCGGGGTCACGAAGGAAGCGATGGACCGGATGGGCATCGCCACCGTCACCAATATCCTCGCAGTCCTGGACGGCAATCCAAATCCCGACAATTGCGTTAATCGCGAAGTGCTGGCTTAAGCCGGGGCGGGGTTGCCGGAGGGGCGCTCCGGAACCATTCTCCCTTCAAGCCGCTTGAGCATAGGCGTTAACGTCGGGAACGAGGTTTGGCCGGGAAGTCGCACGCCCGCATTGCCCTGTTTGTTCTGCTTCTCGTATCAGGAGCGGTCAGTGCGCGCGCGCAGCCGGTCGAGGGTGATCGCCGGGACCTCTCCTACGGTGTCGAGATCGAGAAGACCGGCAATGCGGATCTCGACGGATCGATTGCCGCGGTGTCCGCCCTCGTCGCCCGCCAGGATCGCCCTCCCGCCACACGCCTCGGGCTACGTCGGCGCATCGCCGAAGACCTGAAGCTGATCTCCGACCTCCTTCGGTCCGAAGGCTACTACGGCGCGGTGATTGCCGATGCGCGGGATGCCTCGACCGACCCGCCGACCATCCGGATAAGCATCGACCTCGGGCCCCGCTTCAGAATCGGCGCCTTTCGCGTCGATCTGCAGGGGCAGGTACCGCTCGACATCCTCGCCGGTCTCGACCTTCCCAAGACCGGCGACCCCGCGCACGCACCCGATATCGCGGGCGCCGAAGGCGCGGTGCTCGCCCGGCTGGCCGAGAAGGCCTATCCTTTCGCCCGCCTGCTTGACCGCGACATCGTGGTCGATCACGCCACCTCGCGGATGGAGATCGACCTCAGGATCGATCCGGGCGCTCCGGCCACCTTCGGACCCCTGTCGCTGTCCGGCCTGACCGATGTCGAGCGCGAGCACCTTCTCGGCCAGCTTCCCTGGAAGGAGGGCGACCCCTACGATCAGGGCAAGATCGACGAGGGCCGCCGGGCGCTGGGCCGCTCCGGCCTGTTTTCCTCCATCGTCATCGATCCGGCCACGATGGCCGACGCCGCGGGCGAGGTGCCGATCAGCATCGAAGTGGCCGAGCGGGAGCGCCGCTCGGTCGGTATCGGCCTGCGCTACGAGTCCGACATCGGCTTCGGGACCGAACTCTTCTGGCGTCACCGCAACCTCTTCGGACGCGCGGAGACGCTCGACCTCACCGCCCAGCTGGCCCAGAATCAGATCGGCCTCGGCGCGCAGTATCGCGAACGCGACTTCTTCACCAAGGACGACACGCTGGCGCTCGGCGCCGCGGTGAAGCGCGAGGAGCAGGATGCCTATGACAGCCGCTCGGCGGCGATCAACGCTTCGCTGGAGCGCCCCGTTGTCGAGAAGATCACCGGCAGCATCGGCGTCGGCCTCGAGGCGCTGGAAGTCGACGACCAGACGGGTACCAACCGGTTTCTTCTGCTGTCCGTTCCCTTCCAGTTGCGCCGCGATACCAGCAACGACCTTCTGGACCCCTCCAGCGGCTCGCGCCTGACCCTCGCCTACACGCCGGTCCTGCAGCCCGAAGAGGGCACGACGTTCCATCGCTTCCTCCTCGCCGGTGCGGCGTATTACGAGGCATTGCCGGAGAAGCGGCTGGTGCTCGCGGTGCGGGCGGCCTTCGGTGCCCTGCTCGGCGCCACGTTGTCGGATGTGCCGGCCACCTGGCGGCTCTATTCGGGCGGCGGCGGCTCGATCCGCGGCTATGAGTACCAGCGCGTCGGCCCGCTCGATTCCGACCGCGACCCGATCGGCGGACGCTCGCAACTCGAAGCCGGTATCGAAGCCCGCATCCGCATCACCGAAAATATCGGCGTCGTTCCATTCCTCGACGCCGGCAACGTCTATCGCAGCGCGACACCCGATTTCGGCGAGCGCATCCAATATGCGGCAGGTATCGGCCTGCGCTACTACACCGGCTTCGGGCCCTTGCGGGCCGATATCGCCGTTCCGTTGAACCGCCGCCCCGGGATCGACGACAGCTACCAGTTCTACATCAGCCTCGGCCAGGCCTTCTGATGCGCCGCTTCGGCCGCATGCTGCTCGTCGTCGCCGTTCTGTGCGTGCTGCTCGTCTCGGCGATCGCGCTGACCCTCGCCGCCGAAAGCGGGCGGCGGATGCTGGCTGGCGTCGCCGGTACTGCCGCCAGCCGGATCGCCGGCCTCGACATCCGCATCGACGGCCTCCGGCCCCTGGCGCTCTGGCATGTGGAGGTCGGCCGTATCACCGTGGCCGCGGAAGGCCGGCCGATCGCCACGGTCGATGATATCCGCGCCGGCTGGTCCTGGTCGGATCTGCGCCGTCTGGATTTCCGTCCACGTTCTCTCGGGATTAGCCGGCTCGACATCCGCGGCCTGCCGCCGGACGATGCCGGCGCCGCGGGGACTGGGTTGCCCGCGCTCGCGCCCCCGCTGCTGCCGGTACAGGCGCTCGCCATCGATCGCATCGATGTCGATGCGGCGGTCCTGGGCGAGGCGCTGACACTCTCCCTCAGCGCCAGCGAGACGCTCGGCGGCGCCGATTCGTGGTCCCTCGATCTCGACCTCGTCCGCCTGGACCGGCCGACCGACCGGGTGCGGGTTGCCATCGGCTATGGCGCCGCGGCCGGATCGTTGCGGGTGGAAGCCGAGGTCGCCGAGGCGGCGGGCGGCCTGCTCGGCCGGCGCCTCGGCACCGAAGCGGGCCGCGTCGACCTGATCCTATCCGGTGAAGGGCCGGCCCAGGCCTGGCGCGGCCGGCTGACCGCCCGGATCGAGGGGGTAGCCGAAACCGAGGCGACGCTCACCCTGGCGGTGGGTCAGGGGGTTGATGCCGAGATCGACGGATCGGCCAGGGCGGCCGGTCTGCGTCCCGATCCCGGACCGATCGCCTATCGCGCCGCGTTGCGGTGGGACGGCAGCGGCGCTGTCGAGATCAGGCGGGCCAGCGCCGACACCGCGCTGGGAGCGCTCACGCTGCAGGGCCGCGTCGACGGGCCGGCGATCGACTTGTCGGGCACGGCGCGGCTCGACGACCTGTCCCGCTTCGATCCGGCCCTTGGCGGTCGAGGCGCGCTTTCCTTTCAGGCGCGCGGCACCATCGACGACCTGAAGGCGACGGGTGACTTCGATTCCTCCCTCCTCCTGCCGGATGGAATCAAGCTTGGCACCCTGACGGCACGGGCCGAGATCGGTCTGCGTCCGGGGGGGCTGTTCGACGCGACGATCGATGGCGAGGCCGGGGCCTTCGAGGGACTTCCGGCGGCGGTCCATCCTCTCCTCGGCTCCTCGGCCACCTATGCCTTGCAGCTTCGGCGTGACGCATCCGGCAGCATCAGGGTCGACCGCTTCGCCGTCACGGCCGGGGCCGTCGGCCTCGATGGGAGTGCCGATATCCGTCCCGATGGTGGCGAGAGCGCGGCCCGCTTCGCCCTTTCCTTGCCTGATCTCGCAGCCCTGCGTGATCTCGCCGGCATGGCCCTCTCCGGTCGGGCGGTGGCGGAGGGAAGGATCGCGGGCGATATCGCCTCGGGCAGCTATCGGCTTGAAGGCGCCGCCCGGCTGGAAGACCTCGCGACGGGCGATCGCCGCCTCTCCGCGCTGCTGGGCTCCGCGCCCGGCCTCGACTACGCCGCGCTGTGGGACCGGGGCGTCGTGCATATCGAGGCGGCTACCGTGACGCTGGCCGGCGGCGATCTGCGTCTCGACGGCGAGGTCGATACTGGCGCCAGGACGCTGTCCCTGAGGCTTGGTGCGGGCATCGAGGACATCGCGCCGCTCGCTCCCGGGATCGCCCGCGGGGCCCTCGCCCTGGAGGCGAAGCTGAGCGGCCCCATCGACAGCCCCGCGGTAACGGGCGATGCGCGGCTGCGGGGCGCCGCGGTCCAGGGCTACGACCTGCCGGCAGCCACCGCCCGTTTCGACCTTCGGGATGTCATGGGCGATCTCACGGGCCGGGTCCAGGCCGATCTCGGCTTCACGGCCGGACGGATCGGCATCGGCGGTGACCTCGCCTTCAGCGGCGGCCGGCTTCTCTCAGCCCGCCGTCTCGCCATCACCGCTCCCGGCATCACCTTGGGCGGTGATCTCGGCTACGATCTGGTGCATGCCCTGGCCGAGGGGGCACTCGAACTTCGGGCTGCTTCCATCGGTCCGGCGGCGCGTATCGCCGGCCTGGCGCTGGATGGTCGCGCCGACGGCACGATCCGCTTCGAGCGAGCCGGGGAGAGGCAGCGCGTCGCGATCCGCCTGGACGCCGCCGGTCTGAGCCTGGATGGAATCACACTGGCCAGGGCCGGGCTGCGCGGCAGCATCGACGATGCCCTCGGCACGCCGGCACTGCGATTCGACCTGCAGGGAGCGGATCTGCTGCAGGGCGACAACCGGGTCGCCACGCTCAGCGCTGGCCTGGAAGGCACGCAGAAGGCACTCCGCTTCCGCGCCGAGGCCGCCGGCACCGCCGGAAAGCCGTTCCGGGTTTCGCTCGGCGGCGCCGGCGCCCTCGACGGTGCCGCATGGCGGCTCGACTTCGACCGGCTCGCCGCGCGCTTCGCCGAGGTGCCGATCGACCTGCGCGGGCCGTTCAGCGTGGCTGGCGATGCCGGGGCCGTGTCGCTCTCGCCGGTCCGGTTCGGCATCGACAAGGGCGACCTCGTCATCGAAGGCCGGCTCGATGCCGCCCGGGTCGATGTCCGGCTGCGCTTCGATTCCCTACCCGCCGCGCTCGCCCGCATCGCCAAGCCCGACCTCAATCCCGAGGGCCTGCTGGGCGGCGACCTCCGCATCGCCGGCAGGCTCGACGCCGTCGAGGGCACGTTCACCCTGAAGGCCGAAGGCTTGCGGGCCACGCCCGATCTGCCGCGGCTGTCGCTGGCAGTCCGGGCCGACCTCGCCGGCGACCGGATGCGGGTCGGCGGGCAGGTGACCGGCATGGGCGAGACACCGCTCGACCTGAAAGCCGATATCCCGCTCCTGCTGCGCCTGCGCCCCTTCGCGCTTGCGCTGCCGCCCGGCGGGGCGGTCTCCGGCGCGGTGTCCGGCCCGGTCAGCCTCGGCCGCGTGCTGGCGCTGGTGCTGCCGGTGGACGACCAGATCACCGGCACGGCGGTGATCGAGGCTTCGCTCGACGGGACGATCGCGGCGCCGCGCGCCGCGGGCTCGGCGCGGCTGACCGGCGGGCGCTATTTGAATGCGACGAGCGAAGCCGTGGTCGACGATCTCGCGCTCGAGATCACCGCCGAGGGCCGCCGCCTCGCACTCAGGGGCAATGGCACCGATGGCTCGGGGGGGACGGTCGCCTTGTCAGGGCACGTCGAACTCGACCCCGACGCGAAGTTTCCCCTGCAGGCCACGCTGGCGCTGCGCGACTTCCGCGCCGCCCGCCGCGATGACGCGACAGCCCGTCTCAGCGCCAACCTCGCGCTCGGCCCCGACCTCGGATCGCCCGCGCTCGAGGGCGAGATCACGGTGGTCGAGGCCGATATCCGGATCCCGGACCGCCTGCCTCCCAACGTCGTCGTGCTGAATGTGCGCGAGATCAACCGGCCGGGCGTGCAGGACGATGTGGCCGTGCCGCCGCCCGCCGCGCCGCTGGTTGTCGGGCTCGACCTGCGCATCGCCGCGCCCAACCGGATCTTCGTGCGCGGCCGCGGCCTCGATTCCGAATTCGGCGGCGCCTTCACCGTGCGCGGCACCACCCGCGAGCCGTTGATCGCGGGTGACCTGAAGGTGATCCGCGGGACCCTCGACCTGCTGGGCAAGCGCCTGACCGTCGAGAGCGGCTCGATCGTCTTTCCGGGCGGGGCCCGCATCGATCCCGATATCGCCGCCGTGGCCAGCTTCCCGGCCGGTCGGACGACGGGTGAGGTGGCGCTGTCCGGCACGCTCTCGGCACCCACGATCAAGCTCGGCTCCCGCTCGGGCCTGCCCCAGGACGAGGTGCTATCCCAGCTGCTGTTCGGCACCGGGACCGCCTCGCTGACGCCTTTCCAGGCGATCCAGCTGGCCCAGTCCGCCGCCACGCTGGTCAGCGGCAGCACCGGCGGCGGTCCCCTGGAGCAGCTGCGCCGCCGGGTCGGGCTCGACCGTCTCGATGTCCAGGGCGGCACCGGCACCGAAGGCCCGAGCGTGGAGGTGGGCAAGTACCTGGCGCCCAATATCCTGCTCAAGGCCCAGCAGGGCACCGGCGCCACCGGTCCCAGCGTCGGCGTGGAGGTGGAACTGACGCCCAACATCAGCGTCGACACCCGGGTCGGCGCCGATGCGAAATCCAGCATCGGCGTCAACCTGAAGACGGACTACTGAGCCTTCAGGCGCCCGCGTCGGCGGCATCGAAATGCCGCTTCAGCAGGAAGAAGTCGAACAGGATGCCGAAGGCGGCGAGCGACAGCCCGAAGAGGTACATGCCGCCATCCTCGGCAAAGGCCGCCAGGATGATGCCGAGGAATGCGAAAATCGTGGCCAGCAGGGCCATGAGGTAACTGCCGAGGTCGTTCATTTCCGGGTCCTTTGGGTGGTTTCTGGATCGTCGAACAGGATGCGGCTGGCGGCACCGTCGAGGTCGTCGAATTGGCCGGCGCGGGCGGCCCACAGGCAGGCGGCGAGTCCGCCCAGTCCCAACAGCAGTGCGATCGGGATGAGGTAGACGAGCGCGCTCATGCCCGCCGCCCGCCGCCATTCAGGCGAAGCGCGTTGCCGACCACCGCCAGCGAGGACGAAGACATCGCCAGCGCCGCGATCAGCGGGGTCACGAAGCCGGCAACCGCCAGCGGCACCGCGAGCGCGTTGTAGGCGAGGGCGAAGACGAGGTTCTGCGTTGCGATTCTACCGGCCGCCTTCGCTGTCGCCAGCAGGGCCGGCACGGCATCCAGGCGCTCGCCCTGGAAGATGGCATCGGCGGCCCCGCTGGTGGCATCCGCGGCGTGCGCGGGCGCCAGCGAGGCATGCGCGGCCGCCAGCGCCGGGGCGTCGTTCAGGCCATCGCCCACCATCAGCACCCGGCGGCCCTCGGCGCGCGTCCTCGCGATCCAGGCGGCCTTGGCGGCCGGCAGCAGGGCGCCCTGCCAGTCGGTGATGCCGACGGCGCCGGCGACGGCCGCCACGCTGGGCGCGCGGTCCCCCGACAGCAGCACCAGCCGGTATCCCGTGGCGCGAAGCGCCGCCACGGCCTCCACGGCGTCGGGACGCAGGGCGTCCTCGAAGCGGAATCGAACGGGCTCATGGGCCGGCCGGGTCAGCCAGAGCTCCGGCCCACCGGCGCCGACGTCGTCCTCGATGCCGCAGAAGAGGCGGGAGCCGAGTCTGGTTCCGCCCAGGGAAAGCCCCTGGCCGGGGTGTTCCGAGACACCTTCCGCCGGGTTTGCGGCGGCCGTGGTCTCCACCAGGGCGCGGCTGAGCGGATGGCGCGACACGGCGGCCAACTGCGCGGCCGCGGCCAGATCGGCTTCCGTGAAGCCGCCGTCCCGGACCAGGCGCGGCCGGCCCAGCGTCAGCGTCCCGGTCTTGTCGAAGACGATGGTATCCACCTCGGCCAGCCGCTCCAGCGCCGTCGCCGATTTCAGCAGCACGCCGCCGCGGGCGAGGCGGCTCGCCGCCACCAGCCCCGATGCGGGGACCGCCAGGGCCAGGGCGCAGGGACAGGTGATGATCAGGACGGCGGCCGCGATCATCATCGCCGCGCGCCAGTCGGCATCCCCCAGCAGGATCCAGCCGGCGAAAGCCAGCGCCGCCAGGGCATGGACCGTCGGCGCATAGCGCCGCGCGACCCGATCGGCGATCGACCGGTAGCCGGCCCGGCCGCCTTCGGCCTCGGCCACCAGGGCCGCGATCCGGCCGACCAGGGTCCGATCGCCGAGCGCGGTGACCCGCAGGCGGAACGGGGATCCGAGGTTGACGGTGCCGGCATGCAGCAGGTCGCCCCGCAGCGCTCGCTTCGGCAGTGCTTCTCCGGTCAGGACGGCGGTATCGATGCTGCCCTCGCCATCCAGCAGGACGCCGTCGGCGGGTAGTTTCTCGCCGCTCGCCACCTGAACCAGGTCGCCCGGCCGAAGCGCCTCCGGCGTCACCGTTTCGCTGCGGCCGTCGGCCAGGAGGCGCCGCGCCGGCGCCCGTGCCAGCGACAGGAAGTGCATGACGGCCGACCGGGCTTCGCCGCGCGCCCGCCGGTCCAGGTAGCGGCCGACCAGAAGGAAGAACACCAGCATGGTCGCCGATTCGAAATAGGCATGCGCGCCGCCGTTCAGCGTCTCGAACAGGCTGACCGCGGTCGCCAGCGCGACGCCGATGCTGATGGGCACGTCCATGTTGGTGCGCCCGGCGCGGAGCACGCGCCAGGCCGAGCGGGCGAAGGGCCGGCCGGCATAGAGAAGGGCCGGCAGTGCGATGGCGGCCGACAGCCAGTGGAACAGGTCCCGGGTGGAGGAGCCCATCTCCCCCACTGCCCCGGCCCAGACCGAAACGGAGAGCAGCATGACATTGGCGGCGGCGAAGCCGGCCACCACCATGGCATGCAGCAGTTCGCGGGCCTCGTCGCGATCGGCCCGCATGTCGATGGCGGCGATCGGGGCGACGCGATAGCCGAGTGCCGCCACCTGTCCGGCGAGCTTCGCCGCGGTCTCGCGCCGGCCATTCCAGGCGAGGCTGAGCCGCGCGGTGGTGGCGTTCAGGCGCGCCCGGGTGACGGCCGGGTCGGCGGCCAGCACCGATTCGATCAGCCAGACACAGGCCGCGCAGTGCAGCCCGTGCACGGCGAGATCTAGCGTCCAGGCCTCTTCGCCCGCCGGCTCGGCGAAAGGCGTCGGATCGAGTGCCGCCGCGGCATCGGGGCGCGGCGGTGGACGGGCGGGATCGAGGTTGCGCCGGGCGTAGTAGCTGGCGAGCCCGAGGCCGCTCACCAGCCCATGGGCGGCTTCGCAGCCGCCACAGCAGAAGCGCGCGCCCGCCGGCGCCGCGCCGCCGCAATGCGCGCAGGCCGCATCCGTTGCCGGCCGGGTGAAGGGCAACGCCAGTGCGGTCATGGCGCGACGAAACGGAAGCGCTGTTCGTGGGTGGTCTCGGCGCCGCGCTTCGCCGTGGCCGCGACCTCCCATTGTCCGGAGCGGGGCAGGGCGGCCGGGGCCGCGTACCAGCCCTCGCCGCGATAGGGCAGCGCGAGGTCCACGGGCGCCTCCAGTCCGACCGGGCTCGATACCCTGGCGGCGACGGCGAGGGTGGGGATCGGCTGACCGGCGTGATCGAGATAGCGCAAGGCCACCTCGCCATTGCGATAGGCGGTGGTCAGCTGCCAGCCGAGCTTCGCCTGCTCCGCCTCGCGCCGCAGCGTTTCTTCGTAGGCGATGCCTTTCAGATAGGGCTTCTCCACCACCAGGCCGCTGAAGGTGCGGGTCGCCATCACGATCAGAACGGTGTTCACCGCGATGACCACCGCGAAGGCGGCGACGAAGGCCCAGGGTACCCAGGACATAGGCGAGCGGCGGCGGACGGCGGCGGTCATCGCATGTCTCCTATTGGCCCGGGCCGGCGAAGACGGTCTCGCGCCTCGCCACTTCGTTGCCGCCGCCGTCCTTCAGGCGAAAGACGATCGGCGTCTCCTTGCCGTGCAGGACCTCGCGCTCGGCGCGGACGTGGATCTGGAAGGTGGCGACGGCATCGGGCTTCGCTTCCAGGTCGAGGGAGGCCGCCGTTCCGGTTGTCCCGGCGGCCGCGATCGTCGCGCCCGGCAGCCCTTCGAGGGTCAGCCGCAGCGCATGCTCGCCACGCATCTTGTTCAGGATCTTGAGCGTGTAGCCGTTGCGCACGTCGCCGTCGCTCAGCATCACGAATATCGGCATGCGGTCCTTCAGGACATGCAGCTCCGTCGCCGGCCGAAGCAGCAGCGCCGCCAGCATCGCGCCGCTGGCGATCAGCAGCACCAGCGCATAGATGACGGTGCGCGGCCGGATCAGGCGATAGGGCACGTCCTTGCCCTGGGCCCGCGCCGTCTCGCCCGACAGCGTGGCGAAGGCGATCAGGTTCAGCGGCCGGGCGACCTTCTGCATGATCTCGTTGCAGGCATCGATGCACAGGCCGCAGTTGATGCATTCCAGCTGCTGGCCGTCGCGGATGTCGATGCCGGTCGGGCAGACGGCGACGCAGGCGCGGCAGTCGACGCAGTCGCCGCGGCCTTCCCAGGATTGGCTCTGCTTGTGCTTGCCCCTGCTCTCGCCGCGCCAGGCGCGATAGGTGACGGCGAGCGTGTGCTCGTCCTGCATCGCCGCCTGGAAGCGCGGCCAGGGGCACATGTAGGTGCAGACCTGCTCGCGCGCCCAGCCAGCCAGCAGATAGGTCGTTCCCGTGAACAGGCCGATGAAGAAGTAGACGGCGAGCGTCGCTTGCCCGGTGAAGATCTCCCGGGTCACTGTCGGCGCGTCGTTGAAGTACAGCACCCAGGCACCGCCGGTGGCGGCGGCGATCAGCAGCCAGACGATGTGCTTTGCCACCTTCAGGCCCGTGCCGGGCAGGGTCGCGGGGGCCTGGTCGCGCTTCATCCGGGCATTGCGATCGCCTTCGATCAGGCGCTCGACCGCCATGAAGAGATCGGTCCAGACCGTCTGTGGACAGGCATAGCCGCACCACACCCGTCCCAGGATGCTGGTCACCAGGAACAGCGTGACCGCGCCAAGCACCAGAAGGCCGGTCAGGAGATAGACTTCCTGCGGCCAGATCTCGACCATGAAGAAGTAGGCGCGCCCAGCCTCCATATCGATCAGGAGCGCCTGATCAGGGGCGTTCGGTCCGCGGTCCCAGCGCAACCAGGGCAGCAGGTAATAGACCCCCAGGCAGAAGCCGAGCAGCGCCCACTTGATCCGCCGGTAGGGACCGCGCACGCGCCGGGGATAGACGCGCACGCGGTCGGCGTAGAGGGGCGTGTTCAGTGGACCGGCGTCCATCGGCATTTCCGCCTACTGGCCGCCGCCGAGGCCGTGGACATAGAGGGTCAGCATCTTCACCGTCGCCTCGTCGAGGCGGCCGATCCAGGCCGGCATCATCCCCGCGCGGGAACTGGCGATGCTCTCGATCACGCTCTGCCGGTCGCCGCCGTACAGCCAGATCGGATCGGAGAGCCGGGGGGCGCCGAGTTCCGGATTGCCGATACCCTTCTCGCCATGGCAGGCTACGCACTGCCCGGCATAGATCGGCTCCCCGCGCTTCGCCGCCTCGGCGTTGTGCCCGGCCCCGGAAAGCGACAGCACGTAGTCGGTCACATCCTCGATCTCTGCCCGCTTCAGCATCCCGTCCAGGCCGAAGCGCGGCATCGGGTTCTGGCGGGTATCCGGGTGCGCGCTGCGCACGCCGTGATTGATGGTGGCGCTGATGGCATCGGGCGTGCCACCCCATAGCCAGTCGTCGTCCGCGAGATTGGGATAGCCCTTGGCGCCGGCGCCCCCGGCCTGGTGGCAGCCGGCGCAGTTGTTGTTGAAGGCGATCCGGCCGCCGGTCATGGCGAAGGCGTTCAGCTGCCCGTCGGCCCGGATCTGCTCCAGGGTCGCGGTGCGGATGCGGTTCACCATCGGCGCCTGCTGTGCCTGGGCCGCCTCGATGTTACGGGCCACAACCTCGCGCTGGTCATAGCCGAGCAGCCCCTTGGTGTAGTCGCTCACCAGTGGAATCGACGGATAGAGGATGTAGTAGACGAGCGAGGCAGCGACGGTGACGTAGAAGGTGTAGATCCACCACTTCGGCAGCGGCGTGTTCAGCTCCTTGATGCCGTCCCACTCGTGGCCGGTGGTCTCCGTGCCGGTGACGGAATCCTTTTCGATCTTGGTCGGCATGGTCTCAAGCCTTCTCGGATGCGGGACGAGCAGGATCGTCCTCCAGTGGGATGCGTCCCAGCTCTTCCATGTTCCGGCGGCGTGAGGGCCACATCGCCCAGCCGACGGCGAGGATGAACATCGCGAAGAACCACACGGTCCACAGCGACTTGAGGAAGGGCATCATCTCGTGCATGGCCGGCCTCACTGCTTCACGTCGGCGGGCTTCACCTCGGTGAAGTCCACCATGGTCCCCAGCACCTGCAGATAGGCGACCAGCGCGTCCATCTCGGTGAGCTTCGCGGCGTTGCCATCGAAGTTGCCCACCACCGCCTTCGGGTAGCGCTTCAGCAGGTCGTCGGTCTCTGCGTCGGGATTGGCCTGTGCATGGATGTCGGCCCGCGCGGCCGCGATCATCTCGTCGCTGTAGGGCACGCCGACGACCCGGTTCGCCCTCAGGTGCTTCTCGATCGCCTTGGTGTCGAGTGCCCGCTCGGCGAGGAAGGGATAGGCAGGCATGATGGATTCCGGGACCACGGCGCGCGGATCCACCAAGTGCAGCACGTGCCACTCGTTCGAATAGCGGCCGCCGACCCGGGCGAGGTCCGGCCCGGTGCGTTTCGATCCCCACTGGAAGGGGTGGTCGTAGATGCTCTCCGCGGCCAGGCTGTAGGGCCCATAGCGTTCCACCTCGTCGCGCATCGGGCGGATCTGCTGGCTGTGGCAGAGGTAGCAGCCTTCGCGCACGTAGATGTTGCGGCCCATCAGCTCGAGGGGCGAGTAGGGCCGCACGCCCGAGACGCGTTCGATCGTCGTCTCGATGGTGAACAGGGGAACGATCTCGACCAGCCCACCGACGGCGACGGTCAACAGCACCGCCGCTGTCAGCGTGACGGCGTTCTTTTCGAAGATGGCGTGTGAGAAGCGCATGTCCGGTCCTCCGTTCACGCGGCCGGCCGGAGGACGAGGGCAGGCATCGCCCTCGTCTCGGCGCGTTCGTCTCCACGCGCCGTCCGCCACAGGTTGTAGACCATGAGAAGCGCGCCGATCAGGAACAGGATCCCACCGGCCGCCCGGATCACATAGAAGGGGTGCATCGCGACGACGGTCTCGACGAAGGCGTATTGCAGGAAGCCGAGCTCGTCATAGGCCCGCCACATCAGGCCCTGCATGATGCCCGAGACCCACATC
>Ga0164290_1000403_pt1 | contig 145559 bp, 142 predicted proteins | sample Micstemetagenome_FD_108782 | JGI IMG/M metagenome (GOLD analysis project Ga0164290, IMG submission 108782) | Contaminated culture microbial community from soil near Moab, Utah, USA - Microcoleus steenstrupii SON62 (Illumina Assembly) | ecosystem: Environmental > Terrestrial > Soil > Soil crust...
ACATCGAGGGCTTCACGCGCGTGATGACCACCGCCATCGCGCTCGAGACCTCGAAGGGCGACCTGCCGCTCGCGCTCGCGCTCGGCATGGTGCTGATGGCGATCGTGGTCGCGGTCAACGCGCTGGCGCAGGGGCTGCGCGGCGCCGCGACGCGCTGGGCCGGCTGATGCGCGCGCCCGACAGCATTCTTCCGCTGCGCACCGAGCGGCTCTGCTTCGCCGCAGGCGGTCTCGACATTCTCCGCGATGTCTCGCTGACCATCGAGGCGGGTGGCCCGACGATCGTCATCGGTCCGAACGGCGCCGGGAAGAGCGTGCTGCTGCGCCTGCTGCACGGGCTGCTGGCGCCGACCGCCGGCCGTGTCGCCTGGAGCGGCTCGGCGGGCGAGGTGGCGCGGCGGCAGGCCATGGTGTTCCAGCGCCCCGTGCTGCTGCGGCGGTCGGTGCTGGCCAATGCAGTCTATCCGCTGACCTTGGCTGGCGTACCCCGCGACGCGCGCGAGGCCCGCGCGCGTGACTCGCTGCGCCTCGTCGGCCTAGCCGAGCTGGCCGACCGCCCCGCGCGACGGCTCTCCGGCGGGGAGCAGCAGCGCCTGGCGCTCGCGCGCGCCGCGGCGCTGCATCCGGAGGTGCTGTTCCTCGACGAGCCCTGCGCCAGCCTCGACCCGGCAGCGACGAGGGCGGTGGAGGAGATCGTCGCGGCGCTGAGCGCGCGCGGCACCAAGATCGTCATGACGACGCAGGACCTCGGCCAGGCCCGGCGTCTCGCCGACGATGTGGTGTTCGTGCATCGCGGCCGGGTGATCGAGCGCGCCTCCGCCGGCACCTTCTTCGCTGCCCCCGCCACGCCGGAGGCGGTGGCCTTCCTGACCGGCGAGCTGCTGTGGTGAGCCTGTCCGACGACACCGACCGGAGACGCAGCACGTTCGGCACGCCCCGCCGCGGCGTGCTCGCTGTCGTGCTTGCAGCCGGCTCGCCCTCCGTCGCGATACGGCGCGCGGGCGCACAGGCGCCGGAGCGCTTCATCACCCTCGCCTCCACCACCAGCACGGAGCAGTCGGGCCTGTTCGGCCACCTCCTGCCGGTCTTCACGCGCGAGACCGGCATCTCCGTGCGCGTCATCGCGCTCGGCACGGGCCAGGCCCTCGACGTCGGCCGGCGCGGCGATGCCGACGTCGTCTTCGTCCATGACCGCACGGCGGAGGAGCGCTTCGTGGCAGATGGCTTCGGCGGCCCGCGCCGGCATGTGATGTTCAATGCCTTCATCATCACCGGCCCGGCCGCCGATCCCGCGCGCATCGCCGGGCTGCGCGACACGACCGAGGCGCTGCGCCGCATCGCGGCTGCCCGCGCGCCCTTCATCAGCCGCGGCGACCGCAGCGGCACCCATGCGGCCGAGCTGCGCCTGTGGCAGCTGGCCGGCGTGGACCTCCTGCAGGGCCGAGGCCGATGGTATCGCGAAGTGGGGCAGGGCATGGGCCCGGCGCTGAACACCGCTGCCGCGCAGGGCGCCTATGTCCTGGCCGACCGCGCCACCTGGCTGTCCTTCCGCAACCGCCAGGACCAGCGGATCCTCGTCGAGGGCGACACGCGGCTGTTCAACCAGTACGGCATCCTCCCGGTGAACCCGCAGCGGCACCCGCATGTGAAGGTCGCGGATGGCGAGCGCTTCATCGACTGGATCGTCTCGGCCGCGGGACAGGAGGTCATCGCCAGCTTTCGCATCAATGGCGAGCAGCCCTTCGTCCCGAATGCCCGCGAGCCGGAGCCGGTTTCGTGACGGCAGGGTTCGGCTGGGTTCGCCCGAGGGCGTGACGCGCCGGACCTGGCAGCCTATGCCCCTGCCGTGAGCGCCATGCAGGCGCGGAACTGCCCGGCCGCCTGGATATGCGCGCGCATCGCGGCATTGGCGGCAGCCGGGTCGCGTCGGCGGATCGCCTCGAGCACGGCCTCATGCTCGAGAACGACCTGGGCCATCCGGCCCGGCTGCCGATACGTCGTTCCCGGCAGCAACGCCATCACGTCGCTCATCGCCCCGATCGCCTGGTTCAGGAAGGCGTTGCGGGCGGCGTCGTAGATGGCCTGGTGGAAGCGCCGGTTCAGCGCCGCGGCACGCGGCGCGTCCTCCGCGGCCGCGCGCATCGCATCGAGCGTCGCGGCCAGGGTCGCCAGGTCGAGCTCGGTCGCCTGGAGCGCCGCAAGCTCGGCGGCGGCTCCCTCGAGCGCGGCGCGGAACTGGTACAGCTCCCGGATGCGCGCCTCGTCCAGCTGGGTCACGGCGTAGCCGCGGCCGGGCATGTTCTCGACCAGCCGGTCGGCCTCGAGGCGCCGGATCGCCTCGCGCACCGGCGTGCGGCTCGTCGCCAGCTCCGCGGCGAGCTGGGTCTCGCGCAGGCGCTGCCCGGGCCGATAGACCCCGCCGCGGATCCCCTCGCGCAGCAGGCGATACACCCGCTCGGCACGCGAGACGCCGGACCGCTCGTCCTCCTCCGCGTCGCGCGCCACGCTCACGGCAGGAACATGCCGCCATTCACGTGGACGGATTGGCCGGTGATGAAAGAGCTCGCGGGCCGGCAGAGCAGGCGCACCACCTCGGCCACATCCTCCGGGGTTCCCTCGCGGCCGACGATCGGCGCGCCGGCGATGCCCTTGCCCGCCGTCGCGGCGCGCTTGCCGCCGATCTTGCCGGGGATGACGCAGTTCGCCGTGATGCCCTGGGCGGCGAATTCCACCGCGAGCGCGCGGGTCAGCCCGACGATGCCCGCCTTCGCGGTGCCGACATGGGCGCGCCCCCCGGCGCCGAGATGCGCGCTGACCCCGCCCATGCTGACGATGCGCCCGTAGCCGCGCGGCACCATGCGGCGCAGCGCAGCACGGGAGCAGAGAAAGGCGCCGTCGAGGATCACGCCCGTGATCTCCTTCCAGCGCGCGTAGCTCATCTCGGTGAAGTGCTCCTCGCCGCGGAGCGCAGCGTTGTTCACCAGGATGTCGAGGCGGCCGAACTCGCGGTCGATCGCGGCGAACATCGCTTCCACAGCGGCCTCGTCCGTCACGTCGGCGAGCAGGACGAGGGCGCGGCGGCCCATCGCCTCCACCTCCCGCGCCACGCCCTCGGCCTCCTCGCGGGAGGAGCGGGCGTGCAGGACGAGGTTCGCGCCCTCGGCCGCGAGCGCCAGCGCGGTGGCGCGGCCGATGCGCCGCACGCCGCCGGTGATCAGCGCGACATGGCCCAGCATCGGCGTGTCAGTCATGGCGAGTCTCCGACGTCTCGTTGAGGATCATCAGGGGGCGAAGCTCGCGCACGCGGCGACCCTCCAGGTCGCGCGTCACGGCAATGAGGGACGCCGCACGCTCCCCGAGCAGCGGCGCGAAAAGATCGAGCGCCTTCGCCTCGACCTCCGCCTCCGGCATCGGGTTCTCCGGCGTGCCGCGCACGGCGACGGCGTGGTGACGCCGGGCTCCGGCGGCACCGCGGATCTCGACGATCGCCTGCCGGGCAGGGGTCGCGATGGTCAGTTCGGAGCTCGGGACCAGCGTCATCCTCGCGCGGAGCGCCCGGATCGCCGGATCCCCCATGCGCGGGATGTCGTGCGCGGCGCCGAAGGTCACTGTGCCGTCCAGCAGCGCGACGGCCGTCAGATGCTGCACGCAGACATCCGGCATGGCGCGGTCGTCCACGATGTGGATGCGGTCGTCGGGCATGGTGATCGTCACAGCCTCGATCTCGCGCGGGTCCTGCGGAGCGCCGCCTGTGATGGCGACCACCGCGTCCAGCACCGCCTGGATCGGCGAGCCGACGCACCACTTCTTGATGGAGGCGCGGCTGATCTCGAAGCGCTCGCCGAGGCCATCCACCAGCGCGGCGCGGTCGGGGCGTTCGGCAAAGGCGGCGAAGAGGTTGTGCGGGCCGGTCAGCGGATCCTCGACGCCGGTGAAGCCGGACGCGACCATCAACGCGGCGAGCGTGCCGTTGCGCGCCGGCATGGCGGCGAAGTCGAAGGCCTTCTCCACATGGAAGGGATCACGGTTCCAGAACGGGATGCCGCTGGCCTGCTGCGCTGCATAGGCGAGCACGTAGCGCGACTGCCGGGCGTCGAGCCGCAGCAGCGAAGCCGCCGCCGCGGCTGCGCCGAAGGCCGGCCCGATGCTGTGCGTGCTGTGCTTCGCCTTGGCCGGCGGCGGGAATCCGAGCGCGAGGTTCACCCGCACGCAAACATCGTAGCCGAGCGCGACGGCACGGAGCAGCGCCGCCCCGTCCGCATCCTGCCGCTCCGCGATCGCCAGCGCCGCCGGCACGATGGCGCAGCCGGGATGGCAGCGCCCCGCCAGGTGGCTGTCGTCGGTCTCGTCACCATGCGCGGCCATGGCGTTGGCGAAGGCGGCCTGCGCGGCGGGCAGCAGCGCACGCGCGCCGACGGCCAGCGCCTCCTCCACGCCGCCGGTCGAGGCCGCGAAGCGCGCGCCGAGTTGCCCGGCCGCGAGCCCCGTGCCGGAGACGATGGCGCCGAGCGTGTCGAGCAGGTGCAGCCGCGTCTTGCGCGCGACCGCCTCGGGCAGCGGGGCTTCCACGGCGGTCGCGATGTAGTCCGACAGGCGGAGGACCTCGTCGGACAGCGGTTGCGATGCGGGTGCAGCCATCTCGCCTCCTCAGACCAGGCCGAGGCCGCGCAGCGCGAGCACGGCGCCGCCGGTCAGGATCGCGGCGTCGAGGATCGTTGTGTGCAGCGTCACGCTGATGCGCGAGCTGATCCAGCGCGCGGTCATCACGCCCGGGATGGCGACGAGCCCGATCAGCAGCGCGGTGATCCAGGAGGCCAGCGGCAATTCGCCGAACGCCTGGAAGGTCGCAACCTTCACCAGCCCGATCACCAGCGAGATCGCGGCATCGGTCGCGATCACCGCCTGCGGCGGCAGGCCGAGGGTGGCCAGCGCCGCCGTCAGCAGCACGCCGCCGCCCGGCGTGCCGCCCGTCACCAGCCCATAGCCCGCGCCGATCGCCACGATTCCGGCCGGCCCGACATTCAGCCGGCGCCGCTTCAGCCAGCGGCGCAACGGCACCATGCAGACCAGCGTGACGCCGAGCAGCAGCGCCACCTGCGGCCCGCTCAGCAGCGTGAACAGCGCCGCGCCGACGAAGCAGGCCGGAATGGCGGCGAGCGTCAGCGGCAGCACCGGCCGCCACTCGACCTTGTCGCGGAAGACGGCGAGGCGGGAGGCGTTGTTGAACAGCCCCGACACCGCAAGGATCGGGATTGCTGCCGCGGCGCCGACGACGGGCGCGAGCGCCAGCGGCATCAGCAGGTTGGTGCCGTATCCGGCCAGCCCGCCGACGATCGCCGTCGCATAGGACGCCAGGCCGACGCCAATCGCCGCGAGCGGATCCATCACCGCACCACGCGCACCCCGCCCTCCTGCAGGATGCCGCGTAGCTGCCCCTGGTATTCGGTGAAGAAGTTCCCGGTCGCAGCGGAGCCGAGCCAGGCGCCCTGGAACTGGTTGTCCGCCAGGTAGCGCTGCCAGGTCGGCGAGTCGCTCAGGCGCTTGAACATGTCCTCGTAGAAGGCGACCGCCTCGGCCGGGATGCCGGGTGGGGCGAGGATGCCGCGCGCCTGCACCACGTCGGTGATCGGGACGCCGGCCTCGCGCAGAGTCGGCACGTCGGGGAAGCCCGGCAGGCGTGCCTCGGTCACCTGCGCCAGCACGCGCAGCCGGCCCGCGCGCACCTGCTCGCCCGCCTCGCTCGGCTCGGCGATCATCATGTCCACATGCCCGCCGAGCAGCGCGGCCATGCGCTCGCCGCCCGAGGGGAAGGAGATGAAGGCCCAACGCGCGCCGGTCTGCGCCATCATGAGGTGGCGCACCAGCGCGTCGCGCGCCGTGGGCGAGCCGCCGGACTGGCGGACGGAGCCGGGCCGCGTGCGTGCCGCCGTGATCAACTCCTGCAGTGTGCGATACGGCGATTCGGCGCGGACGACGAGCAGCGCCGGCTCGATCGCGATGCGCGCGATGGGCGTCATGTCGGTGGCGAGCGCGCGCGCCTCTGCCTGCACCAGCGGCAGGGAGAGCCACAGGCTGGTCCAGACGCTGATCACATGCGGGTCGCCGCGGCGCTCGATGACGTGGTTCATTGCCGTGGCGCCGCCGCCGCCGACCCGGTTCGCGACCTGGATGCGCCCTGTGAAGATCCGCTCCTGCTCGAGTGTCGAGACGAGGGCGCGCGCGAAGACGTCCGGCCCCGATCCCGGGCCGTTATGGGCGACGAGCTCGATCGGTCGCGAGGGCGTCCAGGCCGCGCGGGCAGGGCGCACCACGGCCGCTAGGCCGAGCGCGGAGGTGGCGGCAAGCAGGTGGCGTCGTTGCATGGTCGTTCCTCCCTTGGTCGTCATCCCGCGGGCGCGGCGCGGCGCCCGCGCAGGATCTTCAGCACCGCCGGCATCACCAGCACCAGCGCGGCGAGGCCGAGCATCGTCGCGGCCAGCGGCCGCTCCACGAGGATGACCGGGTCGCCCATCGACATCGTCAGCGACTGGCGCACCGCGCGTTCCATCGCGTCGCCCAGCACGAAGCCGAGGATCAGCGGTGCGGCCGGGAAGCCGAACCGCGCCATGCCGTAGCCGAGCAGCCCGAAGCCCGCCAGCAGCGCGATGTTCAGCGAGTTCTCCGACACGCTGTAGGCGCCGACGATCGCGAGCCCGAGGATGATCGGGAACAGCACGAAGAGAGGGATGCGCAGGATCTGCGCGAATAGCGGCACCAGCGGCAGGTTCAGCACCAGCAGCATGAGGTTGCCGATGTAGAGGCTCGCCACCAGGCCCCAGAAGACCTGCGGGCTTTCCATCATCATCATCGGCCCGGGCTTCACGCCCCAGATCACCAGCGCCGCCAGCAGGATCGCCGTGGTGCCGCCGCCGGGGATGCCCAGCGTGAGCATCGGCACCAGCGCGCCGCCGGAATCGGCGTTGTTCGCACCCTCCGGCGCGGCCACGCCTTCCGGCACGCCGGTGCCGAACCTCTCCGGGTGGCGGGAGACCGCCTTCTCGATGCCATAGGCGATGAAGGAGGCGATGGCCGATCCCGCGCCCGGCAGCACGCCGACGATGAAGCCGACCACCGAGCCGTTGGCGAAGGCGAAGCGGCAGGCCTTCAGCTCCGCACGCGACGGCAGCAGGTCGCGGAAGCGCCCGGGGACCGGGAGCGGCGTGTTCTCCTCCTTCGCAGCGATGCTCTCCATCACGCCGGCGATGGCGAAGACGCCGACCGCGATGATCATGAAGTCGATGCCGCCGAGCAGGAAGGAGGACCCGAAGGTGAAGCGGCTCTGCGAGGTGAAGAGGTCGGTACCGATGGTGGTCAGCCACAGCCCGACCAGCAGCGCGAGCACCGCCTTGATGAGCGATGCGCCGCCGAGCACGACGACGAGCGAGAGGCCGAGCACCATCAGCGCGAAGTACTCGGGCGAGGAGAAGCGCAGCGCGAAGGCCGCGACGGCAGGCGCGACGAGCGTCAGCGCGACGATGCCGAAGGTGCCGGCGATGAAGGAGGCGATGGCGGCGATGCCGAGCGCCGCCCCCGCCCTTCCCTTCCGCGCCATCTGGTAGCCGTCGAGGCAGGTGACGACGGAGGAGGCCTCGCCCGGGATGTTCAGCAGGATCGAGGTGGTGGAGCCGCCGTACTTCGCGCCGAAATAGATGCCGGCGAGCATGATGATGCCGCCCGTCGGATCCATGCCGAAGGTGAGGGGCAGCAGCAGCGCAATGGTGGCCGCCGGTCCGAGCCCGGGCAGCACGCCGACGACCGTACCGAGGAAGCAGCCGAGCAGGCACCAGAACAGGTTCATCGGCTGCAGCGCGACCGCGAAGCCGGTGCCGAGGCCGGAGAGGATGTCCATCCCTCAGAAGCCCCAGGGCCCGGCCGGGAGCTCGACGCCGAGGAGCTGACCGAAGACAAGCCAGAACCCCGCCGCGCAGCCGAGGCCGGTCAGCGCCGCGTCACGCCAGCCGCGCCCGAACACGAAGCTCGCGACGAAGGCCGAGAGCAGCGCGAGGCCGAGCACGAAGCCGATCCAGTGCATGCCGATCGCCGCGGCCGCGAAGACCGCCCAGGTGAGCAGCGCGCGGAGGTTGCCGTCCGATCCCTGCGCCTCGCGCGGCGCGCCGGCGGCCACGGCGCGCAGGATCAGCAGGACGGAAAGCGCCACGATCAGCATGCCGTAGCCGAACGGGAAGAAGCCGGGGCCGGGCCCGTCCTCGCCCATCAGCTCCCATTGCGAGGCCTGGACGGCGACGTAACAGCCAAGAGCGGCGAGCACGCCGCCGGACAGCACGTCGGGCGACAGCCGGCGCGGACCCGTCTTCCGCATCACGCGCAGAGCGCGACGAGGTCGCTCATGTCGTCCAGCTGGTCGAGCGTCCAGATCCGCGCGGCGACCTCCCGCGCCCGCTTCTCGCCGAGCAGTGGCGCGGCGTTGCCGAGGAACTTGTCCTCGAGCGCGCGGTCCGACATCGGGTTGTCCACCGTGCCGGAGGCATGCGCGACCGGTGCCTCGAAGCGGCGGCCATCGGTGGCGACCAGCACGGCATGTGCCTGATCCTTGCGGAATCCCTCGTCCACCACGACGCGCACCTTCGGCCGGAAGGCAAGCACGTCGGGCGCCGTGGCGCGCGCATCGGCGTATTGCGCGATGCCCGCCGCGCCGTCGAGATAGGCGACGGAGGCCGAGTGGTTGATGCTGAACTTCGACATCAGCCCGGACCGCGGATCGTCCACGCCGGTGATCTTCACCGCATGCGGGTGCACGCGCAGCTCGACATGCCCGACCGCCTCGGCCGGCAGCGCGGCGCTGCGCGACAGGGCGATCATGGCATCGATCAGCGGATGCAGCACGACGCCGCAGGCATAGGGCTTGTAGCCGTTCCGCGCGATCTCGAAGCGCTCGCCCAGGCCCTCGGTGATGCGCTCCGGCGCCGCCGTCGTGCTGTAGATCCGGGTGAAGCCGCGCTTACCCTCGAGGATCTCCTCCGAGCTGTTGAAGCCGCGCGCCGCCAGCAGTGCGGCCAGAGCGCCGGAGGCCGCCGCCTTGCCGGCATGGAACGACTTGCACATCGTGCCGCGGTTCTGCTGCATGCCGGCCGCCTGGGTGGTGGCGATGCCGATCGCGTGGTTCGTCGCCTTCGCATCCAGCCCGAGCAGCCGTGCGCTGCCCGCACCCGCCGCGATCGCACCGAGCGTGCCGGTCAGGTGCCAGCCGCCGTCGTGATGCGCCGGCGCGCCCTGGCCGCCGCGCACACCCGCCTCGAAACCCCCGACATAGGCCGTGACGAGGTCGCGCCCGCTCACCGTCCGGTGCTCCGCCAGCGCCAGCAGCGCGGCGAGCAGCGGAGAGGAGGTGTGGAGCACCACCCCGCCCATATGCGTGTCGTCGAAGTCGAGCAGATGGCCCATCTGGCCGTTCACCACCGGTGCGTCCAGCAGCCCGAGCCGCCGCCCCGGATGGCCGAGCACCCGCGCCACGGGCGCCGAGCCGATCGCGTCATAGGTGTCGAGCAGGATCGCGATGGTCGGGTGCCGCGCCGCGGCCAGCGCGCAGCCGATCCAGTCCAGCACGCCGCGGCGGGCCTCGTGCACCACCGGCGCGGGCAGGTCCTCGAAGCGCAAGCGGGCGATGAAGCCGGCCAGCGTCTTGCTGACGCCGAGCCCGAGGCTCGCGACACCGTATTCGGCCTGCGCCGCACTGGACATCCAACCCCTCCTGCCGGTGAACGTGACGCCGCCGTGCGGACCGCACCCTAGCCAGTCTGCATGCGTTTGTATACATCGGTGGACAAGACGTCGGACTTGGGGGAAGCGGACCATGACGGCAACGGTCGCCGAACGCCTTGCGGAAGCTGCGCTTGCGGCACGCACGACCGCAGGGATGCGTGACACCTCCGAGCGCCTGCTGGTGGACGTCGTCGGCCTCTGCGTCGCGGCGCGCGGCACCGACTACGTCGCCGCCACCCTCGCCGCCGCTGAAGGGCCGGGCGGTTGCACGGCCTTCGGACACGCGGGCGGCTTCACGCCGTCGGATGCCTGCATCGTCAACGGCACCGCCGCGCATGGCGAGGATTACGACGACACATTCGAAGGCGGGCCGGTGCATTCGGGCGCGGTGGTCATCCCCGCGGTGCTCGCCGCCGCCGAGCGCTTCGGCCTCTCCGGTCCCGACGCGCTGCGCGGCATCGCCGTCGGCGCGGAGGCGGCGTGCCGGCTCTCCACCGTGATCCCGAAGGCAGTGCACAAGGCCGGCTTCCACCCGACCTCGGTCTTCGGCACGCCGGCCGCGGCGCTGGCCGTCGCGGTGGCGCTGCGCCTGACGCCGAAGCAGACGGTGGATGCGCTCGGCATCGCCGGCTCGATGTCCTCGGGCATCATCGAGTACCTGACCGACGGCGCCTGGACGAAGCGCTTCCATCCCGGCTGGGCGGCGGCGGCCGGCATGCGCGCCGCACTGATGGCCCGCGGCGGCTTCTTCGGCCCGCGCACCGTGTTCGAGGGGCCGCACGGCCTGTTCCACGGCTTCGCGAACAACCCGGACGGCGAGTGGTCGCGCCTGCTCGACGGCTTCGGCGAGCGCTGGGTCGCCGAGACCATAGCCTTCAAGCCCTGGGCCAACGGCACGATGACGCAGCCCTATGTGGATTGCGCGATCCGCCTGGCGAAGCGCGGCGTGAAGGCCGAGGACGTCGTCGAGATCACCTGCGAGACGGCGGAGGGCATCCTCCACCGGTTGTGGGAGCCGCTGGCGTCGAAGCAGTCGCCGCCCAACGCCTATGCGGCGAAGTTCAGCGTGCCCTATGGGGTTGCCGCGGGCCTGGTGCTCGGGCACGCCGGCCTCGACGCCTTCACCGAGGCGCGCGTGAACGAACCCCGGCTGCGCGAGCTCTGCGCGAAGGTCCGCTACGTGGTGGATCCCGCGAATCCCTATCCGCGCGCCTATACCGGCCACCTCCGCGTCGTGCTGCGCGACGGATCGGTGGTGGAGGAGAGGCAGGCAAATCTGCGCGGCGGCGCGGCGGACCCGCTCTCCCGCACCGAGATCGAGGCGAAGGCGCGCGACAATTGCCTGTATGGCGGCTGGGACGCGGCGCGGGCCGCATCCCTGATCGTCTTCGGCGCGCGCGCCTTCGATGCGCCGAAGCTCGACCTGGCCGCCTTCCGCGGCTGAGGGCATGCCGGACCTTGCGCGCACCTGGGATGTGCTGGTGGCCGGTGGCGGCAACGCCGCGCTCTGCGCCGCGATCGAGGCGCGACGGGCCGGTGCGTCGGTCATCGTCGCGGAGCACGCGCCGAAGCCGATGCGCGGAGGCAATTCGCGCCACACGCGCAACATCCGCGCCCTGCATCCCGCGCCGACCGAGGTGCTGACCGACAGCTACCTTGAGGAGGAATACTGGGACGACCTGCTGCGCGTCACCGGCGGGCGCACCGACGAGACCCTGGCGCGGCTCTGCATCCGCGCCAGCCAGCACGCGCCGGATTTCCTCAAGAGCTGCGGTGTGGTGTTCCAGCCCTCGCTCTCGGGCACGCTGTCGCTCTCGCGCACGAACGCCTTCTTCCTCGGCGGTGGCAAGGCGTTGGTCAACGCGCTGTACCGCACGGCGGAGCGGCTCGGCATCGCCGTGCTCTACGATACCGAGGTGCAGCACATCGAGATGCGCGACGGCTTCGCGACGGAGGCAGTCGTCTCCCACAACGGCTTCCCCGAGCGCATCCGCTTCCGGGCGCTGGTCGCGGCCTCCGGCGGTTTCCAGGCGAATCGCGACTGGCTCCGGAACTACTGGGGCGAGGCGGCGGACAACTTCCAGATCCGCGGCACGCCCTACGCTCAGGGGCGCGTGCTGCGCGACCTGCTCGATGGCGGCGCGCAGCAAGTGGGTGATCCCACGCAGTTCCACGCCGTCGCGAACGACGCCCGCGCGCCGATGGAGGATGGTGGGCTCGCCATGCGGCTCGACTGCGTGCCCTTCGCCATCGTGGTGAACCGCGATGTCGAGCGCTTCTACGACGAGGGCGAGGATGTCTGGCCGAAGCGCTACGCGATCTGGGGCCGGCTGATCGCGCAGCAGCCCGGCCAGCTCGCCTACGCCGTCACCGACAGCGTCGCGGAACGCGACTACCTGCCGAGCGTCTTCCCGCCCTATCGGGCGAACACGGTCGCGGAGCTCGCCGGCCTCGCCGGGCTCGATCCCGGGAAGCTCGAGCGCGTGGTGGCCGACTACAACGCGGCCGTGCGTCCCGGCACCTTTCGCCCGATGGTGCCTGACGACTGCCGCACGGAAGGGCTGACGCCGCCCAAGAGCCACTGGGCACGCCGGATCGAGACGCCGCCCTTCGTCTGCCACCCCCTGCGCCCGGGAATCACCTTCACCTTCCTCGGGCTCAAGGTGAACGAACGCGCGCGGGTGCTGATGGCGGACGGCACGCCTTCGGCCAACATCTTCGCCTCGGGCGAGATCATGTCCGGCAACATCCTCGGCCAGGGCTACCTCGCCGGCTTCGGCATGGCGATCGGGACGGTCTTCGGCCGCATCGCGGGACAGGAGGCGGCACGCCTTGGACGGAATTGAGCGCCTGCTGCGCGATGCCGAGCGCGCCGCCGCCCCCGAGACCGACGCGATGCGCGACGCGCGCCGCCAGATGGCGATCTGCAACGCCTGCCGCTACTGCGAGAGCTACTGCGCCGTCTTCCCCGCCATGACGATGCGGCGCGAGTTCGGCGCCGGCGACCTCACGCACCTCGCGAATCTCTGCCATGGCTGCAAGGGCTGCTACCACGCCTGCCAATACGCCCCGCCGCACGCCTTCAACGTGAACGTCCCGGCGACCTTCGCGCAGCTCCGGCAGGAGAGCTACGCGGCCCATGCCTGGCCGGCGCCGATAGGGCGCCTGTTCGAGCGCAACGGCACCGTCGTCTCGCTGATCGTCGCGGTGCTCGTCACGCTGGTGCTGCTGGCGACCGTCACCGTCCAGGATCCTGCTGTGCTCTGGACGCCGCAGCGCGGGCCCGGCGCCTTCTTCCGCGTCATCCCGCTCTGGCTCATCAACCTGCTGGCCGGGGCGACCTTCGCCTTCGCGGTCTTGGCTATGACGGTGGGCGGGGTGCGCTACTGGCGCGGCACGGCGGGCGGCGCGGGCGCGCCGGCCTCGGCCGCCGCTTCGCGCGACGCCACGACGGACATCCTGACGCTCCGCAATCTCGGCGGCGGCGGGCATGGCTGCAACGACCTGGACGACAGCTTCGCGCAGCATCGCCGCTGGCTGCACCAGGCGATGATGTACGGCTTCCTGCTCTGCTTCGCGGCCACCTGCACCGGCGCCGTCTACCACCACGTCTTCGGCTGGCGCTCGCCGCATGCCTTTCTCAGCCTGCCCGTGCAGTTCGGCACCTGGGGCGGCGTGCTGCTCTGCATCGGGACGGCGGGGCTGGTCTGGGTGAAGACGGTGACCGATCCCGGCCCGGTCGCGAAGCGGCTGATCGGCGGCGAATACGCGATGCTGATCCTGCTGTTCCTGGTCGGCGCGACCGGCCTGCTGCTGCTGGCCGTGCGCCATACGGGCGCGATGGGCATCACGCTCGCGCTGCATTTCGGCCTCGTGCTCGCGCTGTTTGTCGCGGCGCCCTACAGCAAGCTGGTGCACGGCGTGTATCGCGGCCTCGCGCTGCTGCGCCACGCGCGGGAGAAGCGGGCCCGCGCCGCGTAGCGCGACGGCTGCCGCCTGCTCAGCGGTGGGACAGGATCCAGCTGACCAGTGTCTCGGCCTCCTCCGGCGTGAGGGATTGCGGCGGCATGGGCATCTGCCCCCAATTGCCGCTCGTGCCCGCCAGCACCCGGTCGCGGAGCGTCCGGACATTGGCTTCGTCATTCGCGTAACGGCCGGCGATGGCCGTGTAGGGCGGGCCGATCATCCGGCGCTCGGCGGAGTGGCAGGCGACGCAGTTCTTGGCGCGTGCCAGTTCGGGGCTCGCGAGAGCGGGCGAGGAGGCGAGCAGCGCGGCGAGAGCGATGGCGAGGTGGCGACAGGCAATCATCGGTACGGCCTTCATGCTGCGCGCCCCGGACCGGACGACGTCGCAGCGGGATGGTGGGAACGGGTGAGGCAGGCTGCCGGCTGCGCCGCCCGATCGGGGACGCAGCCGGCGCATCGGGCTCAGTTGGGCCTGAACTGGTAGATCTCGCCCTGGTCGACGGCGATGTAGAGGTTGCCGTCCGGTCCCTGCACGACCGAGCGGAAGCGGCCCGCGGGGATCGGCAGCGACACCGTGCTCCGCGTCGCGGACAGGCCATCCGCGTCGATGTTGAGCACGTCGAGGCGGTTGCCGACCGGCGTCCCGTGAATGCCGATGCCCATCAGGGACACGACCATGCGCCCGTTCCAGTCCCGCCATTGCGGTCCATTCAGGAAGGCGCAGGACGACATGCCCTGCGACAGCCCCTCATTGTTCCAGGCCGGCCGCATCGCGTCCGGGAAGGCCCTGAGGTCGGTCATCGGCATGTAGGCCGCGCGCTCCGCCGGCGGGACGGCGCCCATCTGGTTCGGCTCGTAGCCGCAGTAGCCGTCGGGGCAGTTGCCGCGGCCGTTGCGGTTCGGCCGCGGATCCCAGCCGGCATTGCCGCCGGCGCGGAGCAGTGTCACCTCGTCGCTGTGCCACGGGCCGTTCTCGGCGGTGAAGACTTGGTTGTTGCCCGGGCGGAAGCAGATGCCCTGCGGGTTGCGGTGCCCGTAGGTGAAGATGCGCGCGTCGAAACCCTGGGGTGCGTTGTTGCCCGGGGCAGCGCGGCCGTCGCGGTCGATGCGCAGCACCTTGCCGCCGATCCGCGTCGGGCTCTGCGGCACCTCGCCGTTGTGGGTGTCGCCGGTGGTCACGTAGAGGAAGCCGTCGTTCGGCCCGAAGCGCAGGCGTCCGCCATTGTGTGCGCCGGGATCGCCGAAGGGGTGGCTGCTCGCCGCCGGCTTATAGGGGATGTCGGCGACGATGTCGGTCCGGTTGGCGACCCGCGTGAGGTCGGCATTGACCGTCAGTCGCAGCACGCGATTGGTCCCTGGCGCCGTCATGTTGGACGCCGAGTAGACATAGATGAACCGGTTCGAGGCGAAGTCGGGATCCACCGCCACGCCGCTCATGCCCGCCTGGCCGCTGCAGAAGAGATCGGCGGCGGTGTCGGGATAGCCTCGGCTGCCATCCATGCCGAGCAGCGGGTTGATGGTGCCGGACGGCAGGCGCACCGACAGGCCGCGGCATTTCTCGGTGAAGAACATCGCGCCGTCGGGCAGGAACGCCATGTCCCAGGTGAATTCCCGCCCGGACACGACGGTCGTGCTGGTCAGGTTGGGTGCCGCGGTCTGGCTCTGGACCAGGGCCGGGGCGGACAGGACCGCGGCGGCCAGGAGAACGCCGGGCACGGTGAAGCGCAGACGTCGTTTCACGATTGCTCCCTCCCACATTGCTTCTTTTTACACCGATCCGGGGCGCTCTCGTTCACCCGTACTGGTGGAGCGTCGTTGTCCGGACGAGCGACGCTACCGCCGGCTCGCACAGAGCGGGAAGGAAAATTTCGCGTGCGGCGTGTGGCCGCCCGGCTCCTTGCCCGGGCGCCGATCCTGCGCACGGGCACGTGCCGCCGGATCCCGTTCGGACGGGCCTGACCGGAAAAGAGGCGCGTCCGACCTTTCGCGCCAATCGAACGGGGCGCATCGCATCGGCCGGCACCGGCCCCGGCTCACCTCGCCGGGAGCACCACGAAGCGGCGATACACCCAGCCAAGTGCGATCAGCGCCAGGCCGAGGCCGAGGAAGCTCAGCACCCGCCACAGCCCGACCAGCCCGCCCATGTCCACCAGGAACACCTTGGCCGCCGTCACCGCGATGACCGCGAGCGCACCAAGGCGCAGCGCCGGGATCCGCGCGCGGATCCCGAGGGCGAGCAGCGCCCCCGCCAGCACCAGCCAGGCGCCGCTATAGGCGTAGAGCTCCGCCTCGCCGGGCGCGGAACGTGAAAGGGTCATGGCCTCCGGCTGGAACAGGTGCCGCACCTCCAGCGTCACCCAGGTGAAGGCTGCGAGGATCGCGTAGCCGCCGAGCAGCGGGCGCGACGGCGGCCAACGGTCGGCCTCCTGCGAGGCCGCGGTCCACCCTGCGACCGCCGCCGGCACCGCATATCCGAGCAGCAGCGTGTTGAGCACCGGCCACCCGGCCAGCCGGAGCCCGTCGAAGAAGGCCGGATTGGTCAGGATCATCCAGGTGCCGAGCGTCACGGCCCCGCCAAGCTGCAGCGCCCAGCCCCAGCGCGGCACGACGCGGTCGCCCAGGCGGCGGTTCAGCAACCGGAGCGCTGACGAGGTCAGCGCGAGGGTCGCCACGACACCTGCGCCGAAGCGGAAGTCGGGTGCCGGCAGCGACTGCCGCAGCAGCAGGATCAGGAAGGCCGTGCCCAGCGCGATCGCGCCGCCCTCCAGCACGCGCACCGGCAGGTCGTCGCGCAGCCGCAGGAACATCCAGGCCGCGACCGCGAAGCTCGCCGCCGGCGCTGCATAGGCCGCCCAGATCGCGCCGGGGCCGTAATCCAGCACCCAGGGGTTCAGCAGCAGCCGCACGAGCACGACGCAGGCCACCGCCATCGCCACCCGGCGCAGCGCCGGCAACTCCGCCCGCGCCGCGATCACGGCCAGCGGCGGCAGGAACAGCGCAACGGCGAGGGTCAGCCATTGCCCCGTCAGCAGCATCGCGCAGGCGAGCGCGAGCGCGCCCGTCGCGCCGGCCGCATGCACGCCCGCGCGGCCACGCGCGCCCTCACGCATCGCGAGCGCCGCGGCGCCGGTCAGCGCGCCTGCGAGCGCCAGCGCCGCGAAGGCCCAGCGCATGTCCGGCGCGAAGCCGCGGATGCGCGCATAGGCGACGAGCAGCGTGAGGAGCGGCACCGCGGCGACGATCGACGCCCAGCGGAGCGGATGCGCGGCGCGCCGCTCGAACAGGCTGCCCGCGCCGGCATGCATGGCCGCGAGCGCCACTGCGGCGGCGAGGAACGGCAGCAGCGCCTCCGGCGGCCAGGCCGCGCCGGGCAGGACGGCCGCGACCACGCCCTCGATCGTCACCGCCTCGCCCGGCGGCGCCCAGGCGCCGAGCGGCCAGCCGAGCAACATGAGCAGCGCCGCGCCCGCGGCCAGCCAGGGCAGGCGGTCGAGACGCGCATCCCGCGCGCCCTGCCACACCGCGACCGGCGTCAGCAGCAGCAGCCCGATCGCCGGCTCCACCCCGTCCCATTCGAGCAGCGTGAGGCCCGCGAGGGCGAGCGCCGCGAAGGGCACCCAGGACAGCCGCCGGCCAAGCCGCGTCTCCAGCGCCGCCCGGGGGAGAAGGCCAAGTTGCAGCGCCGCCGCGGCGGGCACGAAGAGCGCCGGTGCCCAGCCACCGCCCATCATGCCGCCCACGACCACCCAGACCGCGGCCGCGAAGGTCGCGCACCAGCCGAGCCATGCGACGCCGACCTGTCGCAACACGGCGAGCGCCGCCGCGGTGACCGCCAGCAGGTAGAGGAACAGGCTCGGCAGCGACGGGTCGTCCGTCTGCACGAGAGCCGGCGTGAGATAGGCGCCGAGCACGCCGACCGCGCCGACCAGTGGCCCGAAGCGCAGGGCCAACCCGATTGCCGCGAGCGCCGCCATCGCGAGCAGCGCGAAGCCGATGAGGGGCGGCACAAGGCCATAGAGCGCCGCCACCCCATAAGCCGCGCCGAAGAGCGCCGCCGCGCCGCCTGCCGCCAGCGCCGCAGGCGCCTGGTCCGGCCAGGGAATGCCCGCCTGCGGCTTCGTCGGCCGGCGCGACAGCCACTCCGCCGCGGCGACGAGCGCCAGCCCAAGTGCGGCCGCCAGCGCACATCGGGCCGCCGGGCCGAGCCAGCCTTCCTCGATCGCGGTGCGCAGCAGGAAGACCGCTGCCAGCAGGAGCATGGCTGCGCCGAGCCACACGCCCCAGCGTTGCGTCAGCAGCGCCTCGAGCCCAGGCCCCGCCGGCTTTGCCTGTGGCTTCGGCGCGGCTGCCGAGGCCCAGGGGTTGGTGGCCAGGGCTGGCGACGCCTGCGCTGCTGGCTCCGGGGCGGGATCGGCCACGGGCGACGGAGCCACGGCCGCCGCCGGCGCGCTCCGCACCTGGCCCGGCACCGCGATGCCCTGCGCGCGCAGCGCCTCGCGCAGTTCGAACAGCTCGCGCCGCAGGCGCCCGGCCTCGCGCCAGCCGGCGATACCGAGCGCCCAGCCGACGAGAAAGCCGACCGGCAGCCCGAAGCCGAGCAGGAACAGCAACTCCCCCATGACGCCACGGTCGACGCCGCCGGGAACGCGGTCAACCGGGCTGCCGCGATCGCCCGTCGCCCCCTATGCTGGCGGGATGAGCGAACACGACAGTTTCGACTACGTCATTGTCGGCGCCGGCGCGGCCGGTTGCGTTCTGGCGAACCGCCTCACCGAGGATCCCGCCGTCACGGTCTGCGTGCTGGAAGCCGGCCCGCCCGACCGCAATCCCTGGATCCATGTGCCCGCAGGCTTCATTAAGACGCTCGCCGACCCCTCGGTCACCTGGCAGTTCAAGACCGAACCCACCGCGATGACCGGCGGGCGCCGGATCGCGACGACGCAGGGCCGCACGCTCGGCGGCGGGTCTTCCGTGAACGGCATGATCTACAACCGCGGCCAGCCCGCCGACCTCGACAGCTGGGCGCAGCGCGGCAACCGCGGCTGGGGCTATGCGGATTGCCTGCCCTATTACCGCCGGTCGGAGAACCGCATCGGCGTCGCCGACGACACGCGCGGCCGCAACGACGGTGCCATCCCGGTCACCGACATGGACTGGATCAACCCGCTGTCCGAAGCCTTCATCCAGGGCTGCCTCGGCCTCGGCATCCCGCGCGCCCGCGACTACAATTGCGGCGACCAGGCCGGCGTCGGCTACTTCCAGCGGACCATCCGCAACGGCCGCCGCGTCTCCACCGCCGTCGCCTTCCTGCGCCCGGCGATGGGGCGCCGGAACCTCGAGGTCCGCACCGATGCGCGGGCCAGCCGCATCCTGTTCGAGGGAAGGCGCGCCGTCGGCATCCGCTACCTCGCCGCGCGCGACGCCCCGCCGCGCGAGGTGCGCGCGCGGCGCGAGGTGATCCTGACGGCCGGCACGGTGAACACGGCGCGGCTTCTGCAGGTCTCGGGCGTCGGCCCGGCCGACCTGCTCGGCACGCTCGGCGTGCCGGTGCTGCACGAGATCCGCGGCGTCGGGTCCAACTTCCGCGACCACTATGCGTCGCGTTTCGTGATGCGCGCGAAGCCCGGCGTGGAGACGCTGAACGAGCTGTCCCGCGGCCTGCGGCTCGGCGGGCAGATCGCGCGCTGGGCGCTGAAGCGTCCCTCGATCCTCGCCACCACGCCGTCGCATGTGCATGTGTTCTGGAAGAGCTTCGAGGGGCTCGACGCGCCCGACCTGCAATGCGTCTTCACGCCGGGCAGCTACGCCGAGGGCAAGGTCTACATCCTCGACGACTATCCGGGCGTGACCGCCGGCGCCTGGCAGCACCGCCCGGAATCCACCGGCTGGGTGCGCGCGCGCAGCGCCGATGTCTTCGAGGATCCGGAGATCAACCCGAACTACCTCTCCGACCCGATGGACATCCGCGTCCATCTCGGCGGCATGCGCCTGCTGCGCCGCATGCTCGGCACGCCGGAGCTCGCGAGATTCGTCGAATCGGAGACGCTGCCGGGACCAGGGGTGCAGTCCGACGACGAGCTGCTGGATTTCGCCAAGCGGAACGGCAGCACGACCTACCACCTGATCGGCACCGCGCGGATGGGCCCGGCCACCGACCCCACTGCCGTCGTATCCGACCGGCTGCTGGTGCACGGGATGGAGGGGCTTCGGATCGCCGACGCCTCCGTCATGCCGTCCATGCCCTCGGCGAACACCTATGCGACGACGATGATGATCGCGGAGCGCGCAGCGGATTTCATCCGCGGCCGCCAGGCCGCGAGCGAGGCCGCCTGAGATGGCGACCCGCAGCGTGACCGGCCTGCACCCCGCACGGCGCGACGACATCGGCGACCTCGTCACGCATCGCCCGCTGCCCGGGCCGGACCTCGATCAGGTGGATCCCTTCCTCTTCCTCAACCACCACGGCCCGCAGACCTATCCGGCCGGCAATGGCGGCCTGCCCTTCGGGCCGCACCCGCATCGCGGCTTCGAGACGGTGACCTTCATCCTGGACGGCGAGCTCGCGCATCTCGACAGCGGTGGGCATGAGAGCGTGATCCGCGCCGGCGGCGTGCAGTGGATGACGGCGGGGCGGGGCCTGGTCCATGCGGAGGTGTCGCCCTCTTCCTTCAAGCGTGACGGCGGGCGGCTCGAGATCCTGCAGCTCTGGGTGAACCTGCCAGCGCGGCTGAAGATGACCGCGCCCGCCTATCAGGGACTCCAGGCGGAGGAGATCCCGAAGCTGACGCTCGACGAAGGCCGCGTGACGGTGGAGCTGATCGCCGGCACCACGCTCGGCCGCAGCGGCCCGGTGCGCTCGCTCACCGGCGTCTTCATGTCGGTGCTGCGCGTGGCGGCGGAAGGCGGCATCGCGGTGCCCGTGCCGCGCGGCAATTCAGTGTTCCTGTATGTGGTCAGCGGGGCGGTGGAGGTGTCGGGCAGGCCCGTGCGGGCGTTCCACCTCGTCACGCTCGGCGACGACGGCGACGAGGTGCAGATCCAGGCCACCGAGGACAGCGTGGTCCTGTTCGGGCACGCCCCGCCCTGCGACGAGCCGGTCGTCGCGCATGGCCCCTTCGTGATGAACACGCCGGAGGAGATCATGGACGCGATCCGCGACTATCGCGCGGGCCGCTTCGGCAACGTGACGGTGGCGTAGCCGCTACGCGTCCACGAGGTGGCAGGCCACGCGCCAGTCCGGCCGCACCTCGCGCAGAGCGGGCGCCTCGACCCGGCAGCGCGCCACGGCGAAGGGGCAGCGCGTGTGGAAGTGGCAGCCCGGCGGCGGATCGACGGGGGAGGGGACGTCGCCCTCGATCACCAGCTTCTCCCGCCGCACGCGCGGATTGGGGATCGGCGCGGCCGAGATCAGCGCCTTCGTGTAGGGGTGCAGCGGCTCCGACACGATGTCGTCCTTCGCCCCGATCTCCACGATGCGCCCGAGATACATCACTGCGATCCGGTGCCCGATATGCTCCACCACGCCGAGGTCGTGCGACACGAAGAGGTAGGAGAGGCCGAATTCCTCCTGCAGATCCACCAGCAGGTTCAGCACCTGCGCCTGCACCGAGACATCGAGGGCGCTGACCGGCTCATCCGCCACGATCAACTCCGGCTTCAGCGCGAGCGCGCGCGCGATGCCGAGGCGCTGGCGCTGCCCGCCGGAGAACTCGAAGGGGAAGCGGCGCATCATCTCCGCGCGCAGCCCGACCTTCTGCAGCACCGCAGCGACGGCTTCCTCCCGCTCGGCCCGTCCCATCGCCTCGTAGTTCTCGAGCGGCTCCGCGACGATGTCGCCCGCGCGCAGCTTCGGGTTGAGCGAGGCGTAGGGGTCCTGGAACACCATCTGCACGCGCCGCCGATGCGCAATCATCGCCGAATCGTCGAGCTTCGTGATGTCGGTGCCGCCGAGCCGGATGCTGCCGCCCGTCGGCTCCACCAGCCGCGTGATCAGCCGCGCGACGGTGGACTTGCCGCAGCCGGATTCGCCGACCAGGCACAGCGTCTCGCCCGGCGCCACGGTGAAGGTCACGCCGTCCACGGCCTTCACCTGCGCCACCGTCCGCCGCAGCAATCCGCGCTGCACGGGGAAGTGCTTGACGAGGTCCGTCACCTCCAGCACCGGCGCGGTCACGGCATCTCTCCCGCACGCCAGCATGCCGCGAGGTGTCCGGCGCGGTGCTCGGCAAGCGGCGGCGGCTCCGCCGAGCAGCGCGCGACCGCGATCGGGCAGCGCGGCGCGAAGGCGCAGCCCGCGATCGGCTTGCGCAGGTCGGGCACGATGCCGGGGATCTCCGCAAGCCGCTTGCGCCGTCCCAGCCCGATGCGCGGGATCGAGGCCATCAGCCCGCGCGTATAGGGGTGCAGCGGCGCGTCGAAGAGCTCCGTCACCTCCGCCTGCTCCACCACGCGGCCTGCGTACATGACGATCACCCGCTGGCAGGTTTCCGCGATCACGCCGAGGTCGTGGGTGATCAGCATCACCGCGGCCCCCGTTGCCTGCTTCAGCTCCAGCATCAGCTTGATGATCTGCGCCTGCACGGTGACGTCGAGCGCCGTGGTCGGCTCGTCCGCCACCAGCAGCCGCGGCGAGCATGACAGGGCCATCGCGATCATCACGCGCTGCCGCATCCCGCCCGAGAACTGGTGCGGATAGTCGCCGAGCCGCTTCTCCGGATCCGGGATGCGCACCAGCCGCAGCATCTCCGCCGCCCGCTTGAGTGCATCGGTGCGCGACGCGCCCTGGTGGATCGTCACCGCCTCCGCGATCTGGTCGCCGATGGTCAGCACCGGATTGAGGCTGGTCATCGGCTCCTGGAAGATCATCGCGATCCGGTTGCCGCGAATCTCGCGCATCCCGGATTCCGGCAGGTCCAACAGCTCCTGCCCCTCGAATCGCACCGACCCGCCGACGATGCGACCGAGCCGCGCCGGCAGCAGCCGCAGGATGGACAGCGCCGTCACCGATTTGCCGCAACCCGACTCCCCGACGATGCCGAGCGTCTCGCCGGGTGCGACCGTGAAGCTGACGCCGTCCACCGCGCGGGTGATCCCATCGCGCGTGAAGAAATGCGTCCGAAGATCCTCGACCTCGAGGATCGGCTTCGCCGTCGTGGCGGTTTGCATCTCCGGCTGGACGTGGTTCACATCCGCCTCGCCAGCCGCGGATCGAGCCGGTCGCGCAGCCCGTCGCCGAGCAGGTTCACCGCCAGAACCACCAGCGCCAGTGCCGCGCCGGGGAAGAAGATCAGCCAGGGCGCGCGGGCGAAGAACAGCCGCGACTGCGCGATCATGTTGCCCCAGGTCGCGATCTCCGGCGGCACGCCGGCGCCGAGGAAGGACAGCCCCGCCTCGATCAGGATCGCGCTAGCGCAGATGTAGGTCGCCTGGACGATCAGCGGCGCCACCGTCATCGGCAGTACGTGGCGGATGATGATCTTGCGCGACCGCGAGCCGACCGAGATCGCCGCATCCACGAAGGGCCTCTCCCGCACCGCCAGCACCACCGCGCGCACAAGCCGGACGACACGTGGCACCTCGGGGATGGTGATGGCGATGATCAGCAGCAGAAGTCCGCCGCGCGTCAGCGCGACCAGCGCGATGGCGAGCAGGATGGAGGGGATGGACATCAGCCCATCCATCAGGCGCATCACCACAGCATCGACGCGCCGGTAATAGCCCGCCACCAGCCCGATCGCGAGGCCGATCACGGTCGCGAAGATTGCGACGCTCAGCCCGACCATCAGCGACACCCGCGCCCCGTGCAGCGTGCGGGCGAAGATGTCGCGGCCGAGATTGTCCGTGCCGAAGCGGTCGCGCTTCTCCGGGTCGAAGAAGTTGGAGAAGTCCGGCGGCTTCAGCCGGTCCGCCGGCGAGGTCTCCATCGGCGGGTTGGTGATGGCCGGGGCGAGCAGCGCCAGCAGCACCATGAACGAGAGCAGCACCGCCCCGATTACGATGGTCGGGTTGCGCCGCGCGAAGGTGCCGAAGGCCTTCAGCCGGCCCGGCCTCTCTTCTGTCACCGCGATTGCCGCCTCGCTCATGTCAGTAGCGGATCCGCGGGTCGAAGAAGGTGTAGGAGATGTCCACCAGCAGGTTCACCAGCACGTAGACGGCCGAGAAGATCAGGATGCAGCCCTGGATGATCGGGTAGTCGCGGCGCTGGATCGCATCCACCACCAGCCGGCCGACGCCGGGGATGTTGAACACCGTCTCGGTGATGACCACGCCGCCGATCAGCAGCGCGACGCCGATTCCGACCACGGTCACGATCGGCACCGCCGCGTTCTTCAGCGCGTGGCGCACCAGCATCGGCCGCGTCGCCACGCCCTTCGCCTGCGCTGTGCGGACGTAATCCTCCGCCAGCACCTCCAGCATGGAGGCGCGCGTGATGCGCGCGATCAGCGCGACATAGGCCAGCCCGAGCGCGACCGAGGGCAGCACCAGACGCTCGAGCCACGGCCCGACGCCCTCGGCGAGTGGCGTGTAGCCCTGCACCGGCACCCAGCGCAGGTTGATCGCGAAGACGAAGATCAGCACGTAGCCGACCACGAAGACAGGCACGGAGAAGCCGAGCACGGCGAAGCCCATGATCAGCCTGTCCACCAGCGTCCCCGCCTGCCAGGCCGCGATCACGCCGAGCGAGACGGCGATGACCACCGCGAAGGTGATGGTGGTCAGCGCCAGCGAGAGGGTGGGCTCCGCCCGCTCCAGCACCAAGTCGAGCACCGGCTTGCCCCAGAACAGCGACTCGCCGAGGTCGCCCTGCATCAGCCGCCAGAGCCACATGGCGAATTGCCGCCACAGCGGCTCGTCCAGCCCGAGCATCGCGCGGATCTGCGCCACCTGGTCGGAGGTCGCGTTGTCGCCGGCCAGCACCGCCGCCGGATCGCCCGGCGTCAGGTGCATCAGCAGGAACACGCTGATCGCGACCACCAGCATCACCGGGATGGTCGCGATCAGCCGTCGCGCGATATAGGCGGCCAAGGCGGCGTCAGACCCGCTCGACGTTCCAGAACGGGACCACCTCGGGCACCGGCAGCCAGCCGCGCGTGCCGCGATAGGCGACGGGCTGCGTCCACTGGCCGAAATAGAGGTGCGGGACGAAGTTCCAGGCATTCTCCTGCATCTGTCGCGCGACGGCCAGGCGCGCCTCGGGCGTCGGCGCCGCGGCCCACTGGTTCCGCAGCTCTTCGTGCCGCGCATCCTCGGGCCAGCCGAACCAGCCGCGCGTGCCCGTGGCGGCGTGGCCGGCGAGCGCGATGGGGTTGCCGACCGCCGGGCCGCCGGCCGAGGTGATGAAGATGTTCCAGCCGCCGCTTTCGGGCGGGCCCTGGTTGGCGCGGCGCTGCACGACGCCCGACCAGTCCATCGGGGCCACCTGGACGTTCATCCCGATCGCACGCAGTTCCTGCGCAAGCAACTGCGCGGCGTTGGTCATGTAGAGGATGTTGGTCGCCTGCAGCAGCACGACGGGCCGGCCGTCATACCCGCCTTCCTGCAGCAGCTGGCGCGCGCGCTGCACGTTCGGGCCGCGCGTGAACCACTCGCTGTTGGCGTCATTCTCCATCGGCGTGCCGCAGGTGAACAGGCTGCCGCAGGTGCGGTAGTAGCGGCGGTCCACGAAGGTGGCCCGCATGTGGTTCTCCTGGTTCACCGCCCAGAGCACGGCCTGCCGGATCTTCGGGTTGTTGAAGGGCGGGTGGAGGAAGTTCAGCCGGATCCAGCCGACCTGGCCGATGCGGTTCAGCGTCTCGATCCGGATGTTCCGGTCACCTTCGAGGCCCGGCAGCACGTCGATCGGCGGTTGTTCGACGAACTCCACCTCGCCGGATTGCAGCGCGGCGACGGCGGTCTGCACGTCGGGCATGTTCACGTAGATCGCGCGGTCGATCATCACGCGCTTGCCGCCCGCGATGCCCGAAGCGGGCTCGCTCCGCGGCACGTAGTTCGGGTTGCGGTCGTAGACGTAGCGGCTGCCCATCCGCGTCTCGCCCTGGTTCAGGGTGAAGGGTCCCGATCCCACGACCTCACTGATGCGCTGCATCGGGTCGGTTTCGGCCTCGCGCCGGCGCATCATGAAGCAGATCGGGGTGGAGGTTTTGGACAGCGCCTCCAGCACCAGACCGTAGGGCTCGGACAGCGTCAGCACCATCGTCTTCTCGTCGCGCGCCGACAGGTCGCGGACGCGCTGGAACATGTGCTGCCCCGCGCCGTCGCGCGCCGCCCAGCGGCGGACGGAGGCGACGCAGTCGGCCGCCGTCACCGCCGTGCCGTCGTGCCAGCGCAGCCCGTCCCGCAGCTCGAAGGTCCAGGTGAGGCGGTCGTCGGAGACGTTGTGCCGGCTGACCATCTGCGGCTGCGGCACGCTGTTGGCGTCGGTGCCGAACAGCGTGTCGTAGACCATCGCGCCGTGATAGGCGGCCATGTTGGCCGTGGTCCAGATCGGATCGAAGGTCGGCACGTCGCCATGCATCACGGCGCGCACCACGCGCGGCTGCCCCGGTCGCGCCTGCGCATTCGCCAGCCTCGGCGCCGCGAGCAGCGCCGCGCTTCCAGCCAGTACACCGCGTCGCGTCGTCGTCATTCTTGTGCCTCCTCTCCCGTCGTGTCGCGTCAGTAGATCAGCGCCGGTTCCGCCACCTCGTCCAGCGGCCAGATCGGCCGCCTGATCTTCGTGTAGGGGATCTTCCGGTAATCGCGGCTCAGCGGTCCATCGGAATCCACGTAGATCACCCGGTCCGCGATCGGCCCGAAGGCCGCCATGAAGTGGTTGGTGGACTTCACCGCCACGATCTTGCGCTGCGTGGGTTCGATCCCGAGGTTGCGGAATAGCTCGAGACCGAGTGCCTGGGTGCGGTTGCTGATCAGCACCACTTCTACGCCGCCCACCTTCACCGCGGCGCAGTCGCCGACCGGCACCTGGGTCGGCCCGAAGCTCTGCCAGCAGTCGCGCTTCAGCGCCGTGACCGTCACCGTCGCATCCACCGGCGGGCCCGAGGCCGGACCGGTCTTGCCGCCGAAGCGCAGCGGGAAGACCGCCCCCTCGCCGGCGTCGAAGCAGAGCCGGACGGCGATCGGGTCCCAGATCGGCCCGATGCAGGCGCTGTCCGCGCCCATCGCCATCAGCGTCCGCAGCATCGTGGTGTTGTCGGAGGGCGCGCCGCCACCCGCATTGTCGGCCGGATCCGCAACCACCACCGGCGCGCCGTTATGCGCCCGCGCCGCGGCGAAGCCCTCCTCCACGCTCATGTAGTCGGGCGCGGTTCGGCCGCGCATGGAGACGAACTCCTCGCCGATCCGGGTTGCCATCGCGTCCGCCTTCGCCTTGTCGCCGTCGGCGATCACCAGGACCCGCCCGGTCAGCTCCTCGACGTCGGCATAGGGGAAGCAATGCGCGATGGAGATGGAGAGGATCCCGTCCTTCCCCTCCAGCGCCTTCACCTTGTCCACGAAGGCGCGCATCAGCGGCAGCGTCGTCGGGTAGCTCGCGATCTGGCGGCAGTCATAGACCGACATCACCGGCTTCACCTGACCCCGGATGGTGCGCAGCACGAGGTCCAGCACCTCTTCCGCGCGCTCCACCACGTCGGTGTGCGGGAACTCCTTGTAGAGGATCACCACGTCCGACAGCCGCACGCGCTTCAGCGTGAGGTGGCAATGCGGGTCGAGCTCCATGCCGATGACGCAGTCGGGCCCGACGATCTCGCGCACCTTCTCGACGATGTCGCCCTCGACGTCGTCATAGCCATGCGCGACCATCGCCCCGTGCAGACCGAGCAGCACGCCGTCCAGCGGCATCGCCGCGCGGCATTCGGCGAGGACCTTGTCGCGCATCCATTCGTAGTCGGCGCGGTTCGTGGTGCCCGCCGGGCTCGCCGCGAAGCAGGACCCCTCGACCAGCGTGAAGCCCTCCGCCTTCGCACGCCGCCGCGCCACCCAGAGCGGCGCGGTGCACATCAGCGGCGTGGCTTCGGGGTGCTCGCCGGGGGCGAGGAACACGCCGTCGCGATAGGCCGCGAGGCTCGTCGGCAGCGGCGAGAAGGTGTTGGTCTCGGTCGCGATAGTGGCGGCGAACAGGCGCATGCGTTCTCCCCCGGACGGGTCCCCGCACGAAGCTGACCACGCGCACGGCCCGCTGCGCAATGGGGGGATCTGGACGCGGCGCGCGACCGCACGCCAGGATGCGCCTGGGGGAGGGACCGCGATGACCGACCGGCCCACGCATATCTGGACGCCGATCGACTATGCGCGCGACGGCAGGCAGGTAGATTGGCTGCACCTGCCGCATTCCGTCACGCGCTCGGCCTATGGCACGATCGCCATCCCCGCCGCGGTGGTGAAGAACGGCGAGGGGCCGACGGCGCTCTTCACCGCCGGCAACCACGGAGACGAGTACGAAGGCCAGGTCGCGCTCTGCAACCTGATCCGCGAGCTGAAGCCGGAGCGCATCCGCGGCCGCGTCATCATGGTCCCGGCGCTGAACCTGCCGGCCGCGATGGCCGGCACACGCACCTCGCCGCTCGACGAGGGCAACCTCAACCGCTCATTCCCCGGCGACCCGGACGGCACGCCGACGCCCGCCATCGCGCATTACGTGGACAGCGTGCTGTTTCCGATGGCCGACCTGTTCCACGACCTCCATTCGGGCGGCGGCTCGCTCGCCTATGTCCAGTTCGCCTCCACCCATGCCGGCACGGACCCGGAGGTCCATGCGCGCGGCCTCGCCGCGCTGCGTGCCTTCGCCGCACCTGTCTCCCTCGTCTGGCGCGCCGGGTCGGATGCGCGCTACTCGCCGCATGCGGCGATGAGGCGCGGCGTGCCGGCGCTCGGCGGCGAGTTCGGCGGCGGCGGCTCGCTCTCCCGCCGCGGCCTGGCGATCGTGGAGGACGGGCTCGAGCGGCTGCTGCGCCACATGGGCATCCTGCCGGGCGGGGTGGAGCCGCGGCCGACGCGCATGATGGAGGTTCCGACGCGCGCGCATTTCGTGCACGCGCCGACGGCCGGCGTCTTCGAACCCGCGGTGGAGCTCGGCGAGGACGTGTGCGCCGGTGATCTCTGCGGACGCGTGCACTTCCCGGACGATCCCGCGCGCCCGCCCGTCGAATGCCGCTTCGCCGCGGAAGGCGTCGTCGTCTGCCAACGCCATCCCGCGCGGGTCGAGCGCGGCGATTGCGTCGCGCACACTGCCGTGGACGTGCCCTGACGCCTCGTTGCCGGTGCGATCCGATGCTAGGATGCGGTTCACAGAGGCGCGAGTGTCACGCTAGACCGGACGCATGACCCGTCCCGCTTCTCGCGCTGCCCTTCTTCCGCTGCTCGTCCTCCTCGCCGCGCCGCTGCCCGGCTGCGCGCTGCTGCAGCCCGGCGTCGCGGTGCCGAGCGCGCCGACCGAGCCGGCCCCCTCGGCCGCCGACCGCGCCCGCGCCGCGGGGCTGCTGCGCGAGGGCCAGCGTGCGCAGAACCCGCCGCGCGGCGTCCGCCCCGACCCCGAGCGCGCGGCGGCGCTGATCGAGCAGGCGGCGACCCTGGGCGATCCGGACGCGCAGCTGCTGCTCGCCGGCGCGCATCTCTTCCGCAACGATGGCGGCCGCGATCCAGCGGCTGCCATTCCCTGGCTCATCCGCGCCGCGCAGCAGGGCCAGCCCGAGGCGCAGTTCCGGCTCGCCCGACTCATCGAGGCCGGGGAGGGGACGCCGCGCGAGCCCGCCTGGGCCGCGGTTTGGTTCCAGCGCGCGGCCGAGCGCGGCGTGGCGGAGGCGCAATTCTCGATGGCGATGCTGCAGGTCGCCGGCATCGGCACCGCGCCGGACATGCCCGAGGCGCTGGCGCGCATGCGGATCGCGGAAGGGGGCGGCGTCGCGGCAGCGCGTCGCTACCGCGTCGCGCTGGAAGGGCGCGTGCCGTCCGGCCAGGCCTCCGCGGCGCTGGCGCGGCTGCGCGCGGAGACAGCGCGCGGGCCGGTGTCCGCCGTGGACCGTCCGCTGGTCCGCTTCGCGCAATCGGGGCTGCTGCAGCTCGGCCTCGCACCGGGCCTTCCGGTGGATGGCCGGGACACGCCCGCGACCCGTGCGGCGCTGGCCGATTTCGCGCGGCGCGAGGGTATCGCGGCGGGACCCTACGATCCCGTCGTCATCGACCGACTGCGCGCCCGCCTGCCGCGGGGCTAGACGGCGTCAGCGCGTCACGCCGAGCGTCGAGTCCGTCGCGGGCAAGCCGAGCAGGCTGTCCACCCGGTCAACCACCGCCGGGCTGAGCGAGCGGTTGGCGGCCGCCGCGAGTTCCTGCGACCGCGCCTGCGCGATTGCCGTGTTGCGCGCCGCGATCTGCTCCACGGTCAGCGTCGGCATGGCGAGCGCCGCCAGCATCGCCGTCTCGTAGGAGGCGATCTGCCCGACGCGGGAATTCGGTGCCGCATTCGCACGGGCCTGCGCCGAGGCATGCGCCGCGTTCAGCGAGCCGAGCGCGCTCGACAGCGCGCCGCGGTTGTCCGACCGGCCCGGCGCATCGTCTCCGCGCCCGAAGCCGCCGCGCCCGGCCTGCGTCCCGCGCCCGTCCGACCGGCCCGGCGCGTCGTCGCCGCGCCCGAAACCGCCCGAGCTGCCGCCCCGCCCGCCGGAGTGGCCGAAATCCGAGTTGCCCGGGCTGCCGCCCTGGCCGACGCCACCGCCATGGCCGCCGGCATTGCCGCCCCCACCACCATTGCCGCCGCCGTTCCCGCCGCCGCCGCCGCCGCCGCCACCTCCACCGCCGCCACCTCCACCGCCGCCGCCGCCGCCGTTATTGGCGTAGGCGGCGCCATGGTCTGCGATGAAGCCGGCGACCGGCAGGACAGCCAGCGCCGCGCCGCCGAGCAGCAGCGCGGAGACGCGGGCGAGCGAGGCAAGGCGTGGCGTCACGGTCATGGATACAACTCCGGATGGAGATCGCGTGCCCGATCTTCGTCGCCCGATCATGGCATGAGCGGGGCAGGGTTGAAACGGGGATGGATTGTCCAGCCCGGATGCGGCCGCGGCCTGCCGGGCGGCTGCGCGCCCGGTCCCGTCAGAAGCTCGCGCCGAAGCCGACCGAGTAGCCGCTGATCCCCTCGCCGGTGATCACGTTGCCCATCAGCCTCACGCGCTGCAGGTTCAGCCCGAAGGCGCCGAGCTCCCACCGCCCGACATCCAGCTCGATCCCCGTGCCGAGCCGTGTCAGCCGGTCCGCGCCCAGCACGCGCCGCTGCGTGTCGGTGAGGAACTCCGAGTGATAGGTCTCGAACACCCAGCGCACCGGACGGCCCCAGGCCTCCCAGCCGGTGGGCACGCGGTAGCGCGCCCAGAGCGTCGCGGTGCGCGTGTTCTCCCGCACGTCGAGGCCGCGCGAGAAGACCGGCAGCGTTCGCAGGTTCATCTGCGACAGCCGCAGCTCGAGCTCGAACTCCCAGTCGGCGCGGTAGTCGTACCAGGCGAGCACGAGCGCGCCGCCATAGCCACCCGTGGCCGCCTGGGCGCGTTTCAGGATCCCGAGGTCGATGCCGGTCAGGAAGTCGAGCAGCTCGGCCCCCACCGCCAGGTCGTTGGCGACGTAGCCGAGGCTGCCGTTCAGAACGGGCCGGATCTGCAGCCGGTCGGTGATCGCGAAGGACCAGCCCACGCCGACGGTGGCCGAAACGGTGTTCCACGCCACCGACAGCCGCCGGCTTTCCTCGTTCCGCGTCAGGACGAAGCGCGGGTCGTAGCGCGCATAGCCCAGGAACCCCTCGAGGTAGAGCGGGAATCCCTCCGATACCGTGAAGCCGGTGCCGAGCTGGCCGAGCAGCAGGCCGGTCCGCTCCGTGCTGCCGGCGCCCTTGCTGAGCTGGATGTCGCTCGCCGTCCCGTCCGGGACCACCGTCAGCGCCTGCACGCCGAGGGCGAGGCGCGACTGCGCCTCGAGCCGCTCGCGCAGGAAGGCGCCGAGCCGCGTCGTTGACGCATCCTGCGCCGCGGCGGGGGCGGCGGCAGTGCAGGCGGCGACGAGGGCTCCGAGAAGTCGGCGCATCGCCTCTACTCACCACTTCGTGAGTGATCCGTCCAGGCGAGACCGCGTCAGGCCGCCTCGGCCCGGGTCAGCCGCCGCACCATGGCGGCCAGCTCCTCCTGCCGGTAGGGCTTGTTCAGCCGCGGCAACCAGGGTGCATCGGCGGTCTCCGCATAGCCGGTGGCCAGCGCGACCGGCAGGCCGGGCCGGTCCCGCCGCAGCTGCTCGGCCAGTTCCAACCCGGTCATGCCGGGCATGGCGTGGTCGGTCAGCACCAGCTCGACCGCGGGCTCGGCCTCCAGCCGCCGCAGGGCCTCCTCGGCCGAGTTCGCGACGAGCGTGCTGTGGCCCATATCCTCCAGCATCATCGCGGTGCCGGCCGCAACCAGCGGGTCGTCGTCCACCACCAGCACGCAACGCGCCGGCGCGCCCTCCGCCTCGCCGCCCGCCGCAACCGCCGCGACCGAGGCCTGCGCGCCGACCATCGCGCGCGGCAGCCAGATCTCCGCCGTGGTGCCCTCGCCGGGCGCGCTCGTCAGCCTGAGCCCGCCGCCCGATTGCTGCGCGAGGCCCTGCACCATGGACAGGCCGAGCCCCGAGCCACGACCCACGCCCTTGGTGGTGAAGAAGGGCTCGGTGGCGCGGGCGAGGGTGGCCGCGTCCATGCCCGTGCCGGTGTCGCGCAGCACGAGCCGTACATAGCCCCCGGCGAGCAGCCCCGGCGGCGCCCCGGCCGACGGCGCCTCGGCCGCCGCCGCCGTGACCTCGATCACCCCACCCTGCGGCATCGCGTCGCGCGCATTGACCACGAGGTTGAGCAGCGCGAGCTCGAGCTGGTTGGCGTCCGCCAGCGCCGGCGGCAGCCCGTCGGGCAGGCGCATCTCGATCTGCACCGTCGGCCCGGCCGAGCGTTCGAGCAGCGACCGCAGCCCGCCCACCAGCGACGCGAGATCCACCGGCGCGGGGCGCAGCTCCTGCCGCCGCGCGAAGGCCAGCATGCGCTGGGTCAGCGCCGCGCCACGCTCCGCCCCCTGCTGCGCGCCGTCGAGCAGCCGCTGCAACCGCGGATCGGGGGGCAGCCGCTTGCGCAGCAGGCCGAGATTGCCGAGCACCACCATCAGCAGGTTGTTGAAGTCATGCGCCACGCCGCCCGTGAGCTGGCCCAGCGCTTCCATCTTCTGCGCCTCGCGCAGCCGCGCCTCCGTCGCCTTCAGGTCGGTCAGGTCGTGGCCTTCGGGCACCAGCAGGACGACAGCGCCGCTTTCGTCGCGGATGGGCTTGAGCGAGAAATCGATCAACGCGAGCCGGCCGTCGGCGCCGCGGACCGTCGCCTCGTAGCGCTGTGCGGTCCCGGCCGCCGCCGCTACCACAGCCGCCTTGAGGCGTTCCTGCGTTTCCTCGCCGGTGTCCCACCAGCGGGCTTCCCAAAATTTTTGTCCCACCAGCTCGTCGCGGCGGAGACCGCCGAACTCGAGCGAAGCGCGGTTCGCTTCCAGCAGCGTGCCGTCCGGCGCCAGGAGGCCGATGAACTGGAAGGCGCTGTCGAAGATCCCGCGGAAGCGCACCTCGCTCGCGCGCAGCTCGCGGGTGCGGGCCTCCACCCGTTCTTCCAGCTCTGCCGCCGTCCCGCGCAGGCGCGCATTGGCCTCGGCCAGCTCGAGTGTCGCGCGCTCTGCCCGGTTCGACAGGCGAATGGCCAGCGCCGTGAGAAGAACCAGGCCGATGGCGACCGAGCCGATCACCTCGAAGGACCAGCGCAGCGCCTGCTGCCAACCCGCCAGCGCCGTCTCGACGGGAACGCTCGCGGTGACAGCAACCGGCCAGTCGGGCAGCCGGCGGAAGGCAAGGATGCGCTCCGGGCCGCCGAAGGGCGAGGTGTGGCGCAGCGTCCCTTCGAGCCGCTCGCGGAAGCCGCGCAGGAGTTCGGGGTCCGTCAGGGCCGTGCCGACCTGATCCGCGCGCAGCCCGGTGCGCGCGAGGACCCGCCCGTCGGTGTTGAACAGGCTGATAAGCGTGCCCTGGCCGTACTCCGCCGCGGACGCGGCCTCCTGGAAGAAGGCAGTGCGGACGGAAACCTGGACCACGCCGTCGAAGCTGCCGTCCGGACGCCGCAGGATGCGGGTGAAGGTGAACAGGATCTCGTTGGTGATGCGGCTGTACAGGGCCTCGCCCACATGGGTCTCGGCGCCTTCACGATGGGCGCGGAACCAGCGCCGGTCGGACAGGTCCACCTCCGGCGCCGGGAACACATATGACGTGGAGACCGGGACCCCCCGGGCATCGGCCACCATGACATAGTCGCCCGCGATCCGGTCTGACAGGTCGCGAAGCCAGTGGTGCACGGCCACGTTGCCGTTCAGCGCCTCCGCGCCGCCGAGTTCGGCCACGCGCGCCTGGACCTGTTCCGTCACCAGGGCCGAGGTCTCGAAGACGCGCTGGGCGTATTGTTCCCCGACGCGGGCGAGATTTCGCATCCCCGCCTCGGCACGCGCCAGCGCCGCGTCATGTTCGTTCGTCAGCGTGTCCACGCGCAGCCCGACCAGGGTGGCGAGGAACAGCAGGACGAGGCCGACGATGGCAACGCTTACGCGATGAGGCGCCAAGACGTATCCACCCGTGGTCTTCGCCACCCGGTTAGCCCTTTGCTGGGGGGTGATAAACCGACTGTGGCGTGTGTCGCGAAGTCGTGAAACGCCGCGGCCGCAACGCTCTCGACTTCGTGAAGTCCACCGATCAGGCCGCGTCGAGGCGCTCCGAAAGTTCGAGCCACTCCTCCTCCAGGACGCCCGTCTCCCGCGCAATCGCCGCGCGGCGCGTCGTCGCCCAGGCTATGTCCTCCGCCTTGCGCTTCGCATAGGTCTCGGGATCCGCCAGACGCTTCTCGATCAGCTTCGCCTCGAGACCCAGCCGTTCCAGCGCCTTCTCGATCTCCTTCAGCCGCTGCCGCAAAGGTGCGGCCTGCGCGCGCGCCTCGGCCCGGTCGCGCCGCTCCGACGCCTTCGCGCCGCCTGAAGGCGGAGCCTCCTCGCGGCCCGCCGCGCGCGCGCGCTCGGCCAGTAGGGCGCGGTAGTCGTCGATGTCGCCGTCGAAGTTCGCGACCGTGCCGTCGCCGACCAGCCAGAGCCGGTCCGCCACCAGCTCGACCAGATGCGGGTCGTGGGTGATCAGCAGCACCGCGCCCTCGTACTCCGCCAGCGCCTTCACCAGCGCCTCGCGCGCATCGATGTCGAGGTGGTTGGTGGGCTCGTCCAGGATCAGCAGGTTGGGCGCGTCGCGCGTGCAGAGCGCGAGCAGCAGCCGCGCCTTCTCGCCGCCCGAGCAGGCGCCGATCCGCGTCTCCGCCTTCTCCCCGGCCAGGCCGAAGCGCGCGAGCTGCGCGCGGCACTGCGTCTCGGTCGCGCGCGGCATCGCGGCCTGCATGTGGCTCAACGGCGTGCCGGCGAGGTCCAGCTCCTCGCTCTGGTGCTGCGCGAAGAAGCCGACCTTCAGCCGCGCCGCGCGCCGGACCTCTCCGCGCGTGGTCCCGAGCCGGCCGGCGACGAGCTTCGCCAGCGTGGACTTGCCGTTCCCGTTGGCGCCGAGCAGCGCGACGCGGTCGTCCCCGTCCAGCCGGAGGTTCAGGTTGCGCAGCACCGGCGGCCCGCCATAGCCGACTTCGGCGCGCTCGATCGCGACGACCGGGGGGGCCAGCTGCTCTGGCGGCGGGAAGGCGAAGCGCGTCGGCGTGTCCTCGATCACCGCATCGAGCGGCGGCAGCTTCGCCAGCGCCTTCAGGCGGCTCTGCGCTTGGCGCGCCTTCGACGCCTTGTAGCGGAAGCGGTCCACGAAGGCCTGCATGTGGGCGCGCTGCTGGGCGATCTTCGTCGCCTCCGCAGCCTGCTGCGCCGCGCGCTCGGTCTTCTGTCGGACGAAGCTCTCGAAATTGCCCTGGTAGGTGGTGATCTTCGCCTTATCCAGATGCGCGATCGCGTCCACGCAGCGGTCGAGCAGCCCGCGGTCGTGGCTGACGACGATCGCCGCGCCCGGGAAGCGCGCGAGCCAGCCCTCGAGCCACAGCGTCGCCTCGAGGTCGAGGTGGTTCGTCGGCTCGTCGAGCAGCAGCAGGTCGGGTTCGGGAAACAGCGCGCGGGCGAGCGCCACGCGCATCCGCCAGCCGCCCGAGAAGCTCGCCAGCGGCCGCGCCTGGGCCGCCGCGTCGAAGCCGAGGCCGGCGAGGATCGCCGCCGCGCGCGCCGGTGCGGCATCGGCGCGGATGGCGATCAGCCGTTCGTGGATCTCCGCCGCGCGATGCGCCTCCGGCTCCGCCTCGAGCTCGGCCAGCAGCGCCGCACGCTCGGTGTCGGCCGCGAGCACGGCATCGAGCAGCGAGGCCTCGCCCCCCGGCGCCTCCTGCGCGACATGGCCGAGCCGGGCGCGGGCGGCGAGGCGAACCTCGCCGCCATCAGGCTGCAGGTCGCCGATGATCGCCTTGAGCAGCGTGGACTTTCCCGCCCCGTTGCGCCCGACCAGTCCCAGCTTGCGCCCGGTGTCGAGCGTCATGTCGGCGCCGTCGAGCAGCGCGCGGCCGCCGACACGGAGCACCAGGTTGCGGATGGCGAGCACGGTCATGGCGGGCCTTGTAGCGCGACCGGCCGGCCCGGCGCAGCTACCCCGGCTGGCCTTCCGTGTCCTTCTCCGCCGGCGTGTCCTCGGTCGGCGCGGGCGTCGGCGCCCATTCGTCGGTGATCATGCCCTGCTGCTCGCTGACCCGCTCCACATCCTCCTTCGAGGGCGGGCGAGGGATGTAGCCCGGGCTGCGGCCGACCTCGGTGCGGGGCGGCTTGGGGGTGTCGGCCATCTTCGTCTCCTGTCCTGCCGCACCGAACGCCGCGCGCGCCGGCCGGATGCCGGGACTTGCCCAAGGGACTTGCCCAAGGGACTTGCACCGCCCTCCGCCAGCGCCTATGCGGCGCGCGCCTTCGCACACGCAACAACGACCCCGCAAGGAACGCCTTCCATGGCCATCGAGCGCACCTTCTCCATCATCAAGCCCGACGCGACCCGCCGGAACCTGACGGGCAAGATCAACGCCGTCTTCGAGGAGAACGGGCTGCGGGTCGTCGCCCAGAAGCGCATCCACATGTCGCGCGCGCAGGCCGAGACCTTCTACGGCGTGCACCGCGAGCGGCCGTTCTTCAACGACCTCGTCACCTTCATGATCTCCGGCCCGGTCGTGGTGCAGGTGCTCGAAGGCGAGAACGCGGTGGCGAAGAACCGCGAGCTGATGGGCGCGACCAACCCGGCCAATGCCGCGCCCGGCACGATCCGCAAGCTCTTCGCCGAGAGCATCGAGGCGAATTCGGTGCACGGATCCGACAGCGCCGAGAACGCCGCGATCGAGATCGCCTATTTCTTCGCCGGCAGCGAGATCGTCGGCTGACCCTTCCGCCTCCCTCCCCCACTCGCGGGGGAGGGCCGGGGAGGGCCGGGGTGGGCGGGCGAGGACCGCCGCACCCGTGCCGCCAGACCCCCGGGCGGAACCGGCTCAAAGCTTCAGCTTGAATCCCTCATGCGTGGCCCGGAAGCCGAGCCGCGCGTAAAAGCGATGCGCGTCGGCCCGCGACTTGTCCGTGGTCAACTGCACGATGCCGCAGCCCCGCTCGCGGCACCTCTCCACCGCCCATTCGACCATCTGCCGGCCGAGCCCCGATCCGCGCCGGCCCGCCGCCGCCCGCACGGATTCGATCTGCCCGCGCCAAGCGCCGCGATGCGAGAGGCCGGGAATGAAGGTGACCTGCAGCATGCCGACCGGCGCGCCCTCGGCCTCCGCCACCGCGAGCAGCTGGTTCGGATCCGCCTCGATCGCCGCGAAGGCGTCGAGATAGGCCTGCGCCAGCGGCAGCCCCGGCGCCTCCCGCTCGCGCCCGAGCGCGTCGTCGGCGAGCATCGCCACCATCGCCGGCAGGTCCGCCGACGTGGCGCGGCGCATGCGCATCGGTTGGCGGCGAAGCTGGGGGCAGGTGCCTAGACCAGGAAGATCCACATCAGCACGAGCGCGACCACGGTGGCGCCCGCCGCCCAGGTCGTGCCGGTCATGAAGCGGTCGTAGAAGGCGCGGCGCTCCGCCAGGATGTCATCCGCCTTCACCTCGACCAGGTCCATCTTGCTTGGGCCCTCCTCGGCCATCGTCCTTGTCCTCAACCGGCTCAACCTGCCGCGCTTGTAGGAACCGGCTTGAACCCGGGCAAGGGGAGGGGGTTCGCCAGCGCCGCCCCGGCGCCCGGCGCCGCGACCTGCGCCACCTCACCCTCCACCCGGACCAGCCCCGCCGCCAGCCAGCCGAGCGCCGCCGGGTAGATCCGGTGCTCCTGTTCCAGGACCCGGGCGCCGAGCGTCGCCTCCGTGTCGCCCTCCAGCACCGGCACCGCGGCCTGGGCGAGGATCGGTCCCTCGTCCACGCCCGCGCGCACCAGGTGGACGGTGCAGCCATGCAGCTTCACCCCGGCCGCCAGCGCGCGCGCATGGGTATCGAGCCCCTTGAAGGCCGGAAGCAGCGAGGGATGGACATTCACCAGCCGGTCCCGCCAGCGCGCGACGAAGCCCTCGGTCAGCACCCGCATGAAGCCGGCCAGCGCAACCAGCTGCACCCCATGCCCGCGCAGCTCGGCCTCCATCGCGTGCTCGAAGGCGTCGCGGTCGCGGCCGAAGACGCGGGATTCGACCACCGCCGTCGGCACGCCCCGCGCCCGCGCGTGATCGAGCCCCGCCGCCTCGTCGCGGTTCGACAGCACCAGCACGATCTCGGCCGGGTAGGCGGGATCGGCCGCCGCCGCCAGCAGCGCCGCCATGTTGCTGCCGCGCCCCGAGATGAGCACGGCGGTCCGCGCACGCCTCATGCGGCGGGCCAGCCCGCCGGCAGGTGGTCCACCCGCACCGCGGCCGCGCCGTCGCCGGCCTCCAGCACGCCGATGCGCATCGCCGCCTCGCCCCGCGCGGCGAACAGCGCGATCGCCTCCGCGGCCGCCTCCGCCGCGACCACCACCACCATGCCGAGGCCGCAGTTGAAGACGCGCAGCATCTCGTCCGGCGCGATCCCGCCCGCCCGCGCCAGCCAGGCGAAGACCGGCGGCACCGCCCATGCGCGGGCGTCGAGCGCGGCGACAACGCCGGCCGGCAGCACGCGCGGCAGGTTGCCCGGCAGCCCGCCGCCGGTGATGTGCGCGGCGGCCTTCACCAGCCCGGCGCGATGCGCCGCCAGCAGCGGCTTCACATAGATGCGCGTCGGTGCGAGCAGCGCCTCCGCTACGCTCGTGCCCGCCGCGAAGGGCGCCGGCGCGCCGAGCGTCAGGTTCGTCGCCGCCAGCACGCGCCGGACCAGCGAGAAGCCGTTGGAGTGCACGCCGGAACTCGCCAGCCCGAGCAGCACGTCGCCCGGCCCGATGTCGCCGCGCGGCAGCAGCGCTCCGCGCTCCGCCGCGCCCACCGAGAAACCCGCCAGGTCGTAGTCGCCGCCCTTGTAGAGCCCCGGCATCTCCGCCGTCTCGCCGCCGACCAGCGCGCAGCCGGCGATCCGGCAGCCTTCCGCAATGCCGCCGATCACCTCGCGCGCCTGCGCGACCTCGAGCTTGCCGGTGGCGAAGTAATCCAGGAAGAACAGAGGCTCCGCGCCCTGCACGACGAGGTCGTTGACGCACATCGCGACCAGGTCCTGGCCGACCGTGCCGTGGATGCCGCTGTCGATGGCGAGCTTCAGCTTCGTCCCCACCCCGTCGGTGGAGGAGACCAGGACCGGGTCACGGAATCCCGCGGCCTTGAGGTCGAACAGGGCGCCGAAGCCGCCGATGCCCCCCATCGTGCCCACACGGTCGGTCGCCTTCGCGAGCGGCTTGATCGCCTCGACCAGCGCGTCGCCCGCCTCGATGTCCACCCCGGCGTCACGGTAGGTCAGGCTGGTCATGGCGGGCCCCGATCGGCTATGCGAGGATCTTGGCATGAAGGAAGGCGCGATGCCGCTCGCCGGGGACGGCAGACAGCTCTTGCACGCGATCCGCGCGGGGCGCGGAGACAACCACGCGCGCGGCAGGGATGCAACTTGGGGCGCAATCGTCGCCCTGCTGCTGGCGCTCTGCCTCGCCGCGGCGCCGGCCGGCGCGCAGGACAGCCCGCTGGTGCAGCGTGACGTGCCGGCCGAGGCGACGGCGGAGAACGCGGTGGTCGCGCGGGAACGCGCCCTCGCCGCCGGTCAGCGCCTCGCCTACGAGCGCATGGCCGCCCAGCTCGGCCTGCCGCGGGGCCTCTCGGACGCGCAGATCGAGGCGCAGGTCGCCTCGCTCGTCATCGAATCCGAGCGTGTCACCCCGCGTGGCTACGCGGCGCGCATCACGGTGAATTTCCGCCAGCCTGGCAGCGCCCGCGCGCCGGCCGGACCAGGGGAGGGGCCGCAGGTCGCCGGCGCCGTGCCGGGTGCCGCGACCGCCGCGACGGTCGACGCGATTGCCCGCTACCGCAGCTTCCCCGAATACGCCGAGCTGCAGCGGCGGCTGAAGGCCTCGCCCGCCGTCTCGCGGGTCGAGGTGGTGACGGTGGCCGGCGACATGGCGCGGCTGCGCGTCTCGCTCCGCAGCCAGCCGATGGATGCCGTCTCCACCCTGGCCGATGGCGGCGTGGCGCTCATGCCACCCGGCACCGAGACCCCCCAGCGCGAGGGATGGCGCCTCGGCCTTGGGGGTCGCTGACGGTCCACCACCGCCCGGCAGCCCGCCGGCGGCCGAGGCAGGGTTCCTCACCCTGCCCAACGTCATCACCTTCGCGCGGCTCTGCGCCGTGCCGGCGGCGGTCTGGCTGATGCTGCAGCACCGCCTCGACCTCGCCTTCTGGGTCTTCGTGGCGGCCGGCGTCTCCGACGGCATCGATGGCTGGATGGCACGCGCCTGGAACATGCGATCGCGGCTCGGTGCGATCCTCGACCCGATGGCGGACAAGGCGCTGCTCGTCTCGGTCTATGTCACGCTCGCCGCCATCGGGGTGCTGCCGGACTGGCTGGCGATCCTGGTGGTGTTCCGCGACCTGCTGATCGTGGGCGGCGTCGTGGTGCTCTACGTGCTCGGCCAGCCGCCGGCGATCCAGCCGATCCTGCTGTCGAAGGCGAACACGCTGCTGCAGATCACGCTGGCCGCCGGCGCGCTGCTGGTGGCGGGCTACGGCCTGTCGGCGGGAGTGTTGCTCGACCTGCTCGTCGGCCTCGTCGCGGCGAGCACCCTCGCCTCCGGCGCCGCCTATGTCTCGCGCGCGGTGCGGGGGACGCGATGAAGACGGACGAGCCGAAGGCCGCGGCCACGCCGGCCGGCACGCCCGCCGCCGGGTCGGCGCGCGCCCCCTTCTGGCCGCCGCAGAACGGCGCACGCACCGCGACGCGCGCCCAGCGCCTGGGCCTCGCGCTCGGCATCCTGGCGACGTTGCTGTTCACGCTGTGGCTGTTCTCGGCGATCCTGACGCCCTTCGTGCTTGCTGCCTGCGTCGCGTATTTCCTCGATCCGCTGGCGAGCCGGCTGGAGCGCATCGGGGTGCGTCGCGCGCTCGGTGCCTTCCTGCTCGTCTTCACGCTCTTTGCGCTCTGCCTGCTCGCGGTGCTGCTGCTCTACCCGCTGCTGATCGCGCAGATCGGGGTGCTGATCCAGCGCCTGCCCGCCTATGTCGCCGGCATCACCCGACTGGTGCGCGAGGCGCTGGAGGCCGCGCAGGAGGCCTTCGGGCCGGAGGTGGTGGATGCGCAACTGCGCGACCTCGCGGTGCGGCAGGCGGCCACGATGGTCACCTTCCTCGGCACCGCGGTGGGGCGGCTGATCGGCGGTGGCGTCGCGCTGTTCAACGTCTTCACGCTGGTGATCGTGACGCCCGTGGTCGCCTTCTACCTTCTGCGCGACTGGCCGGGCATCGTGCGCCGGGTGGACAGCTGGCTGCCGCGCCGGTCGGCCCACACCCTCCGCCAGCTCTCGCGCGACACCGACCGCGTGCTGTCGGCCTGGCTGCGTGGCCAACTGCTCTGCTGCCTCGTGCTCGCCGTCTTCTATGCCGCCGGGCTGCAGCTGGTCGGGCTCGAGCTCGGGCTGATCGTCGGGCTGATGGCGGGCGTGCTGAGCTTCATCCCCTATGTCGGCTCGATCACCGGCTTCGCCGCCGCGCTGCTGCTGGCCGCGGCGCAGTTCGGCACCTGGCAGGGTGTGGGGCTGGTGGTGCTGGTCTTCATGATCGGCCAGTTCGTCGAGGGCTACATCATCTACCCGCGCCTGCTCGGCGACCGGGTGGAGCTGCATGCGGTCTGGGTGATCTTCGCACTGTTCGCCGGCGGCGTGGCCTTCGGCTTCCTCGGCGTGCTGCTCGCCGTCCCGATGGCGGCCGCGATCGGCGTCATCGCCCGCTACTGGCTGCGCCGGTACCTCGAAAGCCCGCTCTACCTCGACCCGCCGCGCACCGGGGCCTGAGGTCAGTCGCCCGCCGCTTCGCGCAGCGGCGCGACGGGAATGCTCGCCTCGGGCACCCGAGGCCGGACCGCATGGCGGGCGACGTCGCGCAGCATCCGCGGGCACAGCGCAGCCAGCCATCGCAGCGGCGCCGTGATGCGCCAGCTCGTCGCAGCGCGCATCGTCTCGAGCTCGGCGCGGCGTTCTGCCGCATCCGCTGTGCGCTGTCGCAGTTCGGCCTCGAGCGTCCTCCGCTCTGCCGCGGCGCGATCCAGCTCCTGCGCCAGGCGCAGGGCCATGGCGGCGTCATTGTTCCGCCGCGCCACCTCGGCCTGCAGCGTTTCGGCAGCACGCAGATCGGCGGCGTGCAGGACGGCGGCAGCCGCGGCGAGCTCGCCTTCGAGACGACTGGCGCGCGCCTCGGCAGCCTCGGCACGCATCTCGGCTTCCCTTGCGCGGGCTGCGACCGGCATCAGGCCCTTCGCCGGCGCCCGCGGGCCGCGCTCGCGGTCGCGGCCTGGCGCGACGGGCCAGGCGTGCAGTTCGGAGGAGAAATTGTCCGCATGCCAGGGCCGCGGCGCCACCCCGGCGCGGCGGAGCGCGAGGTTGAGCGAAAGCTGGTCGCGCCGCGAATAGCGGTGCACATGCGCCATCCAGGTCTCGAGCGCATGGCGAACGCCGGCCGAGCGGTGATCCCGAAGCAGCACCGCGCCCCACCAGGGCTTTTCCTCCAGCACCTCGGGGCAGGCGATCATGTAATGATTCAGCTGCTCGAAGATTCGGCCCTGGTCATCGAGGCCGAGCCGCGAGACTTCCAGGAACTCGTCCAGCACCGTGTCCCGGAAGCTGTGCGGCGCGGCGAGGAACTCCGCACCTTCCGCCGCTTCGAACAGCCGCTCCGGCGGTGCCTGCAGGATCACGCTGTTGTCGATGTAGAGCGAGGCGTCAAAGCCCGGCAGGTGCAGGTGGGGCCTGATCTTCAGCTCGCGCTGGCTGCGGATCGGATCCTGCGGGAACACAGGCTCCACCAGCCGGCACTCCCAGCTGTCGCTGCGCAGCCCCGGATCGTCGGTGAAGCAGATGAAGGGCAGGCTGGAGCACGCCGCGGCCGGCTGCTCGTTGAGCGCTTCGTAGTTCCCGATCAGGGCCGTGTAGACGCAACGCATGGGCCAAAGCGATCCGATGAAACGAAGTATGCTGCCAGTATTTCCCCAATAGGTTGTAAACGCAAGGTGCGGCTTCAGCCGCCGAAGCCCGCTCGTGGGTTGCCGAGGCACGGCGCGGAGCCCATTCCAATCGTCATGCCGGCAGACCCGCCCGCCCAGCTTCCCCTGCCGATCGGCCACGCGGAATCGGCTGCGCGCGCCGACCTCGTCGCGGATGCGTCGAACGCCGAAGCGCTGGCCTGGCTCGACCGCCCCGCCGAATGGCCCAATGGCCGCCTCGCCCTGCACGGCCCCGCCGGGGTTGGCAAGTCGCATATGCTGCGCGCCACCGCGGCCGAGCGTGGCTGGCGGCTGCTGCGCGGCGCCGAACTGACGCAGGCGCTCGCCCTGACCCCCGCCCCGACCGCCCTCGACGCAGCGGAGGCAGCCCCCGAAGCCGCGCTGTTCCACCTCATCAACCGCGCCGCCGAAGCCGGCCTGCCCCTGCTGCTCGCCGCCCGCGAGGCGCCGGCCCGCTGGCGCACCGCGCTGCCCGACCTCTCCTCGCGCCTGAAGGCGACGCTCGCCGTCCCGGTCGCGACCCCGACCGATGCCCTGCTCGGAGCGCTGCTCGCCAAGCATCTCGCCGACCGCCAGCTCCGGGTCGGCGCAGAGGTGCAGGACTACCTGCTCGCCCGCCTGCCGCGCGACGCGGCCGCGGTCGCGACCGCCGTCGCGGCGCTGGACGCCGCCGCGCTGGCCCAGCGGGCCGAGATCACCCGCCCCTTCGCCCGGGGCGTCCTCGCGCGGCTCTACCCCGAGGACGACGGTTCGATTGCGGAAGGACAGGACGCCTCGCCCGGCTCCGGCCCGCTGGGCTAGGCTGGCGGGCATGGACACGCTGGCCCCCCTGGACGCGCCCGCATACGGACTCGACGATCCCGCGCGCTTCATCAACCGCGAGCTCTCCTGGCTCGCCTTCAACACCCGCGTGCTGGAGGAGGCGGCGAATCCCCGCCACCCGCTGCTCGAGCGCCTGAGATTCGTCGCGATCTCCGCTTCCAACCTCGACGAGTTCTACTCCGTCCGCGTCGCCGGCCTGATCGGGCAGGAGCGCGCCGGCGTCACCACCGCCTCCGCCGACGGCCTCACCCCCGCCCGCGCGCTCGCCGCCATCCACACCGAGGCGCAGGCGCTGATCGAGGGCCAGCAATCCGCCTGGCGCGAGCTGCGCAGCCTGCTCGCCGAGGCCGGCGTGATCGTGGCGGAGCCCGGGGCGCTGACCGTCGCCGACCGCGCCTGGCTCGAGACTTATTTCCAGGACCGCGTCTTCCCCGTCCTCACCCCGCTTGCGGTGGATCCGGCGCATCCCTTCCCCTTCATCTCCAACCTCGCGCTCTGCATGGTGCTGAAGCTGGTGCGCGAGGAGGATGGCGGCACGATGCGCGCGCTGCTGCCGCTGCCGCCCCAGGTAGACCGCTTCATCCGCCTGCCGGCCGAGGGCACCAAGGGCACGCAGCCGATCCGCTTCGTGATGCTCGAGGACCTGATCCTGCTCTTCCTCGACCGTCTCTTCCCCGGCTTCATCCCCGCCGAGACCGGCCTGTTCCGCCTGATCCGCGATACCGACGTGGAGTTCGAGGAGGAGGCGGAGGACCTCGTCCGCTCCTATGAATCCGCGCTCAAGCGCCGCCGCCGCGGCCGCGCGATCCGCCTTTCGGTGGATGCGCGCATGCCCGCCGACCTGCTCGCGCTGGTGATGGAGGAGCTGGAGGCCGATCCGCAGGGCGTCTTCCGCGTGGACGGGCTGCTCGGCGTCTCCGACCTCAAGCAGCTCATCGTGGACGACCGGCCCGACCTGCTCTTCACCCCCTACACGCCGCGCTTTCCCGAACGGATCCTCGATTTCGGAGGCGACTGCTTCGCCGCGATCGCGGCGAAGGACATCGTCGTCCACCACCCCTACGAATCCTTCGACGTCGTCGTGCAGTTCCTCCGCCAGGCAGCGCGCGACCCGAACGTGGTCGCCATCAAGCAGACGCTCTACCGCACGACGCGCGACAGCCCGATCGCCAAGGCGCTGATCGAGGCGGCGGAGAGCGGCAAGTCGGTCACCGGCATCGTGGAGATCAAGGCCCGCTTCGACGAGGAGCGGAACATAGCCCTCGCGCGCGAGCTGGAGGCCGCCGGCGTGCAGGTCGTCTTCGGCTTCGTCGAGCTCAAGACCCACGCCAAGGTCTCGCTGGTGGTGCGGCGCGAGCGCGACGGGCTGCGTTCCTATGCGCATTTCGGCACCGGCAACTACCACCCGGTCACCGCCCGCATCTACACCGACCTCAGCTTCTTCACCGCCGACCCGGCGCTGACGCGCGACGCGCAGAAGCTGTTCAACTACATGACCGGCTACGCCCGGCCCGAGACGATGGAGGGCCTGGCCTTCGCCCCGCTCACCATCCGCCCCGCCCTGCTTGGCCAGATCGAGCGCGAGATTCGCTTCGCCGAGGACGGCAAGCCGGCCGCCATCTGGCTCAAGATGAACTCGCTGGTGGACGAACAGCTGATCGACGCGCTCTACCGCGCGAGCCGCGCCGGGGTGAAGGTCGATTGCGTGGTGCGCGGCATCTGCTGCCTCCGCCCAGGCGTGCCGGGTCTCAGCGAGAACATCCGCGTGAAGTCCATCGTCGGCCGCTTCCTGGAGCACAGCCGGGTCTATGTCTTCGGCAACGGCCACAAGCTGCCCTCGCGGCGCGCGCGCGTCTTCATCTCGTCCGCCGACTGGATGGCCCGGAACATGGACTGGCGCGTGGAGACGATGGTGCCGATCGACAACCCGACCGTGCACACGCAGATCCTCGACCAGGTGATGGTGGTGAACCTGCAGGACACGATGCAGAGCTGGGAGCTCGGGCCGGATGCCGTCTACCGCCGGATGCCGCCCGGCCCGAAGCCGGTCTCCGCGCATGACTACTTCATGACCAACCCCTCGCTCTCCGGCCGCGGCAGCGCGCTCCAGCCGCCGCCCGCGCGGCCGGTCAAGACCGGAGGCACGCGCCGCCGCCCCGACCGCGTGGCGCAGGATTGAAGCGCGTGGACAGCCTGATCCTGACCCCGCCGCGCCTGACGCGGCGGCGCCCGGACCGGCCTCGCCGGCTCGGCGTGGTGGACCTCGGCTCGAATTCCGTCCGCCTCGTCGTCTTCGAGGGGCTGTCGCGCAACCCGCTGCCGATCTTCAACGAGAAGGCGGTGCTCGGCCTCGGGCGCGGGCTGCAGCAGACGGGTCGGCTGAACGACGCCGCCGTGCCGCAGGCGCTGACCGTCCTCTCCCGCTACGCCGCCGTCGCCGGCGCGATGGGCGCCGACCCGGTCGAGATCCTCGCAACCGCGGCCGCGCGCGACGCGGCCAACGGGCCGGATTTCATCGCCGCCCTCTCCGAGCGCCTGCCCGACATCCCGGTCCGCGTGCTGTCCGGCGCCGAGGAAGGCGCCTTCTCGGCCGACGGCGTGACCTTGGGCTTCCCCGAAGCCGATGGCGTGATGGCGGATATCGGCGGTGGCTCGCTCGAACTGGTCGAGCTCGACAAGGGGCGGATGGGCCGCGCCGCCTCTCTCCCGCTCGGCGCAATCCGCCTCTCCGACCGGACCGGGGCCGACCCATCCAAGGCCCGCGCGGTCGTCGAAGGCGACTTCGCCGGCGTGCCCTGGCTGAAGGCGGGGGAGGGGCGCGACCTCTACCTCGTCGGCGGCGCCTTCCGCGCGCTGGCGCGCATGCACATGGCCCAGACCGGCTACCCGCTGCACATCGTGCACCATTACGTGCTGAAGCGGGAGGAGGCGCGCGACCTCGCCGGCGTCGTCTCCAAGTCGGACCGCAAGGCGCTGGAGCGCATGCCGGGCGCTCCGGCCAAGCGCGTCCAGGACATGCCATTCGCCGCCGTCGTGCTGCGCCGGCTGCTGCGCGCCACCGGCGCCCGCCGCGTGGTGTTCAGCGCCAACGGCCTGCGCGAGGGCTGGTACGCGCGCCTGCTTCCGGAGGCGATCCGCCAGGAGGATCCGCTGCGCGCCGCCGGCCGCGACCTGGCCGGACGCTTCGGCCGCGACCCCGAGCTGGCGCCGGCGCTGCGCGCCTGGACCGATCCGCTGTTCGAGGACGAGAGCGCAGAGGAATGCGCGCTGCGCGACGCGGCCTGCTGGATCTCCGACATCGGCAGCCACGACCATCCCGACTACCGCGGCGAGCACGCCTTCTACCGCGTGCTGCGCCAGCCCGGGGTCGGCGTGGACCATCACCAGCGCGCCTTCCTCGCTCTCGTCGTCGCGCTGCGCTACGAACTCGAACCCGGCGATGCCGCCCTGGCGACCGCCCGGCAGCTGCTCGATCCCGTGGCGATCCGGCGCGCGGAGACGCTGGGGGCGGCGCTTCGCCTCGCCTTTACCCTGTCGGGCGGCACGCCGGTGCTCCTGGCCGGCACCTCGCTCCGCCGCGTCGGCGGCGAGCTTCGCCTGAGCCTCGTCGAGGGCAGCGGCGTCTTCGCCGGCGAGAGCGTGCAGCGCCGTCTCGATGCGCTCGCCGGGGCACTCGGGGTGGTCGCGACCGTGGAGGTGGCGTCGGGCTGAGCGCTGCTCAACCCGAGATCGTGCTTGCGGCGCAGGGGTGATCTCGTTATCCGTGACAAGTCGCGGGATTTCGAGGCGTCGATGCTCGTTTCTATCGTCGTGCCCGTATACAACGAGGCCGAAGGGCTGACCGCATTCTACCGGGACCTCTCGACGGCCCTCTCGCGCCTGGATCGGCCTGCCGAGGTGATCTTCGCCGATGACGGGTCGCGCGACGGCTCCGGCGAGATCCTCGACGCCATCGCAGCGGAGGACCCGCGCGTCACGGTCGTCCACCTCCGGCGCAACTACGGCCAGACTGCCGCCATGATGGCTGCCATCCAGCGCAGCGCCGGCGATGTGATCGTCCCGATGGATGCGGACGGCCAGAACGACCCCGCCGACATCCCGAAGCTGCTCGCCAGGCTCGAGGAGGGGCACGACGTCGTCTCGGGCTGGCGCGTCGCGCGCGAGGACGGGGCGCTGACCCGCCGTCTGCCCTCCGTCGTCGCCAACCGCCTGATCTCGCGCCTGCTCGGCGTGCCACTTCACGACTATGGCTGCACCCTGAAGGCCTACCGCCGCGAGGTGATCGAGGATGTGCGCCTCTATGGCGAGATGCACCGCTTCATCCCGATCTACGCGAGCTGGGAGGGCGCGCGCGTCACGGAGATGCCCGTGATGCACCATCCGCGGCGCTTCGGGCGCTCGAAATACGGGCTCGGGCGTATCGCGCGCGTGATGCTCGACCTGCTGCTGCTCGTCTTCCTCGACCGTGCCTCCGACCGGCCGATGCAGTTCTTCGGCAAGTTCGGCCTGGCCGCGATCGCCACCGCGGCCGCGACCTTCGGCTGGGCGCTGCTGCTCAAATTCGCCTACGGCACCTCCCTCATCCAGACTCCGCTGCCGCTGCTGGCCGCCACCATCGGCCTGTCCGGGGTGCTCTTCCTGCTGCTCGGGCTGCTCGCCGAGGTGCAGTCGCGCACCTATTACGAATCCCGCGGCAAGCCGCCCTACAAGGTGCGGTCGGTCGTCCGCCACCCGACCGAGCGGGTGCGCGAGGACGCCGCGCTGCGCTGGTGACGCGGACGGCGCGCCCGGACCCATGTGCGGCATAGCCGGCTTCACCTCGCCCGGGCCCTCCGCGCCCGGGATCCTCGCCGCGATGTCCGCGGCGATGGCGCATCGCGGGCCTGACGGGCAGGGCACCTTTCTCGACGCGCGGCTTGCGCTGGCGCATCTCCGCCTCGCCGTCATCGACCCCGAGGGCGGCGCGCAGCCGCGCGTCGATCCGGCCAGCGGCGACGCGCTGGTCTTCAACGGCGAGATCTATGGCTATCGCACCATCGCCGCGCGCCTGCGCGCGGAGGGCGTGGCGCTGCGCGACGCCTCCGACACCGAGGTGCTGTTCCAGCTGATCCGCCGCGACGGGCTCGACCGCGCGCTCGATCAGCTGGACGGCATGTTCGCCTTTGCCTTCCGCGACGGCGCGACCGGCGCGCTGCACCTGGTGCGCGACCGCTTCGGCGAGAAGCCGCTGCACTGGGCGCTGCGGAACGGGGTGCTCGCCTTCGCCTCGGAGACGCCGGCGCTGCGGGCCCATCCCGCCTTCGCAGACAGCGCCCCGGATCCGCTCGCCGCCTTCCGCTACCTGCTCTTCGAATACTTGCCCGGCGACGCCACCGGCTGGGCTGGGCTGCACAAGCTCGAACCCGCCAGCATCCTCACCTTCCAGGGGGGCGCGGTGCGGCTCCGGCGCTACTGGCGGCCGCCGGTCGCGGGCCGCCCACCGGCGAGCGAGGCGGAGGCTGCCGAGCGGCTCGACGCGCTGCTCGACGCCGCGGTGCGGCGACAGGTGGTCGCCGACGTGCCGCTCGGCGTCTTCCTCTCGGGCGGGCTCGACTCGGGACTGCTGACCGCGCTTGCCGCGCGGGCCGCGCCGGGGCTGACCGCCTTCACCGTCCGCGTGCCGGGACAGGGCTTCGACGAGACGCCGCAGGCCGCATCCGTCGCCCGCCATATCGGCGTGCGCCACGAGGTCGTGGCGCTGTCGGATGCCGACCTGCTCGAAGCCTTCGACGCGATCGGCGAGCGGCTTGGCGAGCCGCTCGGCGACAGTTCCCTGCTGCCGACCTGGCTCGTCTGCCGCGCCGCGCGCCGGGTGATGACGGTGGCGCTCGGCGGCGACGGCGCGGACGAGCTCTTTGCCGGCTACCCGAATTTCTGGCTGCAGCGCTTCGCCCCCACCATGGCGCGCATTCCCGCCGGGCTCGGCCGGCTGCTCGGCACTGCGGTCGGTCGCCTGCCGTCGGGCGAGGGCTACATGGGCAAGCGCTTCCTTCTCGGCCAGCTCGCGCAGGGCATCGGCGCGGCGGCGTCGCGGCAATCCTTCCTCTGGATGGCGCCCTTCGGTCCCGATCGCATGAAGGGGCTATGGCGGCCCGAGGCGCTGCCCCCTGCTGCGATGGAGGCCGCCTTCGCGCCGGTGGATGCGCTGGCGGCCGAATGCCGGAACGCGGACGCGACCGAGCTGCTGCTCCGCCTCTTCCTCGGTACCTATTTACCCGAGGACATCCTGACGAAGACCGACCGCGCCGCGATGTTCAACAGCCTCGAGGTGCGCGCCCCGTTCCTCGACCGCGGCGTGGCGGAGTTCGCGCTGTCCCTGCCGACCTCCATGAAAATCGAGGGGCGCGAGCGCAAGCGCGTCCTGAAGCGCGTCGCGATGCGCCACCTGCCCGCGGAGATCGTGCACCGTCCGAAGCACGGCTTCGCCGTGCCGGTCGGCGCGCTGCTCCGCGGTCCCTTCCGCGAGCGGGTCGAGGACCTGCTGATGTCGCGCTCCAACCCCGTCGCGCCCTGGTTCGAGCGCGCCGCGATCGAGCGCCTGCTGGCCGCGCACATGTCGCGCCGCGCCGACCACGGCAAGGCGCTCTGGGCCCTGCAGATCCTGTTCCAGGTGATGTCGCGCGCCGGGACCGGCGCCGCGCCCTCCGTGCCGGAGACCGTCCCTGCCCATGCCTGAGAGTCCCGACCGAGACCTGCGCGGCTCGCCCGACCGCTTCGGCTACGAATGGGGCACCTATGCCGAGGTGCTGCCCGAATACGAGGAGCAGTTCCGCCGCTGGACGCCGCAGATGGCGCCCGAGGACTGGCGCGGACAGCGCATCCTCGATGTCGGCTGCGGCATGGGGCGCAACAGCTTCTGGCCGATGCGCTATGGCGCGGCGGGTGGCGTAGCGGTTGACGTGGACGACCGCTCGCTCGCCTCGGCGCGGCGCAACCTGGCCGCCTTCCCGCAGCTGCGCGTGGAGCGCTGCAGCGCCTACGACCTGCCCTTCGAGAACGAGTTCGACATCGCCTTCTCGATCGGGGTCATCCATCACCTGGAGTTCCCGGAGCATGCGCTGGCGCGGATGGTGCGCGCCGTGCGGCCCGGCGGGCGGGTGCTGATCTGGGTCTATGGGCGCGAGGGCAATGGCTGGCTGCTGCCGATGCTCGAGCCGACGCGAAAGCTGCTCTTCAGCCGCCTGCCGGTGGCGGTCACGCATCATCTCTCGCTCTACCCGGCCGCGCTGCTCTGGCTGCTGCTGCGTGCCGGGCTGCGCCCGACGGAATACTTCCGCCTGATCGCCACCTTCGGCTTCGCGCATCTGCGTTCGATCGTCTTCGACCAGATGCTGCCCCACATCGCGCATTACTGGCGGCGCGAGGAGGTCGAGGCGCTGATGACCCGCGCCGGTCTATCCGATGTGCGGGTGGAGGCGGTGAACGGGATGTCGTGGAGCGCGATAGGGGTGAAGGGGGGCGGCCGCTGAATCGCTCAGCCATGGCGACGACTGCGCGCAGCTTCGGCTGGTTCGGGGCACTCGCTCTCGCCGTGGCGGTCACGCAGGCGTCCGGCTACTTCTTCGAGGTCATGGATTGGGACGAGAGTACGTTCCTCCTCATGGGACGGGAACTGGCGGAGGGCCGTCTTCCCTACGTCGTGCTCTTCGACCTCAAGCCCCCGTTGCTCTACGTCTGGTACTGGCTGCCTTTCGCGATGTTCGGTGACAGCATCATCGGCGTCCGGATCGTCGGCGACGTGCTCATCCTGCTGATCGCGCTGCTTGCCTATCTCATCGCGCGGCGCTTTGTCGGCGATACGGCAGCGGGGCTCGGCGCGCTCATCGCCGTGCTGCTCATGGCGGCCGACTATGGCCAGCATACCAGCAGCGAGATCACGGCCATGGCTCCGGTCATGGCGTCGTTGTGGCTCCTTTCGGCGCGTCCCGTCGGCGCTGCGTCCTTCGCCCTGGCCGGAGTCGCATTGGGGATAGCCGCGCTGACGCGTATCAACCTGGTCGTTGTGTGCGGTGCGGTCACGCTATTCCTGGCCTTCGAGCACATACGCGCACGGAGTCATTGGCGTCGGCTCGGCCTCTTCGTGGCTGGTGGCCTGTCGCCGCTTGCCGCCGTCGCGGTGGTCTATGGCCGCGCAGGCCATCTGGATCTGCTGCGGCTGGTGCTGCTGGACGTTCCGCTTGCCTACGCCGGGGAGCAGCTTTCGCCTGGCGCCGTGCTGGCAAGCTTTGCCCGCGATCCGGCTGCCATGACGGCGCTCCTGCTTGCTGCGCCCGGCGTGTTGATCACCTGCCTTGCCCAGCGCAGACGCCGCCGCGATCCGATGCTGGTGGCGCTCTGCCTTTCGGCCGTCGTGGCCTCGATCCTCGTGGGCGGACAGGCGTATCAGCACTACTGGATCCAGGCTGCCCCGCTCACGGGCATCATGTTCGCCGTTCTCCTGGACGCGATCCGGTGGCAATCGGCAACAACGCTGGCGACCGGAGCGCTGCTGGTCGCCGTGCTACCCTCCGCCTATGGTGGCATCCTGGGTCTGCCTGCCCTGGCCCATGGCATGCGACCGCACACCGGCATCCGAGAGGCTGCGACTTTCCTCGCGAGCCGAGTAGCGCCCGGTGACGAGATCTGGGCCCTCGAGCGCCACCTGCTGCTCTGGTACATGGGTCGGCTCCCGCCCTCTCCCGTGCTCGCTCACCCGGCCAACCTCGTCCATGAACCGATCATGCGTACGCTTGCGGCCGCAGGATATGTCCAAGCGGGCGAGTTCCGGCGGCTGATCGAACGGCAACCGCGTTTCCTGGTCACCACCGACACCTCCGTGCCGGAGTACCTGAAGGACCATGCGGCCGAGATCACCCGCCTGTTCGACAGCTACGCCCCGGTCTTTGCACGGCAGCGTGTGCTGGTGTGGGAAAGGAATGGCCCGTCCGCGCCTGCTGCACGCCCATGACCTGGCGTGCCGTGCGCGGGACGTCTGGCGCGGCCCGCCCCCTCTCGCCAAGCCTTGTCGCGTGCCCCGACCCGCAGGACACCGCCTCGACGCGGCGCCCAAAGCGGCCTCAACGTCGGATCGGCTCGCACACATCCAGCGGCACCGCCGGATCGCGTGGACGGAGTTCGATCAACCCGTAGCGTTCACCGGGGCGGAAGGCCTGGTCCAGCACGGCTTCGAAGGCCATGCGTTCCCGCGGCTCGGCATCGGGCGTGCTCGGATAATCGTTGAGCCAGGATTGCGTGGTCCAGCGCCGGTGAACGACGGCCCAGTCGGCATCCCGCAGCACGGCGCGACACGTGGACCAGTATTGCTGCGCCGTCGTGTAGCTGGGGATCAGGATGTTGAGGGGCGCTGACTGCACGCGGCCGGCCATGAAGGGCAGCATCGGCGCATAGGGATAGACGAAGATGCGCTCATCGGGAGCGAGGCGTGCGATCGCCGCCACCGCCGCGTGATCGGCGGCGCCTCGCCCGATCAGCCTGAACGGGCCGCGCGGCGACTCGGTGGCCGGTTTCTCCGCGATGAAGTTCGCCAGCGCCACCGCGACCAAGGTGGGCAGGACACCGAGCGACAGGATGCTCGTCGTGATGATGACACGCGTGGCGGGTCGCTTGAGCAGGGTGCCGAACGGAATGACCAGCAGCAGAAGAGGCAGGGCGAACGGCACGACGCGGGCGATGTAGTCCACGTCGGGCCTCGTCTGGATGCCCAGGAAGGCGGCTACCGCGAAGGCCGCGCAGAGGCGGATCGCTCCGGCCCGAAGGGCGCCGCCGCGCGTCCGAATGGCAAGGACGGCAAGCAGCAGGAACGCCAAGGGAAAGGCGAGGACGAGGGGGAAGTTGTGCTCGCGAGCGTCGAGTCCATAGGGACGGAACTGGATTGCTGCGTACCGTGTGGCGGGGAAGACGATGACGCTCTGGACGGCGTCGTGGAGGCTGCCGAGGGCGGTGACGTAGCCGATCAGGATGACCGGCACGACGAGTGAGGCGGCGCAGTAGGCGACGAGCGCGCGCCAGTCGCGCCGGATATCCGTGAAGGCGACGAGGCCGGCAAGCAGGGCCAGCGCGCCGCGCGTGGGCGTGACCATCGCTGCCGCCCCGCCGAGCAGGCCGGCAAGCACCGCGAGCCACAGCCGCTCCGGCCGTTCCGTCCAGTGCAGCAACGCCAGCAGCACGCCCATGCACAGCACCGAAGTGAACCAGTGATGGCTGTTCTCGAAGTACGAGTTTACCGACATCACGGCCCAGAGCAGCACGGCGATGGCCGATGCTGCGGTCCGGCGTGACACCTTGAGACACGCGAGATAGGTCAGCACGCAGGTGCCCGTGAACAGCAGCAGCTGCAGCGATCGCACTGCGCCGAAGGAGATCCCGGTCAGCTGGAACCAGGCGGCTGTCAGCAGGTAGCCGCCGGGTGGCAGGAACTCGAAGAAGTCGCTGTAGAGCCGGTCGCCGCGCAGGATGCGCTCGGCGCCATGCGGCAGGATGCCCTCGTCGCCGAACCAGGTGACCACCCGGAAGAAGGGCAGGTACAGCACCAGCGCACCGGCAATGACGACGCCAAGGCAGACCGCCTCCCGACTGCCCCATGGCCGCACTGCGCCGCTCGCAGCAAGCGCTCCCGCCCGCATCGCCTCACGCCCCCAGCCTGCCTGCTGTATAGGAACCGACGCCGCGCCGGGTCCAGCCGCGTCCGGTCGCAGTTGTATGGGCCGCGTCGGGGCGTGGATCCGTCGGCCTGCGCGATTCTACTCGGAAATCCCTTCGCAGAGGGAGGTCGTGGCGTCCGGCCGTCGCCGCAGCAGTGCGTAGGGTCCGTACTCGCCCTCGCGTGCGAAGCCGGCTTCCAGCGCCGCTTCGAAGCGGATCCGCTCCGGCGGGCTCGCATCTGGGATGCTCGGATATGCGGCCTGCCATTGCGCGGTGTCGCTTTCCAGGCTGTACACCACCCATGCCGCGTTTCGCATCACCGCGCGGCAGGTTGCCATGTACTGCGCGGGCGTCGTGTAGCTCGGCGTAATGACCGTCAGCGGCGCCGGCTGGACACGGCCGATCAGGAACGAGAGCAGCGGACCGTAGGGATAGACGAAGACGCGTTGCTCGGGTGCGATGCCGGCGAAGCGGGCGATGATCGCCCCTGCCCGCCCCTGATGCGGCGGCTCGCCCGCGACCCAGTCGGAAAATGCGCCACGTGGCGAGTGGACCGACGTCAGCGTTCCGGCATGACGGCTGGCGGCCAGGGCGAACCAGGCCGGGACGATCGCGAGCAGCGCCGTTCCGCAGCCAACCGCGACCCGCGCGACAGGGTACCGCGAGAGCGCGCCGAAGGGGATCAGGGCCAGCAGCATCGGCAGCACGAAGGGCACCGCGCGCGTGAGGTTCACCATATCAGGGCGCGCCTGGATGGCGAGGAATGCGGCGGCGGCAAATGCGGCGCAGAGACCCATTCCGCGTGTCGGCGCGATGTGGCGTCGCCGCAGCACCATCCTGCCAAGCAGAAGCAGGGCCGCGATGGGGAACGCGGCGGCAAGGGCTATGTTGAACGGCTCCGCATTATGCGCGTAGGGAACGCGCTGGATTGCCGCGTACCGTGTGGCGGGGAAGACGATGACGCTCTGGACGGCGTCGTGGAGGCTGCCGAGGGCGGTGACGTAGCCGATGAGGATCGCCGGGACCACGAGGGCGGCGGTGCAGTAGGTGACCAGTGCGCGCCAGTCCCTGCGAAGGTCGGTGAAGGCAAGTAGCCCTGCGAGTAGGGCGAGCGTACCGCGCGTGGGCGTGACCATCGCTGCCGCCCCGCCGAGCAGGCCGGCAAGCACCGCGAGCCACAGCCGCTCCGGCCGTTCCGTCCAGTGCAGCAGCGCCAGCAGCACGCCCATGCACAGCACCGAAGTGTACCAGTGATGGCTGAGGTCCCAGGTGACGTGCAGCGCCATCGCGGCCCAGAGCAGCACGGCGATAGCCGATGCTGCGGGCCGCCGTAACACCTTGAGACACGCGAGATAGGTCAGCACGCAGGTGCCGGTGAAAAGCAGCAGCTGCAGCGATCGCACTGCGCCGAAGGAGATCCCGGTCAGCTGGAACCAGGCGGCCGTCAGCAGGTAGCCGCCGGGCGGCAGGAACTCGAAGAAGTCGCTGTAGAGCCGGTCGCCGCGCAGGATGCGCTCGGCGCCATGCGGCAGGATGCCCTCGTCGCCGAACCAGGTGACCACCCGGAAGAAGGGCAGGTACAGCGCCAGCGCACCGGCGAGCACGAAGGCAAGCCAGACAAGGTCCGACCGCAGCCGTGGCCGCGTCGGCGCAGCCACCCCAGCCCGAAGCGGTCCCCCGTCCATCGTCTCGCCAGCCCCACGCCCCACGCGGTTATAGGTAGCCACCCCGCGTCGGGTCCAGGCAGGCTGCAGTCGCCCTCACACGGAGCCCCCCCATGAAGGTCACGATCGAGGTGGATTGCACGCCGGAGGAAGCACGCCGCTTCCTCGGCCTGCCCGATCTCGCGCCGCTGCAGGAGGAGATGCTGGCCCGCCTGCGGCAGCACTTGGCCGAGGCCGCGACGGCGAACACGCCCGAGGCGATGCTTCGCCTCTGGGCACCCTTCATGCCCGGCGCCGAGGCGCTGCTGCGCGCCTGGTCGGGCGCGGCGCCCGAGAGCGACAAGAGCTGACGGAGTGGAACAGCCCATGGACATCAAGCGCGCCGGCGCCGAGCCCTCCGCCCGAGGTCCCGCCGAATGGTTCACCGGGCCGGTTCGCATCGACCCGCTCCTCACCGCCCCCGACCCCGCCCGCGTCGCCATGGCGCTCGTCACCTTCGAGCCAGGGGCCCGCACCGCCTGGCACACCCATCCGCTCGGCCAGACGGTCATCGTCACCGCCGGCCTCGGCTGGGCGCAGCGCGACGGCGGCCCGGTGGAGGAGATACGCCCCGGCGATGTCGTCTGGTTCCCGCCCGGCGAGAAGCACTGGCACGGTGCCACCGCGACGACGGGGATGAGCCACATCGCCATCCAGGAACGGCTCGACGGGGCGAGCGTGACCTGGCTCGAGCACGTCGCCGACAGCGACTACCGCAGGACGTAAGGACGCCTGCGGGCAGGCGCGCCGTCAGCGGACCGGCGTCATCCGCCAGACGGTGTTCGACAGGTCGTCCGCCACGATCAGCGCGCCGCGCGGATCCACCGCGACGCCCACCGGCCGGCCGCGCGCCGTCCCGCTCGAGGTCAGGAACCCGGTCATGACATCGACCGGCTCGCCGGCGGGCCGACCGTCGCGGAACGGCACAAAGACCACGCGATAGCCGACCGGCTCGTCCCGATTCCAGCTGCCATGCTCGCCGACGAAGACGCCCTCGGCGAAGGGCGCACCCATGACCGGGCTCGAGAAGGCGAGGCCCAGCGCGGCGACATGCGCGCCGAGCGCGTAGTCGGGCCGGATCGCCGCGGCGACCCGCTCCGGGTTCGGCGGCCGCACGCGCGTGTCCACGATCCCGCCCCAGTAGCTGTAGGGCCAGCCGTAGAAGCCGCCCTCGCGCACCGATGTCAGGTAGTCCGGCACGAGGTTCGGGCCGATCTCGTCGCGCTCGTTCACAACTGCCCAAAGCCGGTCCGTGCCGGGCTGGATGGCCAGCGCGGTCGGGTTGCGCAGCCCGGTGGCGTAGGGCCGGTGCGCGCCCGTCTGCGCGTCGATCTGCCAGACCATCGCGCGGTCCACCTCGGCTTCCATGCCGCGCTCGGTGATGTTGCTGTTGGAGCCGATGCCGACATAGAGGAACCGGCCATCGGGGCTCGCGGCCAGCGACTTCGTCCAGTGATGGTTGATGGCGGAAGGCAGGTTCGCGACGAGCGTCGGCGGCCCGCTCGCCTCGGTCTGGCCGTCACGGTAGTCGAAGCGTACCAGCGCATCCTGGTTGGCGACGTAGAGCGTGCCGTTGACGAGGGCGAGGCCGTAGGGCGCGTTGAGGTTCTCCGCGAAGACGCGCCGCACCTCGTAGGTGCCGTCGCCATCGGCGTCGCGCAGCAGCGTCAGGCGGTTGCCGCCGGGCACCGATGTCTTGCCCAGGCTCTTGATGTAGCCTGCGATGACGTCCTTCGGGCGAAGCGCGGGCGCGCCGCCGCCGCTTCCCTCCGCGACCAGGATGTCGCCGTTCGGCAGCACGAGCATCTGGCGCGGCACCCGCAGATCCGTGGCGATGGCCTGGATCCTGTACCCCTGCGGCACGCTCGGCAGTTCGTTGCCCCAGGCGGCCGGGCGGGGGATCGTCATCTCCGGCAGGAGGCCGCGCTGCGCGGCGGGCAGCTGCGGGTCGGGTCCGCGCTGCTCCGCGGCTGGGCTCTCATCGCAGGCCGGCAGCGCGAGCGCCGCCGCGACGATCAGGAATGCCGGTCGCATCAGGCTGCGTTCCTTGAAGAGGGCGCGGAGTAGCCGAGCCAGGCCGCGAGGAGCGCGAGGAGCGTGACGACGGCCGAGAGCCAGAGCCCCTCCGGCATGATCGCGAAGGCGTCCTTGGCATGCACCAGCGCGTTGACAAAGCCGAGCGCCCACATGGCGAGCAGCGCGCCGAAATAGGCCGCCGCCAGCCGCCGGCGGCCCGCCGGGCTGCGGATCAGCGCTACCAGCGCCCAGAGCAGGGCGAATCCGCCGAAGAGCAGCGCCCCTGCGATGAGCCAGGACGAGAAATTGGCCCATTGCACCTGGAAGGTCCTGGCATAGGCGATGTCGCTGACCAGCGCGCCGAGGAAGAGGGGCAGCGGGAAGGCGAGCAGGATGGCGTGCAGCGGGTGCAGCGGCTTCGGGAGAGCCGGGACGGCGGTGGCGGACACGGCATCTCCTCTCGCGGCGGGCTCGGCCGGGCGGACCCGGCGCCCCGCTCGGCAACCGCTCAGCCAACGAAACCACCGCAGATTGGTTGCGCGTTCCGCGTTTCGGCGTCCGGGGCGCCGGACGCCGCTGTCCTCGGAATACTGACCTGGAGACTGGCGTGCCTGGCGCGCCCGCTCCGGATCGCGGGCCGTCCCTGCCGGAGGCTACCCGGCCTCGATCACCCGCACCCGCTTGCCGTCCACGCCAAGCGCGATCCGGCCGGCCTTCAGCGACAGCGCCGCCTCGCCGAACACCGTTCGCCGCCAGCCATGCAGGGCCGGGGCGTCCTCTCCGGCGGCCAGCCGCTCGAGTTCGTCGCTGCTCGCCAGCAGCCGCGGGGCGACGTGATGCGCCTCCGACTGTGCCGCCAGCAGCACCTTCAGCAGCGCCACCAGCGCGGGGGAGGGGGCCGGGCCGCGGTCGCGCGGCAGCTCGGGCAGCGCGTCGTCGGGCAGCTTCCGCGCCTCCTCGAGCGCGACCAGCAGCGAGGCGCCCGACTTGCCCTTTGCGAAGCCCTCGGTGATGCCGCGGGCGCGCGCGAGCTCGGCCGGCGTGGTCGGGCTCGTGGCCGCGACCTCGAGTAGCGTCTCGTCCTTCACCAGCCGCTGGCGGGGGATGTTCACCCGCTGCGCCTCGCGCTCGCGCCAGGCGGCGGCGGCGCGCAGCAGGCTCAGGAAGCGGCGGTTGTGGGTGCGCGGCTTCAGCCGCTCCCACTGGGTTTCCGGATCCGCCCGGTAGGTGGCGGGGTCGGCCAGCGCCGCCATCTCCTCCTCGACCCAGGCGGTCCGTCCTTCGCGCTCCAGCCGCTCGACCAGTCCGCGGTAGATCGCGCGCAGATGGGTCACGTCGGCCGCCGCATAGTCGATCTGCGCCGCGGAGAGCGGCCGCGCCGCCCAGTCGGAGAAGCGGTGCGCCTTGTCGATCGACGCGCCCGCCAGCGCGCGCGCCAGCGAGTCGTAGCTCACCTGGTCGCCGAAGCCCGCCACCATCGCCGCCACCTGGGTGTCATAGAGGGGGGTCGGCACGGCGCCGAACTTCAGCAGGAAGATCTCCACATCCTGCCGTGCCGCGTGGAACACCTTCACCACCCGCTCATCAGCGAGGAGGGCGCCGAGCGGGGCGAGGTCGAGCCCCGGCGCCATGCTGTCCACCACCGCGACCTCGTTGTCGCCCGCCAGTTGCACCAGGCAGAGCTCCGGCCAGTAGGTGCGCTCGCGCATGAACTCGGTGTCCACCGTCACGAAGCGCTCCCCGCGCAGCCGCTCGCAGAGGGCCGCGAGGGCAGGGGTGTCGGTGATGGGGACGGGCACCTCGGTCGAGGGCTGGCGGCGGCTCATGGATCCGGTTTACCCCCACCCCCCGGGGGCGAAAAGCCGCCCCGCCTCCCAAGCGCTTGACTTCCCGCCCCGGGGGTGGCGGTTTCCGCCCCTACTCCAGTCACCCCGGGACGTTCCATGCACGCCTACCGCACTCACACCTGCGGCGCGCTCCGCACCGCCGACGCCGGCAGCACGGCCCGGCTCTCGGGCTGGGTGCACCGCAAGCGCGACCATGGCGGGCTGCTATTCCTCGACCTCCGCGACCATTACGGCCTGACGCAATGCGTCATCCCCACCGGCTCCGCGGTTTTCGCGGCCGCCGAGGCGCTGCGGCCCGAGAGCGTCGTGACCGTCACCGGCGAGGTGGTCCGCCGCGACGCCGCGACGGTCAACCCGAAGCTCGCCACCGGCGAGATCGAGCTGCGCGTCCGCGACCTCGTCCTGCAATCGGCCGCCGAGGTGCTGCCCTTCCAGGTCGCCGCCGATGACGACGCGCCAGAGGAGCTGCGCCTGCGCTACCGCTTCCTCGACCTCCGGCGCGAGCGCCTGCAGCGCAACATGATCCTGCGCGCGCAGGTCATCCACGACATCCGGGAGCGGATGATCGCGACCGGCTTCACCGAGTTCCAGACGCCGATCCTGACCAGCAGCAGCCCGGAGGGCGCGCGCGACTTCCTCGTCCCCGCACGCCTCCATCCCGGCAAGTTCTACGCGCTGCCGCAGGCGCCGCAGCAGTTCAAGCAGCTGACGATGGTCGCCGGCTTCGACCGCTACTTCCAGATCGCGCCCTGCTTCCGCGACGAGGCGGGACGGGCCGACCGCACGCTGATGTTCTACCAGCTCGACGTGGAGATGAGCTTCGTCACGCAGGAGGACGTCTTCGCCACGATGGAGCCCGTGCTGCGCGGCAATTTCGAGCGCTTCGCCGAGGGCCGCGCGGTGGATGCCGGTCCCTGGCGGCGGCTCACCTACGCGCAGGCGATGCGCGACTACGGCACCGACAAGCCGGACCTCCGCAACCCGCTGGTGATCCGCGACGTGACGGAGGCTTTTCGTGAGTCCGGCTTCGGGCTCTTCGCGAAGATCGCCGCCGGCGGCGGCGTGGTGCGCGCCATCCCGGCGCCGGGTGCCGCGGGCCGGCCGCGCGGCTTCTTCGACAAGCTGAACGAGTGGGCGCGCGCGCAGGGCGCCGGCGGCCTCGGCTACGTCGCCTTCGAGGCCGATGGCGCGAAGGGCCCGATCGCCAAGAACCTGGAAGCCGACCGGCTTGAGATAATCCGCACCGCCTGCGGCCTGAACCCGGGCGACGCCGTCTTCTTCGCCGCCGGCAAGGAAGAGGAAGCCGGCAAGTTTGCCGGCACCGTCCGCACGCGGATCGGCACCGAGCTCGACCTGATCGAGAAGAATGCCTTCCGCTTCTGCTGGGTGGTGGACTTCCCCTTCTATGAGCGGAACGAGGAGACGGGGCAGATCGAGTTCAGCCACAACCCCTTCTCCATGCCGCAGGGCGAGCTCGAGGCGCTCAACACGAAGGACCCGCTGACCATCCCCGCCTACCAGTACGACGTGGTCTGCAACGGCTACGAGATGGCCTCGGGCGCCATCCGCAACCACAAGGCGGAAACCATGGTCCGCGCCTTCGAGATCGCCGGCTACCCGGCTTCCGCGGTGGAGGAGCGCTTCGGCGGGATGCTCAACGCCTTCCGCTACGGCGCGCCACCCCACGGTGGCATGGCCGCCGGCATCGACCGCATCGTGATGCTGCTCGCCGAGGAGCCGAACCTCCGCGAGGTCAACATGTATCCGATGAACCAGCAGGGCGAGGACCTGATGATGGGCGCTCCCTCGACCGTGGAGCCGGCGCGGCTCAAGGAACTCTCCATCCGGATCGAGCTTCCGCCCGCCAAGGGTGCCACGGGGCTGAAACCGTCCTAGATCAGGCGCCAGCCCGCCGAGGAGCCGACATGACGACCGCCCCCATCGCCCGCCGGCTGCTCGGCGCCGTCGCCGCCCTCGCGCTTTCGGCGGGGACGGCCGCCTCCCAGGCGCCCGCCCAAACCCCTGGGCCGGCCGCGACCGCGGCGCAGTACGGCGTGGCCGCCGAGGCCATCACTGCCGGCGTTGCCCGCATGGCGGCGCATCGCGCCGCCTATCGCCTCGATCTCGGGGAGGGCCGCAATTCCGGCATCACGGCGGTGCGCGGTGCCATGGTCTTCGACGTGCAGGATGCCTGCGAGGGCTGGGCGACGCGCCAGCGCATGACGATGACGGTGGTGGACCGCGACGGGCAGGAGATCGAGACCGTCTCCGACTACGCGACCTTCGAGGCGAAGGACAATTCGCGCCTGCGCTTCTCCCTCACCCAGACCACCGGCGGTGCGATCAGCCAGCGCGTGGCCGGCGAGGCGGAGCTTCGCCCCGACGGGTCGGGGCGCGTCCGCTACACCGAGCCCGCGGGCAAGGAGGAGGCGCTGCCCGCCGGCACGATGCTGCCGACCCGCCACACGGTGCTCTCCATCGAGGTCGCGCGCGCGGGCCGGCGCATCCTGTCGGGCCCGCTCTTCGATGGCACCTCGGAGGAAGGCGTGCAGGAGACGACGACAGTCGTCTCCAACTGGTCCGCCGCGGCGGGGGAGCCGCGCTTCCCGATGCTCGCCGGCCAGGCCTCGGCGCGCATGCGCATCGCCTTCTTCGAGCGCGGCGCGGCGACCGGTGGCGCGAGCCAGCCCGAATACGAGGTCGGGCTGCGCTACTTCGAGAACGGCGTCGCCGACGAGCTTGTGATGGATTTCGGCGAGTTCTCCGTCACCGGCCGCCTCCTGGAACTGGCGGCCGTGCCGGTTGGCTGCTGATTCACTCCGCACGAGCCGCTGTGCGGCTTCGCGGGGGGGCCGACCTGGCACTGATCCTGTCAGGAGCGGTCCATCCTGCCGTGGCAGAGCCACGGCAGTGCGCCGGGGGCGGACAGACGTGGAAGGCCGTGCCGCGGCTATTCCGGCCTCACGCCTGCCGCGCTGAGGATCGACGAGTAGCTCTCGACCCCCTGGCGCACCAGCGCCATCACCTGATCGGGCGTCTCGTAGCCGGCGCGCGGCACGACGCCGGCCAATTCGTTGAGCCGCGGGCTCACCTGCTGGATCGCGCCGCGGAACGCCGCGCCCAGCGCCGCCACGATCGGCGCCGGCGTGCCGGCGGGTGCCAGGATCGGGAAGAACTCCTCGAACACCGCCCGCGGGATGCCGGCCTCCGGCGCGCTCGGCACGTCGGGCAGCGAGGGATGGCGCGCCTCGGCGAGCACCGCGAGCGCACGCAGCGCGCCGCCGCGCACCTGGCCGAGCGAGCTCGCCATGGTCGGCGTGCCGAACTGCGCCTCGCCCGCGACCAGCGCCGCGACGGCCGGCCCGCCGCCGCGGTAATGCACCATCTCGACCTGCACCTCCGTCACTGCGCGGAACAGCTCCGCCGCGACATGCACGCCGCTGCCGATGCCCGCCGTCGCCAGGTTGTGGCGCCCGGGCGCCGCGCGCAGCGCCGCGAGCAGTTCCTGCGCGGTGCGGGCCGGAAACTGCGGGGTCGCCACCAGAAGGTGGGGCGAGAAGCCGGCCACCGCGATGCCGGTGAAATCCTCCACCGAGCGGTAGGGCACGCGCGCCACGATCGCCGGGACCGTGGACTGCCCGCTGTTGATCAGGATCGTGTAGCCATCGGGGGCGGAGCGCGCGACATGCTCGGCGCCGAGCATGCTGCCCGCCCCGGCCCGGTTCTCCACCACGATCGGCTGGCCGAGCGCCTGGCCCGCGGCCTCCGCAACAAGGCGGCCGACGATGTCGTTCGACCCGCCCGGGGCGAAGGGCACGACCAGGCGAATCGGGCGCACGGGCCGCCAGGGCTGCGCAGTCTGCGCGCGGACGGCGGGGGCGGCGAGGCAGGCGGCGGCGGCAAGCGAGAGGGTGCGGCGGCGGATCGCCATGATGGACGGGCTCCCAGGGTTCCAGGGCCTTTCCGGCCCCGTTCTTGTGCCGCGCTTCTGACCGGATCGCCGCGAGCCGGCAAGACCGCCCGGGGACGCCGCGCTCAGGCGCGTGCGAACAACTCCCCGATGACGCCGCGGTTGTTGCTTCGGGTCAGCGCCAGCATCAGCAGCACGCGAGCCTTCTGCGGCGTCAGCGTGTCGGCGGTCACGAATCCCTGCTCCGCATAGCGCAGCGCCGGCACCGCGCGCCCCGATCCCGCCCGGGTGGACATCACGACGAGGCACCCGCCGGCCGCGGCCTCCGCAAGGGCGGCCCGCTCGGCGGGGGTGGTGAAGCCGGGCGCGAAGCCGGCGGCGACGAGGCCGCGCGCCCCCGCGTCGAGGAAGGCGCGGATCGCGACGTCGTCGCCGCCCGCGACGGAATAGCAGACATCGACGCGCGGCGGCGTCTCCACGCCGCCGATGTCGAAGCGCTCGCCGGGCGGCAGCAGCCGCGTCGGCCGGCGCCAGATGCTGATCCGGTCGGCATCCACATGGCCGAGCGCACCGACATCCGGGCTGCGGAAGGTCTGCAGCCGCGTCGTCGAGGTCTTCGTCACCTCGCGCGCCGCATGGATCTCCTCGTTGAGCACCACCAGCGCACCGAGCCCGCGCAACTGCGGATCGCCCGCCACGCGCACGGCCGCGACGAGGTTCATCGGCCCGTCGGAGGACAGCCCGGTGAAGGGCCTCTGCGCGCCGGTCACCACCACCGGCATGTCGTCGGGCAGCGTCAGCGACAGGAGGTAGGCGGTCTCCTCCAGCGTCGCCGTGCCGTGCGTCACGACGATCCCCGCGAGGTCGCGATGCGCCGCCTTCACCTCCGCGATCCGCCCGACCAGCGCGCGCCATTCTGGCCAGCCGATGGCGGTCGAGGGGATGGCCGCGAAGGGGACGGGAATCACCTCCGCCACCTCGGCGAGGGCGGGCACCCGGGCAACGAGCCCCGCCGCATCCAGGATCGGCAGCCCGGCCGAGCCGTAATCCTGCGTGTCGAGCGGCCCGCGCCCCTGCGAGGCGATGGTGCCGCCCGTGCCGATGACCGCGACCTTCGGGCGCGCGGTCACGCCGGCCGGTCCTCGACCACCGCGCAGGTCAGGCGCGAGACGCAGGCCAGCTTGCCATCCGCGCGCCGGATCTCGGTCTGCCAGACCTGCGTGGTCCGCCCGGTGTGGAAGGGCCGGCACTCCGCCGTCACGACCTGGCCTGGCGTGACCGCAGCCAGGTGGTTGGCGTTGATCTCGAGGCCGAGCGCATGCCGCCCCTCCGGCAGCGTCAGCAGGCAGCCGAGCGAGCCGAGCGTCTCCGACAGCACCACGCTGACCCCGCCATGCAGCAGGCCGAAGGGCTGCAGGTGCCGCGCCTCCACCGGCATCTCGGCGCGGATCGCGTCCGCCAGCACCTCGGTGATGCGGATGCCGAACACGCCAGAGGCGCCGGCCGCGAGCCGCGCGTTGATCGCCTCCGCCGTCGCCGGCCGCCGCCAGATGCTCATCGCGCGAGTGAGGCGAGCCGGCCGCGGCGCGTCAAGCCGGACTGCCCGATCCAGCGGCGGGTCATCAGCGCGGCCACGATGCCGAGCCCCACCGCGAGCCCGATCCAGATCCCGACCGGCCCGAATCCGAGCGTGAAGCCGAGCAGGAGGCCGAGCGGCAGCCCCGCGCCCCAATAGCCGAAGCCGGCAAGGATCATCGGCACGGCGGTGTCCTTCAGCCCCCGCAACGCGCCCGCAGCCACAGCCTGCAGCCCGTCCGCCAGCTGGAACATCCCCGCCACGACCAGGAGCGTCACGGCGAGCGCCGCCGTCTCTGCCGCGCCCGGATTGGAGGGGTCGAGGAAGGTCCAGGCGATCGGAGCGCCGAACAGGACCAGCGCCGCGGCGGAGGCCGCCATGAACGCCGCACCCATCCCGATCGCGGTCCAGCCCGCCCGTGCCGCCGCGGCCTGGTCGCCCGCGCCGGTCGCGAGCCCGACCCGCGCCGTCGCCGCCTGGCCGAGCCCCATCGGCACCATGAAGGTCACCCCCGCCACCTGCACCGCGATGGCATGCGCCGCGACCGCAAGCGCGCCGAACCAGCCCATGGCGATGGCGGCGAAGGCGAAGACGCCGATCTCGAGCAGCATGCTGCCCGCGATCGGAAGGCCGATCACCACCGCCTCGCGCAGCCGCGCCCGATCCAGCCGCCAGAGCCGTCCGAGCAGCCGGAACCGCCGCAGGTGGCGGTCCCGCGCGATCAGCCCCGCGATCCCCAGCAGCATGGCCAGGTTGCAGAGCGAGGAGGCGAGGCCGGCACCCACGATGCCGAGCGGCGGCAGCCCGAAGCCGCCATAGATGAGCCAGAAGTTCAGCGGCACGTTCAGCGCGATGCCGCCAAGCGAGACGACCAGCGCCGCGCCCGGCCGCTGCTCGGCCGCGAGGAAGCCGCGCAGCACGACGAAGGCGCAGAAGCACGGCATCCCCCACATCAGCGCGCGCACGTACTGCCCGCCGAGCTCGGCAAGCCGTGGCGCCTGCCCGAGCAGGAGCAGCAGCGCCTCGGCCTGCCACAGCAGGATCCAGACCGGGACGGTGGCGATCGCGACGGCCCAGAGCGCCGCCCGCACGTCGCGCCGCATGCCGCGCAGGAAGCCGCGCCCCCGGCCGCGGGTCTGCGCCGTCATCGGCGCCGCCGCCATGGCCAGCCCGAAGACCGGCGCGAGGGCGGCGAAGAAGAGGTTGGCGCCGAGCGTCGCCGCGGCGAGCTCCTCCGTCCCGAGGCGGCCGAGGAAGACCGTGTCGGTCAGCGTCAGCGCGAATTGCGACAGGTTCGTCAGCACCAGCGGCCAGGCGAGCGCGAGCATCGCCCGCGCTTCCTCGCGCCAGGCGGCCCCTTCGCGCGACCTGGCGGCGATGGCATCCATCCGCGTGCTCTAGCTGGCCGGGCCCCGCGCATCCATGCCGGCAGCGCAGCCCGCGCCTGGGCGCGCCGCATGAGGTGCGCTACATGCGCCGTCGAGACGCCCTGGAGCCGCCACGATGCAGCGACGCCTCCTGCTTGCCGCCCCCGCAATCGTGACCGCGGCGCTCGCCGCCCCGGCGCGCGCGCAGCCGCGGATCGTGACCGAGGAATTCATGGTCCCGACGGGCGACGCCGGCATCGAGGTCTTCCTGCGTTCCAAGCGGGCGGAGGGTGCGGCGCCCTCGCCGGCGCGGACGCTGCTGATGGTGCATGGCGCGGGCTTCGGCGCCTCGACGAGCTTCGACCTGCCGCTGATCGGCGTCTCCTGGGCCGACTACATCGCCAGCCGCGGCTTCGACGTCTGGACGCTCGATATCCGCGGCTTCGGCCGCTCCTCCCGCCCGCCGGAGATGGGCCGGCCGGCCGAAGCGGGCCAGCCCGTGGCGCGCGGGGCGGAGGCGATGCGCGACCTCGCCGCGGCCGTCGCCCATATCCGCCGCACGCGGGGTATCGAACGGCTGTCGCTGCTCGGCCATGCCTGGGGCACGGCGCTGGTCGGGCGCTTCGCGGCCGAGAATGCGGGCCAGGTGGAGCGGCTGGTGCTCTTCGCGCCGAGTTGGCTGCGCGACGGGGCGGGCCGGACCGACCCGGCGACCGCGCAAGGCGCGGATCCCGGCGGTGCCCTGGGGGCCTGGCGGCCGCTGACGCAGGCTGGCCTGCGCGACTCGATCCTGTCGCAGGCACCCGAGGATCGCCGCGCCGCGCTGCTGCCGCCCGGCTGGTTCGAGCACTTCGCCGGCCTCACCTGGGCGCTCGACCCCGACGGCGTGCGCCAGAACCCGCAGGTGCTGCGCGTGCCGAACGGGCCGCTGGCCGATGGGCGGGAATACTGGGACGCCGGCCGGCCCTGGTGGGACCCGGCCGCGGTGCGCGCGCCGACGCTGATCGTGGTGGGCGAATGGGACCGCACGGCGCCGCCGGCGCTCGGCATGGCCCTGTTCGACCGTCTGACCGGCTCGCCGGGCAAGCGCATGGTCGTGCTCGGCGAGGGCACGCACAACATGTGGCTCGAGCGAAATCGCGGCGCGCTGTTCCAGGCGGTGCAGGTCTTCCTCGAGGAAGCCGGCTGAAATCTTCTCCACCTTCGCGTTCCGGGCGCGGCGCTTCGTTGCGCCGCGTCTCCGCCCGGCGTGCAATGCGCCGCCGCCGGCCTGGCGGAGTCGAGGGGATCAGGGGGATCATGATGCGCGTGCTTCGCCGCGGCCTGGGGGCCGCGCTGCTGGTGTTCGGCCTCGCGGCGCCGGCTCTGGCGCAGTCGAACGACCCGTCCTTCCGGGTCAACAACCGGACCGCGATCACCATCAACGAGATCTACGCCTCGTCTTCCAACGATAATTCCTGGGGGCCGGACCGGCTGGGCGCCAATGTGCTGCCGCCCGGGCAGAGCATCGTCGTGCGCCTGCCGCAGGCGCAGTGCATCAATGACATCCGCATCGTCTTCGCGGACGGCCAGGTGCATGAGCGCCGGCGCGTCGATACCTGCCAGATCACCGACTACAACATGCAATGAGGTCGCTTCCTGCCGCACCGCCGGGCGGTGCGGCAGGAACGACCCGGCGGGGACGTTGACAGCGCGCCGTACCGGGCGAACCTGTCTCCCGCGCCGCCCGCACGGCGCCCCGGGAGCACGCCATGGACGACCACGACCAGACGAAGAAGCCCTTCAAGCTGCGCAGCCAGCGCTGGTTCGACGATCCGTCAGACCCCGGCATGACGGCGCTCTACTGCGAACGCCAGCTGAATTTCGGCATGACGCTGGAGGAGCTGCAGTCCGGCCGGCCGATCATCGGCATCTCCCAGACCGGCTCCGACATCGCGCCCTGCAACCGCCACCACATCCACCTGGCGCAGCGCGTGCGGGAGGGCATCCGTGACGCCGGCGGCGTGCCGCTCGAGTTCCCGGTCCACCAGATCCAGGAGACGCTGAAGCGCCCGACCGCGGCGCTGGACCGGAACCTGCAGTATCTGAGCCTGGTCGAGATCCTGCACGGCTACCCGCTCGACGGCGTCGTGCTGACCGTCGGCTGTGACAAGACGCCGGGCGCCGCGCTGATGGCCGCCGCGACGGTCAACATCCCCTCTATCGCGCTCTCGGGCGGTCCGATGCTGGATGGCTGGCACAAGGGCCGGCTCGCCGGGTCGGGCACCATCGTGTGGGAAGCGCGCCGCCTGCTCGCGGCCGGCGAGATCGACTACCGCGGCTTCGTCGAGATGGTCGCGGCGAGCTCCACCTCCTGGGGCCATTGCTCGACCATGGGCACGGCGCTGTCCATGAACAGCCTGGTCGAGGCCGTGGGCATGAGCCTGCCCGGCTGCGCCGCCATCCCGGGGCCCTACCGCGAGCGCGCGCAGATGGCCTATTGGACCGGCCGGCGCATCGTCGAGATGGTGCGCGAGGACCTGAAGCCGTCCAAGGTCATGACGAAGAAGGCCTTCGAGAATGCGGTCGCCGTGGCCTCCGCCATCGGCGCCAGCTCGAACTGCCCGATCCACATGATCGCCATCGCGCGCCACATGGGCGTCGAGCACACGCTGGACGACTGGCAGCGCGTCGGCGCCGACATCCCGCTGCTGGTGGATTGCCAGCCCGCCGGCCGCTTCCTGGGCGAGGGCTTCCACCGTGCCGGCGGCGTGCCGGCGGTGATGAAGGAGCTGCTCGAGGCCGGGCGCCTGCATGGCGACGTGATGACGGTCAGCGGCAAGACGGTCGCCGAGAACCTCGCCGAGGTGCCGCCCCCCGAACGCGAGGTGATCCGCGCCTACGCCAAGCCGATGAAGGAGCGGGCCGGCTTCCTCGTCCTGACCGGCAACGTCTTCGACAACGCGGTGATCAAGATCAGCGTCATCGACGAGGATTTCCGCAAGCGCTTCTTCTCGGAAACGCCCGACGTCTTCGAGGGCAAGGTCGCCGTCTTCGAGGGGCCGGAGGACTATCACGCGCGCATCGAGGATCCCGCCCTCGGCATCGACGAGCGCACGGTGCTGGTGATCCGCAACTGCGGCCCGGTCGGCTATCCCGGCAGCGCGGAGGTGGTGAACATGCAGCCGCCGGCCGAGATGATCAAACGCGGCATCAAGGCCCTGCCCACTATGGGCGACGGGCGGCAGAGCGGCACCTCGGGCAGCCCCTCCATCCTCAACGTCACGCCGGAGGCGGCGGTCGGCGGTGGCATCGCTCTGCTGAAGCATGGCGACCCGATCCGCATCGACCTGAAGACCCGCCGCGTGGACGTGCTGATCCCGGCCGAGGAGCTGGAGCGCCGCCGTGCCGCCTGGACGCCGCCGAAGCTCGTGGACAAGACGCCCTGGGAGAGGATCTACCGCGCCGATGTCGGCCAGCTCGGCACCGGCGCCTGCCTCGAGAGCGCGACGCTGTTCCTGAACATCCTGGAGACGCGCGGCGAATCCCGGCACAATCACTGAGAGGGGGGAGCCGCAGATGGCAGGACGTCTCGCAGGCCGGCGCGCGCTGGTCACCGCGGCGGCGCAGGGCATCGGGCGCGCCGCCGCGCTCGCCTACGCCGCCGAGGGGGCGGAGGTGATCGCCACCGACCGCGACGGGGCGAAGCTTGCGGAGCTGCGCGCGCCGGGGATCACCACGCGCGTGCTCGACATGCTCGACCCGGCCGCGATCGAGGCTGCGGGGAGGGAGGCCGGGGCGCTCGACATCCTGTTCAACTGCGCCGGCTTCGTGCACCAGAATACGGTGCTGACGGCGACGGATGCTGAGTGGGATTTCGCCTTCGACCTCAACGTGCGGTCCATGTGGCGGATGACCCGCGCCGTGCTGCCGGGGATGCTGGAGCGCCGGCGCGGCGCCATCGTGAACATGGCCAGCGGCTGCTCCTCTCTGAAGGGCGCGCCCAACCGCTTCGTCTACGGCACCACCAAGGCCGCCGTGATCGGCCTGACCAAGTCGGTCGCGACCGAATACGTGCGCGAGGGAATTCGCTGCAATGCGATCTGCCCGGGCACGGTGGACACGCCGAGCCTCGGCGAGCGCATCGCCGCGAATGCCGCCCAGGCCGGCAGCCTTGAGGCGGCGCGCGCCGCCTTCGTCGCGCGCCAGGCGATGGGGCGCCTCGCCACGGCGGAGGAGATCGCGGCGCTGGCCGTCTACCTCGCCAGCGACGAGAGCACCTTCGTCACCGGCCAGGCGATGGTCATCGATGGCGGATGGATGTTGTAGCGGCTCATCCGGTCTAGTCGGCACGCAGCGCACGCGTTAGGGATCGACATATGAAACTCCTCCGATACGGCCCGCCCGGCGCCGAGAAGCCCGGCCTGCTCGATGCGAACGGCACGATCCGTGACCTCTCGGGCACGATCCCCGACCTCGCCGGCGAGGCGCTGTCGCCCGCGGGCCTCGCGAGGATCGCGGCCCTCGACCCGGCGAAGTTGCCCGCCGTGACGGGCAATCCACGGCTCGGGCCGCCGGTGACGGGCATGAAGAACCTTGTCTGCATCGGCCTGAACTACGCCGACCACGCGGCGGAGACGGGCGCGCCGATCCCGAAGGAGCCGATCGTCTTCCTGAAGTCGCTGAACGCGCTGAGCGGGCCGAACGACGACGTCGTCATCCCCCGCAACAGTGTCAAGACCGACTGGGAGGTCGAGCTTGCCGTCATCATCGGCACGCGCGCGAAATACGTGTCGGAAGACAACGCGCTCGACCACGTCGCGGGCTACGCCGTCGGCAACGACGTGTCGGAGCGCGAATGGCAGGCCGAGCGCGGCGGCGCCTGGGACAAGGGCAAGGGCTTCGACACATTCGGGCCCCTCGGGCCGTGGCTGGTGACGAAGGACGAGATCCCGGACCCGCAGAACCTCTCGATGTTCTGCGACGTGGATGGCGTGCGCCAGCAGGACGGCTCGACGCGCACGATGATCTTCGGCGTGAAGCAGGTGATCGCCTATGTCAGCCAGTGCATCACGCTGAACCCGGGCGACGTCATCTTCACCGGCACGCCGCCGGGCGTGGGGCTGGGCAAGAAGCCGGTGCCGGTGTTCCTGAAGGCCGGGCAGGTCATGCGGCTCGGCATCCAGGGTCTCGGCGAGCAGCAGCAGAAGCTGATCGCGTCCGAGTGATGCGCGCCCTGGTTCTCGCGCTGCTGCTCGCCCCGGGCCTGGCCCTGGCCCAGCAGCAGCAGCGGCCGCAGCAGGCGCCGCGCCAGGACGAGCTAGGCACGCAGGTGGAGCGCAACCTGCGCAGCTGCGTCGGCAACAGCCAGGACGCGGCGCTCGCGGCGCGCTGCATGGACGTGCAGCGCGCCACCCTCGGGCCGCGGCTCGACCGCGCGGTGGAGCGGCTGATGGCGACGCAGGCGGATTCCGGACGCCGCGCCGCGCTGGCCGAGGTCCAGGCGGCCTGGGCGACCTACCGCGACCGCCGCTGCGACTTCGCGGGCACGAACCCCGAGCGCGGGGCGGAAGCCGCCGCCGACCGCGCCGCCTGCCTGCTGCAGTTCGATGTCGGGCGCACCATGGAGATCGAGGCGACCCTGGATCCACCGCGGCCGGCGCAACAGCCGCAGCGCCGATGAGCGACGGCCCGGTCCTGCTGGTCTTCGACTTCCCGAACGCCGCCTTCGGCCCCGAGCGGACGGAAGCACTGAAGCCGCTCGCCGAGGACATCGCGCGTCAGCCCGGGCTGCTCTGGAAGATCTGGACCGAGGCGCCGGAGGAGGGCCGCGCCGGGGGCGTGTACCTGTTCGAGAACCGCGCCGCCGCGGAGGCCTATCACGCGATGCATGCGAAGCGCCTGGCTTCACGCGGCGTGACCGGGATCGAGGCGACCTATCGCAGCCTCAACGAGACGCTGAGCCGGATCGATCGCGCGCCGATCCCGTAACCGCGGCGCCTGCCCTGCGTTGGTCCCCCAGGTGACGAAGGGCAGGGGCCGATGGGAAGCTGGGTGGCGATGGTTCTGGTCGCGCTGGGCAGCGGGTCCGCGCTGGAAACGCGCTATTTCGACAGCCGCTCCGATTGCGAGGCCTGGGCGGGGCGCATCACCACGCCACCGGCCGCGCTGCGCCCCGATGCCACCCACCAGGTCGCCGCGTGCTTTCATGTGCGCGAGCTGATCGCGCAGCTCGCGCAGGGGCGCTGAGGAACGCGCCTACATGGTCGCGCCGGAGGCGCGCGGTCACATCGTCGCGCCGATCACCCAGGGTGCGAATTCGCTGCTTCCGAAGCCGTAGCTCTCGCTCTTGGTCTTCTCGCCCGAGGCGACGCGCAGCATCAGCTCGAAGATCCGCTCGCCGCAGGCCGCGACGCTCTCCTCGCCGGTCAGGATCGTGCCGCAGTTCACGTCCATGTCCTCCGACATGCGCTCGTACATCGGCGTGTTCGTCGCGAGCTTGATCGACGGCGTCGGCTTCATCCCGAAGACGCTGCCTCGGCCCGTCGTGAAGCAGAGCAGGTTCGCGCCCCCCGCCACCTGGCCCGTCGCGCCCACCGGGTCGTAGCCCGGCGTGTCCATGAAGACGAAGCCCTTGGCCGTCACCGGCTCCGCGTAGTCGTAGACCGCCGTCAGGTTCGTCGTGCCGCCCTTGGCCATCGCACCCAGCGACTTCTCGAGGATCGTCGTCAGCCCGCCCGCCTTGTTGCCTGGTGAGGGGTTGGCGTTCATCTCGGCGCCCTCGCGCGCCGTGTACTCCTCCCACCAGCGCATCTTCGCCACGAGCTTCTCGCCCACCTCGCGCGAGACGGCGCGGCGCGTCAGCAGGTGTTCCGCGCCATAGGTCTCCGGCGTCTCCGACAGGATCACCGTCCCTCCATGCCGCACCACGAGGTCGGAGGCCGCCCCGAGCGCCGGGTTGGCCGTGATGCCCGAGTAGCCGTCCGACCCGCCGCATTGCAGCGCCACGATGAGCTCGGAGGCCGGCACGGTCTCGCGCGTCACGCGGTTCGCCTCGGCCAGCACCTCGCGGACGAAGGCGATGCCGGCTTCCACGGTCTTCCGCGTGCCGCCCATCTCCTGGATGTCCATGTTGCGAAGCCGGCCGCTGAGCTTCTGCTCCTCCAGCATCGGCCCGAGCTGGTTCACCTCGCAGCCGAGGCCGATGGCGATGACATGGCTGAAGTTCACGTGCCGCGCGAAGCCCGCGAGCGTGCGGCGGAGCAGCCGCAGCGGCTCGCCCATCGTCATGCCGCAGCCGGTCTTGTGGGTCAGCGCCACCACGCCGTCCACGTTCGGGAACTCGGCCAGCGGGTCGTGGCCGGTGAAAGGGTTGCGCTTGAAGGCGTCCGCGATGAGGTCGGCGACATGCGCGGAGCAGTTCACGCTCGTGACGATGCCGATGTAGTTGCGCGTGGCGATGCGTCCGTCGGTGCGGCGGATGCCCAGGAAGCTCGCGGCGGGGGTGATGAACCGGGTCGGTCGCTGATCGACGCCCCAGGCGTAATCTCGGGAAAAATCGCCCATGGCGCAGTTGTGGGTGTGCACCCAGTCGCCCGGCGCGATCGCCTCGGTCGCGAAGCCGATGATCTGGCCGTAGCGCCGGATCGCCTCGCCCTTCGCATGGGCGCGCGTGGCGATCTTGTGGCCTGGCGGGATGCGCCGGTCGCGTACGGCGACATTCTCGCCCACCGGCGTCCCCGGCGGCAGGGCGATTCGGGCGATGACGACGCCATCCTCCTGCGACAGGCGGATGACGGGGGGCAGTGTCACGGCGTCCATGGTCTCGTTCCTCTCGGCGGCGAGGCTACGACCCGCCACGAGCGGGCGGAAGGGCCGTCTCCAGCCGCTGCACATGCGCGCCCGGGACCTCGGCTGCGAGGGCGGCGACATGCGCGTGATGGGTGAACAGGATGACCTGTGCCTGGCGGCCGAGCCCGGCGAGCAGCCGCAGCGCCGCCGCCGCGCGCGCCTCGTCGAAACTCGCCAGCAGGTCGTCGGCGACGAAGGGCAGCGCGGCCCCCGCCTCGGCGCGAAGGCCGAGATCGGCCACCCTGAGTGCCAGGAAGAGCTGGTCCCGCGCCCCCTCGCTCAGCGCGTCCATGGGGCAGGAGGTGCCGTCGTCCCGCACCGCACGCAGCACGACCTCGCCTTCCTCCTCCTCGTCCACGCGCAGGCGGACATAGCGGCCGCCGGTCAGCTCGCGGAAATGGGCGGCCGCCGCACCCAGCATCGGCCCCTGCCGGTCCTGCCGCAGCCGCTCCATACCGGCCTTCAGCAGCACCCGCGCGGCATGCAACCGCGCATAGCGCTCCGCTGCGGCGGTCGCGGCGGCCAGCGCGTCACGCGCATCCTGCGCCGCCTCGGCCGCATCGCGGCCGAGTGGCATCGCCGCCACCCGGCTCTGCGCCTCCTGCCGCTGCGCGCCGAGCTCTTCCCGCCGGCGCCCGAGCTCCGTCTGCAGCCGCTCGACCTCGGCGAGCCGCGCCGTCATGCCGTCCGGATCGAGCCCGGCCGCCTCGCCCCGCAGCGCAGATTCCTCTAGCCCCTCGCCGAGTTCGGCCAGCTCCGCCGCCCGCTGCGCGGCCTCGGCGCGCTTCGCCGCGCGCTGCGCTGCGCGTTCGACCGCGGCCGCGAGGGCGGGCAGCGCATCCGTGCCCGCCGCCGCGTGCATCCGCGCGAGAGCGGTCTCGGCGGCGGCCTCGGCCTCCGCGGCGCGACGTGCGGCCGCGCGCCGCTCCTCGAGCCGGCGGGTCAACTCCGCCGCGCGCGCCTCGGCCGCCCGCGCTGCATCGATCCGGCGTGCCAGCCGCGCCGCGGCGGCGAGCGGCGCCTCGTCCTCCGTCGGGCCGAGGCGCGGCGGCAGCGCCGCGAGCGCAGAGGCCAGTGCCGCCGCGGCGGCGTCCATCCCCGCGATCCGCGCCGCCTCGGCGCGCCAGGCGGTTGCTGCCTCCGCGATGCTCCCCCAGGCGGAGAGGGCGGCCATGGCCGCATCCTCCGATGCCTCCGCCGGCAGGCGCAGCGCCGCGAGCGCCGCCGTCCAGTCGCCATCGGTCGCGGCGAGCGCGGCGGCGGCCCTGTCGCGCGCGGCCTCCGCCGCCTCTGCCGCGTCGCGCGCCGCATCCCGCTCGGTGACGAGGCCCCGTCGCGCCGCCGCCGCTGCTTCCACGGCAAGAAGGCGTTCGGCCGCCTGCGCGATCGCCGCGCCGAGGCCGGCCGGCGCGTCCGGCAGGTGCGGCAGCAGCGCCGCGCGCGCCGCGTCGCGACGTTCGGCCAGTTCCGCGCAGCGCCGCGCCGCCGCCGACGCGGCCTCGGCGAGGTCCAGCACCTTGACCCGCTTCGCCCGCCATTCCCGCATCGCCGCCGGCGCGCGCGGCTCGAGCCCGGCCGGCGCCCAGAGCGCGCGCCACGCAGCCTCCGCCCCGGCCAACCCCGCCGCGGCGACACCGCGCGCGGCCTCCGCCGCCGCATGGCGCTCCCGCGCGAGGGCGAGGCGCGCGGTGGTCGCGGCGTGCTCGCTCACCCGGCCGGCATCGTCGGCACGCGCATCGGCGAGCCGGTCGGCCCGGTCGCGCAGCGCCTCGAAGGCGTCGGGCGCGGGCAGGTCCTCGGCATCCGCCACGCCGCTCTCGAGCGCGCGGCGCAGCCTGGACCATGCGGCGTCACGCGCGGCGCGCGCCTCCGCCACCGCGGCGCGGGTGGCGACCGGGCCCGCTGCCTCGAGCAGCGCGAGGGCACCGGCATGCGCGGCGACCTCGGCCTCCAGCGTCGAGGCGCGGCGCTCCGCCTCCTCCAGCGCGCCGCGCGCCGCCTCCAGAGCTGCCGCCGTCGCCTCCGCCTCCGCCTCCAGCGGCAGCGCACAGGCGGCGAGCGCCGCGGCGTCGCCCGACCAGAGGCCGAGCGCGCCGAGGGCGGAGGCGCAGCGCGTCGCCGCCTCCGCATGCTCGCGCTCGGCGCGCGCGAGATCGAGTTCCACGCGGCTCTCCGCGCGCGCCTCCTCGAGCGCGCGGCGGAGCGCTCCGCCATCGGGCGGGGCGGGCGCCTCCAGCGCGGCCGCGGCACGCGTGAGCCGGCGGCGCGCCGCGTCCAGTCCTGCCTCCGCCTCCTCCAGCCGGGAGCGCAGGCCGGTGCGGCGCTGCACGAGCCGCCCGGCCGCCTCGCGCGCGGCCGAGCCGGGCAGGGCGTCGCGCAGCGCCTCGGGCGGCTCCGTCAGGCCGAGGCGCTCCGCCGCCGCGGCGACCCCCGCGCGATGCGCCGCCGCGGCGCCGCGCAGGCCGGGCAGCTCGCGCGCTGCGCCCTCCGCCGCGGCGCGCAACGGCGCCAGCGCGTCGAGCGCATCCTGCGCGGCCAGCGCCTCCGGGTCGCGCGGCAGGGCAGCCAGCTCCGCCTCGATGCGGCCCGTCTCGTCTGCCTCGCGCGCCGCATCCGCGCGCGCGGCCTCGAGTGCCGCGGTCAGCGCGCGCAGCCGGTCGGCGGCGTCGGCCGGCAGATCGGGTGCGTCGGACAGGGCGGCCACCTCGGCACGCAGCGCGTCGAGCCGCAGCAGCACCGGCCGCGCGGCACGCGCGCGCAACAACTGGCGTTCCTCCCGCTTCAGCGCATCCGCCTGCGCGGCCGCGGCGTCGAGCTCCGCGGCAATGCGCGCCAGCTCCTCCTGCGCCTCCGCCCAGGCGGCGGGGCGCAGCTCCGCGGCGTCGCGCGCGCGCTCCGCCGCGCGCCAGGCTTCCACCGCGGCACCGAGCCGGCGCGCCTTGTGCCGCGTGCCGTGCAGCTCGTCCGCTGCCTTCTCGAGCCGGGCGAGCACCTTGCGCAGCGGCAGGCCCATGCCGGCGGCGAGCGTCTCGCCCGCCGCACCGCCGCTCTCGGCGAGTTCCTGCCCGCCGGCGCGCAGCCGCGCACCGTCCAGCCCGTGATGGCGCAGGAAGGTCTCGCGCCCCGTCTCGCCGAGGAAGCGGCGCAACGCTGCCTCCGGCACGGCGGCCCCTGCAGCGTCGAGCAGCGTGTCCTTGCGGCCCTTGCGGCGGATGAAGGCAGCCCGCGTGCCGTCCGCTGCCTCCAGCTCGAAGCCGATGCGCAGCTGCGCGGCCTCGTGCAGGAAGGCGTGCGGGCTCTGGTGCGGAAAGCCGAACAGCGCATCCGCGATGGCCGACAGCGCGGTGGACTTGCCGGCCTCGTTGGCGCCGAGCACGACATGCAGCGCCGCCTCGCGCGGGAAGCGCAGACGAAGCTCGGTCAGGTGGCCATAGGCCAGCAGGTCGAGGGCGAGGAGTCTCATGCGCCTTCCTGCGCGAAGGCGCCGGCCACGGCGTCCCAGGCCTCGTCCACCAGCTTCGCGAAGCGCAGCGCGTCGGTGGGCAGGTCGGCCGCCTTACGTGCCTCGGGCGGCAGGAGCTGGCGCAGCGCGGCGATCCCCTCGCCGAGCGATGCCGCCAGGGCCGGGTCGTCCGCCGCGGCGAGGAAGGCGGCGCGCAGCGGCGCGAGCGCCTCCGCCTCCGCCTCCCGCGGCGCTGCGGTGCGGAGCTTCACCGCCTCGATCCAGAGCCGCCCGCCGCAGCCGATCGCGGCATTCGCGCAGAGCGCCTCGATCTCCTCGGCGCGGTCCGGCAGCGTCGCGTGCAGCGGCGTCTGCCCGACGAGCACCAGGCGCGCGAGCAGTGGCCGGCCCTCGGCCTCGGCGCAGGCGCCGGCGATGGCGGCGCCGAGGCGCTCGGACAATCCCGCCTCGTCGGCGCCGGTCACGTCCACCTCGACCAGCGCCCAGCGCAGGATGTCGGTGCTGCGGTGCTCGATCGCCGCGATGCGCCGGTCCTCGACGGTGACGAGGGTGCAGCCCTTCGGCCCGGTCTCCCGTGCGTGGCGACCCTGGAGGTTGCCGGGGAAGACGATCCAGGGCCGCTCGTGCAGCACGCGGCGCTGGTGGATGTGGCCGAGCGCCCAGTAGTCGTAGCCCTTGAGCGCCAGCCGCGCGGGATCGCAGGGCGCGTAGGTGGCATGCTCGCCGGAGGCATCGTCGGCCGAGCTGTGCAGCACGCCGATGTTGAGCAGGCCCGGCACCGGATCCGGATAGGCGGCGGAGAGGTCCTCCGGCACTGCGCGGTCGGGGAAGGAGCGGCCATGCAGCGCGACGCCGAGCGCGGGCAGCGTGACCGTCTCCGCGCGGCGGCTGTCGAAGACGTGCACGTTGGGCATCGGCGGCAGCCGGCGCGTGATGACCGATTCGGCGTCGTGGTTGCCGCGCACCAGGAAGCAGGGACGGCCGAGGCGCCGCATCTGCTCGGCGAAGAACAGCCCGGTGCGGAAATCCTTCCAGTCGCCGTCGTAGAGGTCGCCGGCAATGACCACGAAGGCGACGTCCTCTTCGATGGCGAGGCTCACCATCTGCTGGAAGGCGCGGCGGGTGCAGGCGCGCAGCTCCTCAGTCAGCGGCTCGGCACGCGCCTGCAGCCCGGCCAGCGGGCTGTCGAGGTGGATGTCCGCCGCATGCAGGAACTTCATGCGCGCAAGGATGCCGCCGCCCGTCGCGCGCGGAAACCCCGCGGCGCTACTTCTCCAGCACGTAGGTGCCCGGCGCATCGGCCAGCGGCGGGTGGCGCTTGCTGCCCATCCCCGGCCGCTTGCCCCTCGGCCCCGACCGCGCCGCCAGCCAGCCGGTCCAGTCGGTCCACCACGATCCCTCGTGCCGCTGTGCCGCCTTCCGCCATGCCTCGGGGTCGGCCGCGCCGTCTTCCGGACCGGTGAAGTAGTAGCCCTTGCCGCCAGGCGGGTTGATGATGCCGGCGATGTGGCCGGAATTGGCCAGGATGTAGCGCACCTCGCCACCCGCGAGCTGCGTGATCCGCCAGGCCGCGTCCCACGGCACGATGTGGTCGCGCTCGGCGCCCACCGCATAGACCGGGATCCGGATGTCCTTCAGCTCGAGCGGCTCGCCGGCCAGCGTCACGCCGCCGGGCTGGATCAGCCGGTTCTCGACATAGGTATGGCGCAGGTACCAGGAATGCGCCGCCCGCGTCATGCGCGTGCCGTCGGCGTTCCAGTAGAGCAGGTCGAAGGCGGCCGGCCGCTGCCCCATCAGGTAGTTGTTCACCACGTTCGACCAGATCAGGTCGTTGGCGCGCAGCAGGTTGAACATGTTCGACATCTCGCGCGCGTCGAGGTAGCCGCGCGCCATCATCTGCTGCTCGATCAGCTCCACCTCCGGCTCGCCCATGAAGACCGCGCTGTCGCCGACGCGGGAGAAGTCCTGCAGCGACACGATGAAGGTCGCCGCGTCGAAGCGCGCATCGCCGGTCTTCGCCAGCCAGGCCAGCGTCATCGCCAGCAGCGTGCCGCCGATGCAGTAGCCCATGACGTTGAGCGTCCTGCTGCCCGCGATCTCCCGCGCTGCGTCGGAGGTCTCTAGGATGCCGAGGCGCATGTAGTCCTCGAAGCCGATCTCCTCCATCGAGGCATCGGGGTTCTTCCAGGACACCACGAAGACCGTGAAGCCCTGCGCTACGAGGTGCCGCACGAGGCTGTTCTTCGGCTGCAGGTCGAGGATGTAGTACTTGTTGATCCAGGGCGGCAGGATCAGCAGCGGCTTCGCGTGGACCTGCTCCGTCGTCGGCGCGTACTGGATCAGCTCGCAGAGCGCGTTGCGCAGCACGACCTTCCCCGGCGTCAGCGCCAGGTTGCGCCCCGGCGCGAAGGCCGTCTCGTCCACCATCGACAGCCGCCCGGCCGCGAGGTCGTCCATCAGGTGGCGCATCCCGTCCACCAGGCTCGCCCCGCCGGTCTCCACCGCGCGCTGGATCGCTGCGGGGTTGGAGGCGAAGAGCAGCGCGGGGCTCACCGCATCGGTGAACTGCCGCAGGTGGAACAGCAGCCGCTGGCGTGTGCGCGGGTCCATCTCCTCTGCCTCGGCGTGCTTCAGCAGCCAGTCGGAGGCGAGGAGGTAGGCATCGCGCAACGTGCGGTAGGCCGGGTTGGCCTGCCAGGCGGCGGAGGCGAAGCGCTTGTCGGCCGGCGCGCCCGCATCCGCCTCCGGCCCGAGCCAGAGGCGACGCAGCGCCGCGGTCCAGGCCTCGGACGCCGAGCGCCAGAGATCGGCCTGCAGCGAGACGGCGGCGGCGAAGGCGCGGCCCGGATGGCCTGCGCTGCGCAGCCCGATGGTGCGAAGCGCCCAGGCGACCTCGGACCAGTCGACAGGGATCACCTGGCGGAACGGGTTCATGTTCCACATCCGGTCGAGGTTCCGCAGCAGCGGGTTCGCCGCGATGCTGTCGGCCAGGCGCTGCGGGTCGAAGGGCGTCTTCGGCCAGTCCGCTGGCCAATTGGCGGGCGAAGCGGTGCCGCCCGGACCCATCGGCCAGAAGGGCTGCGCCTCGCCGCCGCGCCGTCCTGCCTCGTCCTTCGCCATGGTGCGTCCTCCCCTGCATGCAGCTTGCGCTGTCCGGCGATGCAACGCGCTGGCGCAGCCCGGCGTTGACAGGAAATTGCGAGGGGAGGGCCGTGATGGCCGAGACGCCGAAGGACAGCGGCCGCGCGGGCGGCACGAAGCTCAACCCCGGCGATGTCGCCGCGCCGGGTACGCCGGGCACCGGCGAGGACATCTGCCCCGATTGCCAGGGCAAGGGACGGATGAACAACGCGCCCTGCCCGAATTGCGGCGGCAGCGGGAAGGTCATCGCCGGAATCGCGGGCGGCTAGGCTTCCCGCTTCGGCGCAACCGGCCTAGTCCGGCGCCCCGGAGGACCAGGGGCGGATGGACGGCACGGCGCGGGCCTGGGTGAGGCTGCCCTCGGGGCGACGGCTCGACCTGCTCGCGCCGACGCCTTTCGACTGGACGGACGAGGACCTCGCCACCGGCCTTTCGCGCACCTTCCGCTGGGGCGGGCATTCGGTCTGGCCGGCGCCGCTCTCCGTCGCGCAGCATTCGCTGGCGGTGCTGGCGTTGCGCCGCGCGGCGAAGCCCGCCGCCGGCCGCGACGCGTTGCGGCGCGAGCTGCTGCACGACGCAGAGGAAGGCCTGACCAACTTCGACTGCATCTCGCCGCTCAAGCCCTTCCTCGGCGACGGGTTTCTCCAACTGCAGCGACGCCTTTCGTCAGTGGTTGCGGCACGCTACGCGCTGCCGCCCTGGACCGAGGCGGAGCGGAAGCTGCACAAGCGGCTCGACATCGCCATTGCTGCGGCCGAGGCGGTGCATGTCGCCGGCTGGTCGCGCGACGAGGTGCGCGCCACCCTCGGCATCCGTGCCGCGGTGATGGACGCCGACCCGCTCGCGGCGGAGTTCGGCGGCACGTCATGGGAGCCCTGGGCGCCCGAGCTTGCGGCGCAGCGCTTCCTCGCAGCCCTCAGGCGGCTCGGCTGACACGCGGGCGGCGGAGCAACAGCACGGCGGCTGTCGCGCCCGCGACCGGCAACATCCAGTCCTGCGGCACGTCGAGCAGCACGGCCGCCGAGCCTCCGATCGCGGACCAGAGCAGCGGGACGACGAGCAGCGCCGGCGGGACCCGCCCCTGCGCGAGCAGCAACAGCCCGCAGGTGAAGATCACGAGCGGGCAGGGGGTCACGCCGAAGCTCGGGCCCGCCGGCCAACCATGCCCGGCAAGCTCGCCGAGCAGCGGATAGAGCACGGCGGCATAGGCGACCAGCGCCAGGCCGATCGCGACGTCGCGGCGCGGCCGTGGCGGGCCGAAGGCGACCGCCCCGCGCCAGCCGAGCCACAGCAGAAGCCCCGCCTGGGCGACGAAGAGCACGGCCGCGATCCGGGCCATCGGATTGATCGGCGCGAAGAAGGCCCAGTGATACGCGACACCCGTGAAGGCCCAGAGCGCCGCGAGAAGCGCGGGAACGGCCCGGCCGGCAGCCCGGCCGCCGCGCAGGGCAAGGGCAAGGGTCACCGCGGCCGCGCCATAGGCCAGCAGCGGCGCGGGCCAGGTTGCCCGGTTGTAGGCGGCGAAGACGCCGAAGAACTGCTCGACGGTGAATGGCAGCACCGGCCCAGTCTTCCTCAACTCGGGCAGGCAGCGCCAGGGCAGCCTTGCGCGGCAGGCAGAGGGGTCTAGGGTGCGCCTCCCATGTCCGCCCCCGCTCCCTTCTGGCGCACGAAGACCCTCGGCGAGATGACCCGCGCCGAGTGGGAGTCGCTCTGCGACGGCTGCGGCCGCTGCTGCCTGCACAAGCTGCGCGACGAGGACACCGAGGAGCTCGGCTGGACCGACGTCGCCTGCCGCCTGCTCGACACGCGGAGCTGCCGCTGCACCGACTACGCGAACCGCAAGGCGCGCGTGCCGGACTGCGTGAAGCTCACCCCGAGGCGCGTCGCCGAGATCGACTGGCTGCCGCCCTCCTGCGCCTACCGCCTGCTCGCCGAAGGCAAGGACCTGCCCTGGTGGCACCCGCTGGTCTCGGGCCGGCCCGAGACGGTGCATGAGGCCGGGGTCTCGGTGCGCGGCAAGGCCCTGCCGGAGCGCGAGGCCGGTGCGCTCGAGGATCACATCGTCTCCTGGCCGGGCCGCATCCCGCGCGCCGCGCGCCCCATCACCCCGCTTCGGAAGGAAGGAAACGCCCCATGAAGAACGCGCTGTTCGGCGGCATCAATGCCGCGGCGCTCACGGCAATGAAGCCGGATCTCTCGCCCGACCTCGACCGCTTCGCGGATCACTGCAAGTGGCTGCTGGCGAATGGCTGCAACGGGCTCGGCATCCTCGGCACGACGGGCGAGGCGAACAGCTTCGGCTTCGACGAGCGCAAGCAGATCCTGGAAGGGGTCGTGCAGCGCGGCGTGCCGGCGGCGAAGCTGATGCCGGGCACCGGCACGGCGTCGCTGACCGACACGGTGGAGCTGACGCGGCACGCCAAGGCGCAGGGCTGCCGCGGCGTGCTCGTGCTGCCGCCCTTCTACTACAAGAACCCGTCTGATGACGGGCTCTTCGCCTGGTTCTCCGAAGTGGTGAACCGCGTCGGCGGCGGCATCGCGATCTACCTCTACCACTTCCCGCAGCAGAGCGCGGTGCCCTTCAGCCTCGACCTCATCGGGCGGCTGCTGAAGGCCTTCCCCGGCGTGATCAAGGGCGTGAAGGACAGCTCCGGCGACTACGCCAACATGAAGGCGATGATCGACAACTTCGCGCGTTATGGGTTCGAGGTCTATTCGGGTTCCGACGAGTTCGTGCAGCGCATCCTTGCCGAGGGCGGCGCGGGCTGCATCACCGCGGCGTCCAACGTCAATGCGCGCTTCGGCCAGGTCGTCTACCAGAAGCGGACGGGGCCGGAGGCCGACGCCGCGCAGGCCGTGCTGAACGCGACGCGCAAGGCCGCGACCGCCGTGCCGCTGATCCCGGGCCTTCGCGAGATCATCGCGCGCAGCACCGGCCATGATGGCTGGCGCGTGATCCGCCCGCCGCACCTGCCGCTCGCCGGCGAGCAGGGTCAGAAGGCATGGGACGCGATGGCGGCGGCCGGCGCGCTGCCGTTGCCCGGCCTCGGGATGAAGGCTGCGGCGGAGTGAGCGAACCCCTGAGGTGCCGCGCGCCGGCGGTCGCGACGGTCCAGTTGGATGACGCGCACACGCGCGTCACCCGCTGGGATTTCGCGCCGGGCGCCGAGACCGGCTGGCACCGGCATGGCATGGCCTATGTCGTCGTGCCGGTGAACGACGGCACGCTGCTGCTGGAACTGCCGGGTGGCGCGACGATGACGGCCGACCTGAAGGCTGGCGTCTCCTACGGACGCGCCGCCGGCACCGAGCACAACGTGGTGAATGCCGGCGCCGCGCCGCTCGCCTTCGTCGAGATCGAGCTGAAGCACCTTCCGGGCTGAGCCGCCCGGCGACCGCCTACTGGCCGGACCCGCTGCCGCCCTGCGAGCCGGCGCCCTGCGAGTCTCCGCTCTGCGAGCCGCCATCGTCCTGGTTGCCGCGGATCGGGCCGCGCGGACCCGGGGTCGCCGCCGGCCCCGTCGCGGTGCCCGGCACGCCGCTGCCGCCGCCGATGGCGCCGCCGGGCGGGACCGTGCGCCCGCCGAGCGTCGAGCTGTCGCCGGCCATCCCGCCGCCCTGCTGCTGGCCGCCGACGCCGCCACCCGTCGCGCCGCCTGACATGCCGCTCGCGGGCCCGCCCAGGCCGGGCGAGGTGGTCGTGCCCGTGCTGCCGCCGACCTGCGCGAGCGCCGGGCCCGCGAGCAGCGCCGCAACGGCGCCGATCATGATCCGCCTCATGCAGCCATTCCTCCTTGACCGAAGCCAGGGCAACACGGCAGCGCGCGGGGGGTTGCCTCAGCCCCGCGCGCGCTTCTCGAGCGTCACCAGCGCCACGCCCGCGAAGATCAGCATCGCGGCGGGGATGGTGAGCGGGCCCGGCACCTCGGCGAAGAGCAGGAAGCCCCAGAGCAGGCCCATCAGCGTGATCAGGTAGGAGACCTGGCTGGTGAAGACGCCGCCCGCGCCGACCAGCAGCCGGAAATAGAGCAGGTAGGCGATCGCGGTCAGCACGCCCTGCGCGACCAGCAGGGCGCCGATGGCAAGCGAGGGCGGCAGCCCGAGATGCCCGAGCGGAAGCGCCAGCGCCGCCGCGCCGAGCGCGGCGAAGATCACCGTCCCCGAGGCCTGCGCCAGCGGCGACGTGCCCGCCACAGCATAGCGCACCGAGAACAGGTTCGAGAGCGAGTAGCAGACCGGCGTCAGCACCATCAGCGCCGCCCAGGGCAGCAGCGCCGGATCGGGCAGCGCCGCACCCGGCGCCATGGCGAGCGCCACGCCTGCCATCCCGGTCGCCGCACCGGCCAGGCCTCGCCGCGTTGCCCGCTCCACGCCGGCGAGGGCGAAGAAGACCACGGTGAACAGCGCCGAGAGCGGCACGAGAAGCGCGAAGAGCCCCGCCGGCGCACGCGTGAGCCCGGTGAAGGCGAAGAGATGCGCGAGCGAGAGCCCGACGATGCCACCCGCCGCATACTGCTTCACGTGCCGCCCATCCATCGGCGGCGCACGACCGCCCGCCACGGCGACCGCGTAGAGCACCACGGCGGCGACCGCAGCCGCGAAGGTCGCCACACCGAGCGGCCGCATGCCCTCCGCCATGGCGAGCTTCGCCATGGCCGGCGTCAGCCCCCAGATCGCGCCGACGGCGAGCAGGAACGACAGGTGGATCAGCAGCCGCGGCATCGCGCGCATCCGCTGGCATGCAACGAATGCTGTCAAGCCGTTGCGGAAGGCGGGCCTCCCGCGCCATCTTGGCGTCCATGCCGGACGAACCCGAGATCGTCACGCTCCGCCCGCCGCGCGGTGCCTTCGCACCGCCGGCGCGGATCCCGGTGCGCTGGCGCAGCTCGGCGCGCGCGCAACGCCTCTCGCTGCGCATCTGCCCACGCGACGGCGCGGTGGTGGTGACGCTGCCGCCGCTGGGCGGACGCCGCGCCGGCCTGGCCCTCATCCGCGAGCATCTCGACTGGGTGATGGAACACCTCGCCGCGCTGTCCCCGGCGGTGGAGTTCGCGCCGGGTGCGAAGCTGCTGCTCGGGGGCGAGGCACACACGATCCGCCACGAGCCGCGGCTGCGCGGTGCCGTGCGGCTCGAGGGCCGTCGCATCGTGGTTCCCGGCGCGCGCGACAGGCTGCAGCGCCAGGTCGGCGACTTCCTGAAGGCCGAGGCGAAGCGCCGCGTCGCCGCGTTGGCGGTTCCGCATGCGTCGGCGCTCGGCGTGCGGCCGCGCGCGATCCGGGTGAAGGACACGCGCAGCCGCTGGGGATCCTGCGCGCCGGATGGCACGCTCGCCTTCTCCTGGCGGCTGGTGATGGCGCCCGAATGGGTCACCGACTACGTCGTCGCGCATGAGGTCGCGCATCTGCGCGAGCTCAACCACTCGCCGCGCTTCTGGGCGCTGGTCGAAGGGCTCAGCCCGCACCGCGATGCGGCGGTGGAGTGGCTGCGCGCCAACGGGCCGGCGCTGCTGCGCGTGGGCTGACGCGGGACCGCGCAGGAGAGGGTGACGCTGCGCGATGGCGCCTGTGCAGCCTGCCGACGCTGCATCCGCCGAGCGTCTGACCGGCCCGCGCTCCCATCTTCCTTCCTCTCGCGGAGCAGGGCTACGCGCGTGCGCCGCCGGCCAACGGATGGTGCTCCTCCACCAGCCGACGCAGCCGTTCCTCCAGTACCTTCGTGTAGATCTGCGTCGTCGCGATGTCGGCATGGCCGAGCAGCAGCTGCAGGCTGCGCAGGTCGGCGCCACGCCCCAGCAGATGCGTCGCGAAGCTGTGGCGCAGGATATGCGGGCTGACGCGCGCCGGATCGAGCCCTGCGGCGAGCGCCGCATCCTTCAGCACCGCGCCCACCGCCTGGCGTGTGATATGCCCGCCCGCAGCGCGCGACGGGAACAGCCAGCGCGACGGCGCCTTCGTCTCGCCGCGCGCCGCCAGCGCCGCCTCCCGCGCGCGCGTCGAGACCGGCACCAGCCGCTCCTTGGCGCCCTTGCCCAGTACCGCGACCAGCGGCGCATCGGCGCGCAGCGCGCCGGCATGCAGCGAGACAAGCTCGCTCACCCGCAGCCCGCTGACATACAGAAGCTCCACCAGCGCGACCGCGAGCATCCCGCGCCGCCCCGGCAGTCGCGCGGCGCCCGCGATCAGCGCCTCCACCTCCGCCTCGCTCAGCGCCTTGGGCAGGCTCGCCGGCAGGCGCGGGCTCTCGGTCAGCTCGGTCGGGTCATCCGCGCGCACGCCCTCGCGCGCCAGGAAGCGGAAGAACTGCCGCAGGGCGGAGAGCCGCCGCGCCGCGGTGCGGGCCGAAAGTCCCGCCGCGGACAATCCTTGCAGGTAGGACCCCACGATCTCCGGCCCGGCCTCGGCCGGCCCCAGCCCGCGCAGCCGCGCATGGGCGGCGAAATCGGCGAGGTCGGCGGCATAGGCCGCCAGCGTGTTGCGCGCCGCGCCGCGCTCGGCAGCGAGCATCTCGAGGAAGGCCTCGACGTGCCGGTCCATCGGCGGGGCGGCGGATCAGTTCCTCGGCGCGAAGCGCTCGGCCGGAAGCGACCGCTCGGTCGGCTGCGGCGACACCGAGGGCGGGAAGGCGCCGATCGCCAGCAGGCCGAGCACGAGCACCCCCGCCACGATCGCGACCAGCAGCAGCACGGGGTTGCGGAACATCGGCGCAGCGTATCCTGACGGGGCGGCGCCTGTGCTAGCGTTGCGGACCGTGTCACGCAACCTCGCCTTGCCGGTCGAACCGGACCCGAGCGAAATGCCCGCCCCTGCCTCGCGCGCGGTGGTGCTCGTCGGCATGCCCGGCTCGGGCAAGTCCTCCATCGGCCGCCGCGTCGCTGCCCGGCTCGGCCTGCCTTTCGTGGACGCCGATGCCGAGATCGAGGCGGCGGCTGGCCTGCCCATCACCGAGATATTCGCCCGCTACGGCGAGCCGCATTTCCGCGATGGCGAGCGGCGCGTCATCTCCCGCCTGCTCGCCGGCCCGCCGCTGGTGCTCGCAACGGGCGGCGGCGCCTTCGCGGATGCCCGCACGCGCGACGCGGTGCGGCGATCCGGCGCGCTCTCCGTCTGGCTGCGCTGCGAATTGCCGACGCTGCTCCGCCGCGTCGCCGGGCGCGAGCACCGGCCGATGTTCCTGAATGCCGACCCGCGCGAGGTGCTCGAGCGGCTGATGGTGGCGCGCCACCCCCTCTTTGCCGAGGCCGACCTGATCGTGGACTGCACCGACGAACCGCCCGACGTCACCACCCGCCGCGTGCTGGACGCGATGGCCGCGCATCGCGTGCCGCAGCGCCTCTCCGTCGGCCTCGGCGATCGCGCCTACGACATCCTGGTGGGCGAGGGGCTGCTGGCGCGCGCCGGCGCGCTGCTCGCCCCGGTGCTGCCGGCGCGCCGCGTCGCGATCGTCTCCGATTCCGACGTCGCGCGGCTGCACCTGCCGGCGCTTCGCGCCGGGCTGGGTGCGGCCGGGATCGCGGTGATCGCGGAACACCTGGTGCCGCCCGGCGAGGCGACGAAATGCGTCGCCGCGCTGCAGGGCGCGCTGGAGGCGATCCTCGGCGCCGGCGCGGACCGCCGCACGACGGTGGTGGCGCTCGGCGGCGGCGTGGTCGGCGACCTGGCCGGCTTCGCGGCCGCGGTCGCGTTGCGCGGCCTGCCCTTCGTGCAGGTGCCGACCACGCTGCTCGCACAGGTGGACAGCTCGGTCGGCGGCAAGACCGGGATCAACCTGGCGCTGGGCAAGAACCTCGTCGGCGCCTTCCATCAGCCGCGCCTCGTACTGGCCGACACCGCGACGCTCGCCACCCTGCCGTCGCGCGAGCTGCGCGCCGGCTGGGCGGAGGTCGCCAAGCACGGCCTCATCGCCGGCGAGGAGTTCTGGCGGTGGTGCGAGGCGCATGGGCCGGAGGCGGTGCGCGGCGATCCGGCGGCGCTGGCCCACGCCGTGCTCGAATCCTGCCGGCTGAAATCGGCCGTGGTCGCGGCGGATGAGCGCGAGGAGAGCGAGGAGGGCGGCCGCGCCCTGCTCAACCTCGGCCACACCTTCGGCCATGCGTTGGAAGCCGAATGCGGCTATGGCGGCGCGCTGCTGCATGGCGAGGCGGTGGCGGTCGGCCTCGGCCTCGCCACGTCGCTCTCCGCCCGGCTCGGCCATTGCGCGCAGGAATGGCCGGGGCGCGTGATTTCGCACCTGCAATCGGTCGGCCTGCCCGCGCGCCTCTCCGACCTCGATCGCGCCTTCTCGGCGGAGCGCCTGGTTGCGCGGATGCGCAAGGACAAGAAGGCGCGCGACGGCGCGATGCGCTTCGTGCTGCTGAAAGGGCCGGGGGCCTGCTTCACCGCCGGCGACGTGCCGCCGGAAAGGGTCGAGCGGCTGTTGCGCGACGAGGGCGCGGTCGCCTGAACCGGGGGCGGAAACTGGCCGCGCCGCGCCGCGCATGCTAGCGCTCGGCGCATGCCGCTCTCCCCGCCGGCCGCGCGCCAGCCGCTCCATCGCCGCCTGATCGACATCCATGGCTACGCGCGCGAGGACGGGCTCTACGACATCGAGGCCTGGCTCGAGGACACCAAGAGCTATCCTTTCGAGAACCAGGACCGCGGCACGATCCGGCCGGGCGAGGCGCTGCACGGCATGTGGGTGCGCATGACGGTCGGCGAGGACATGGTGATCCGCGCCTGCGAGGCCGTCTCCGACTTCACCCCCTACGCGATCTGCCCGCAGGCCGCGCCGAGCTTCGCCTCGCTGGCCGGCGTCGCGATCGGGCCCGGCTTCAACCGCGCCGTGAAGGAGCGGGTCGGCGGCGTGCTCGGCTGCACGCATCTGCGCGAGGTGCTGGCCCAGATGGCGACGGCGGCCTTCCAGACGATCGGCCCGATGCGCTGGCGCAAGGCGCGCGAGGCGCGCGAGGCGGCGATCGCCCGCGGCGAGACCCCGCCTCCTGCCAAACGTGCCGTGCCGATCGGCTCCTGCTACGCCTATGCGCCGGACAGTCCGGTGGTCGCGCGGATGCAGGAGCAGGCGGAGGAGTAGCGGCGCGATGTCTCCCTCTCCCGCAGGGCGGGACAGGGAGTGGTCTCACCCCCGCGCTTCTTCCGGCGTCTTCAGCACCAGCGACAGCGCGTGCAGCCCACCGGCGAATTCCGCCGCCACCGCCTCATGCGCCGCACGCGACCGCGCGACGCGGCTCATTCCCGCGAAGGCGGGCGAGACGACGCGCACGCTGTAATGCGTCTCGCCCTCCGGCCGCGCGCCGGCATGGCCGGCGTGGCGGTGGCTGTCGTCCACCACCTCCACCTCCGCCGGCGGGAAGGCGGCGCGAAGCGCTTCGGCGATACGGTCGGCTCGTCGGCTCATGCCCCGGATATGGCGGTTCCGCACCGGATTTGCACGACTGCGCGTCGCATGCCGCATCCGCGGGCGCGCGCCTTGCGCCCCCCCGAACCCACGCCCATAACTCCGCGATGCCACGCCGGAGCGAGCGCATCCAACTTGGCGATCAGCCCGAGCCGCAGGAGGTGCGCCCCTGCGAAGCCCCCGGCTGCCCGCTGCCCGGCGAGTACCGCGCCCCGCGCGACCGCGCGCGGCTGAACGAGTATCGCTGGTTCTGCCTCGAGCACGTCCGCGAGTACAACCGCGCCTGGGACTACTACAAGGGCATGGGCCCGGCCGAGATCGAGAGCGAGCTGCGGTCCGATTCCGGCTGGCAGCGCCCGACCTGGCCGCTCGGGCGCCTCGGCGGTTTCAACCCCTTCGAGAGCGAGTATCTCCGCGACCCGCTCGGCGTCCTGCGCGACACGCCGCTGCACAAGGCGCGCCGCGAGCCGCCGCGGCGCCGCGACGAGCCGCCGGCCGAACTGCGCGCCGCTCTCGACGTTCTCGACCTGACCTGGCCGCTCGACCAGGCGACGCTCCGGGCGCGCTACAAGGACCTCGCCAAGCGCTACCACCCGGACGCCAATGGCGGCGACCGCACGGCCGAGGATCGGCTGAAGGACATCAACCGTGCCTACAGCCTGCTGCGCCGCCGCGTCGGGCCGCGCGCCGCCGAGGCCCAGGCGGCGGCCCCGGCCGGGTAGCGCCGCGGCCAAGCCCGCTTCCGTGACCCGCCCCGCGGGCGCGGACCACCGCGGACGGGTAGCCCAACCGGCCCACCCGCCCTAGATTGCCCCCTCTATCCACAGTCGGACCCCCTTCATGAGCACGGTCGCCCTCGCCGAAGCCCGCAACACCGCCACGATCAACCTGCCCGACACGCAGGTGAAGGTCCGCGACGTGTTCGGCCTCGACAGCGACCTCGTCGTGCCGGCCTTCTCCACCCGCACCGAGCATGTTCCGGAGCCCGACCCGGCCTACCGCTTCGACCGCGACACCACGCTGGCCATCCTCGCCGGCTTCGCCTTCAACCGGCGCGTGATGGTCCAGGGCTATCACGGCACCGGCAAGTCCACGCATATCGAGCAGGTGGCGGCGCGGCTGAACTGGCCCTGCATCCGCATCAACCTCGACAGCCACATCAGCCGCATCGACCTGATCGGCAAGGACGCGATCGTCCTGAAGGACGGCAAGCAGATCACGGAATTCCGGGAAGGCATCCTGCCCTGGGCGCTGCAGCACGCCTGCGCGCTGGTCTTCGACGAATACGACGCCGGCCGGCCGGACGTGATGTTCGTGATCCAGCGCGTGCTCGAGGTGGAAGGCAAGCTGACGCTGCTCGACCAGAACCGCGTGATCCGCCCGCACCCGGCCTTCCGCCTGTTCGCCACGGCGAACACCGTCGGCCTCGGCGACACGACGGGCCTCTATCACGGCACGCAGCAGATCAACCAGGGACAGATGGACCGCTGGAACATCGTCGCCACGCTCAACTACCTGCCGCACGCGCAGGAGACCGAGATCGTGATGGCGAAGCTCGGCATGGACGCGAAGGACGCGAAGCAGAAGCGCCAGGTGGAAGCGATGGTGGCACTCGCCGACCTGACGCGCGCCGGCTTCATCGCCGGCGACATCTCCACCGTCATGTCGCCGCGCACCGTCATCACCTGGGCCGAGAACGCGAAGATCTTCGGCGATGTCGGCTTCGCCTTCCGCCTGACCTTCCTCAACAAGTGCGATGAGGCGGAGCGCAGCACGGTGGCCGAGTACTACCAGCGCTGCTTCAACGAGGAACTGCCGACGGGGCTGCTGCTCCGCAAGGCGGGCTGAGCCTCTTTCTCCCTCTCCCGGGCAGCGGGGGAGGGTCGGGGTGGGGGCGGGATCGCCCCCACCGCTTCGAACCGGGACATCGATGAGCCAGTCGAAGGACCAGACCCGCCAGGAGGAGTTCAAGCGCGCCACCGCCGGCACGCTGCGCGCCATCGCGCAGGTGCCGGAGGTGCAGGTCGCCTACCAGCCCGGCCCCTCCGGCCTCGCCGGCAAGCGCGCCCGCCTGCCGCTGCCGACCCGCGCCTTGCCGCCCGCCGAGATGGCGAAGCTGCGCGGCGCGGCCGACGCCATCGCGTTGAAGCTCCGCCACCACGACGAGGGCGTCCACGCCGCCCGCCTGCCGACGCGGCGCGAGGCGCGCGAGGTCTATGACGCGCTCGAGGATGTCCGCGTCGAGGCGATCGGCAGCCAGCACATGTCGGGCGTCGCGGCGAACCTCCGCGCCCGCCTCGCCGACCAGTGCGAGGCCGAGGGCTACGACCGCATGACGCGCAAGGACCAGCTGCCGATGGCCGCCGCCCTCGGCCTGCTGGCGCGCGAGAAGCTGACGGGGGAGGCGCCGCCGCCCGCGGCCCGCCGCGTGCTCGACCTCTGGCGCGACACGCTCGGCGACAAGGCCGACGAGGCGCTGGCCGAGATGGCGAAGGCCTCCTCCGACCAGGACGCCTACGCCCGTGCGGCCCGCAGGCTGCTCGCCGCCCTCGACCTCGCCGAGGCCGAGGTCGAGGCCGAATCCGAGCAGGACGAGGAGGAAGGCGAGGGCGGCGAGACCAGCCAGCAGCAGGACCAGTCCGGCGAGGGCGAAGCCCAGGCGCAGGACACCGAGAGCATGCTCGGCGCCCAGCCCGAGGCGATGCAGGGCGACGCTGCCGAGGACGAGACCGAGGAAGGTGAGGAGGAAGGTGCGGCGGCGGATGGCGACGACCGCCCCGGCGGCCCGACCCAGCGGCGCGAGGTGCCGCAGGTGGACGATCCCTCCGCCTACCGCGCCTTCTCGAAGCAGTTTGACGAGGTGGTCGAGGCCGACGACCTCTGCGACGCGGAGGAACTCGCGCGGCTGCGCCAGCAGCTCGACCAGCAGCTCAGCCATCTGCAAGGCGTCGTCAGCAAGCTCGCGAACCGCCTGCAGCGCCGCCTGCTCGCGCAGCAGCAGCGGGCCTGGGAATTCGACCTCGAGGAAGGGCTGCTCGACGTCGCGCGGCTGGCCCGCATCGTCGCCAACCCGATGCACTCGCTCTCCTACAAGCGCGAGCGCGAGGCGGATTTCCGCGACACCGTCGTCACCCTGCTGATCGACAATTCCGGCTCCATGCGCGGCCGCCCCATCACGGTGGCCGCGATGTGCTCCGACATCCTCGCCCGCACGCTGGAGCGCTGCGGCGTGAAGGTGGAGATCCTCGGCTTCACCACCCGCGCCTGGAAGGGCGGGCAGAGCCGCGAGCGCTGGGTGCAGGAGGGAAAGCCGCGCAACCCGGGCCGCCTGAACGACCTGCGCCACGTCGTCTACAAGGCCGCCGACGAACCCTGGCGCCGCGCGCGACGCAACCTCGGCCTCATGCTTCGCGAGGGGCTGCTGAAGGAGAACATCGACGGCGAGGCGCTGGACTGGGCCTATCGCCGCCTGCTCTCCCGTACCGAGCATCGCCGCATCCTGATGGTCATCAGCGACGGCGCGCCGGTGGACGATTCCACGCTCTCCGTGAACCCCGGCAACTACCTCGAGCGCCACCTGCGCAAGGTGATCGGCGAGATCGAGGGGCGTGAGCTGGTCGAGCTGATCGCCATCGGCATCGGCCACGACGTCACGCGCTATTACCGCCGCGCGGTCACCATCGTGGACGCCGAGGAGCTCGGCGGGACGATGATGAAGAAACTCGCCGAGCTCTTCGACGAGGACGCCGCCCTCGCCTGGCAGCGCGCCGCGGCCGAGCGCGCGCCGGCCATCGTGTGATGCGCGGCGCGCCGTGAGGCTCCTCGTCGGCGCGTGCCGTCGCCGGCCGCGTGCCGGCGACCGCATGACCCGGCCCGCACCGGTGGCCCTCGCCCCCCGGAGGAGGGAGAGGGTTGTGTGAGGGTGGCACTGCGAGCGCACCTCCAGGCGCCACGAAGCCCTCTCCCCTCGCAGGCGAGGGTTGGGACAGGGGGGAAGCGCCAGCGCCACGGTTCCCCCGCCGCGCCTTCCTCGCCGCCCTCCCGGCCTTCCTCCCCGCCTGCGCCGTCGCGCAACCGCGCGCCTCCGTCGCGGCGCCCTTCGCACTGCCCGACCTGCCCGACAGCCCTCTCCGTCCCCTCGGCGGGCTCGAGATCGACCGCGCGGCCCTCGGTTTCGGCGGCCTCTCCGGCCTCTTCATCACCCCGGACCTGACCGTCAGCGCCGTCAGCGACCTCGCCCGCTTCGCCGAGTTCACGCTGACCTTCGACGTCGCGCTGCGCCCGAACGGCCTCGCCCTCCGCCGCGCCGGTCCCCTGCGCGATGGCGCCGGCCGGGCGCTCGCCCGCGGCTATGCCGGGGACGCCGAGGCCCTGGCGCGGCTGCCGGACGGCACCTGGCTCGTCACCTTCGAACGCTGGCACCGGATCCGCCGCTACCGCGACCTCGACGGCCCGGCGCTCTATGTCGAGGCGCCACCCGGTCTCGACCGCGCGCCCGCGAATGGCGGGCTCGAGTCGCTGACCGTGCTGGCGGACCGACGCTGGCTCGCCCTGGCCGAGGAGCTGACGCCCCCCGAGGCGCCCGACCTCCGCGCCGGCTGGATCGGCGGCCCGGGGGCCTGGGTCCCGCTCGCCTACCAGCCGGCGCCCGGCATGGTCCCGGTGGACTGCGCCGCCCTGCCCGACGGCGGCGCGCTGGTGCTGGAGCGCGGCTTCTCGTTGTTCGGGGGCTTCTCCGGCCGCGTCGCCCGCCTCTCCCCCGCCTCGCTCGCTACCGCCCGCGCCGGCATGGTGCTGGAGGGGGCTGAGCTGCTGCGCCTCGCTCCGCCGCTGCCGGTGGACAATTTCGAAGGCATCGCCGTGGTGCCTCACGCCGGCCGGCTGCTTGTCGCCCTCGTCTCCGACGACAACGAGAACCGGCTGCAGCGGGGCCTGATGCTGGTCTTCGAGCTCCGCGGCTGAGGGGTCGGGCGCGCGCTCAGGCCGGCTCGAGCAGCCGCTGGCGCGGCAAGGTCAGCCAGGCGCGCGCGCCGATGCCGGGGGCACTTTCCAGCCGGATGTCCCCGCCATGCGCCGCCGCGAGCGAGCGCGCGAGGCTCAGCCCGAGGTCGAGGCCCCGCGTGCCCGGCACCATCGCCTCCGGCACGAGGTCGGCCGCGGCGAGCCCGTCGCCCTCGTCCTCCACCACGATGGCGACCGTCTCGCTCGCCACCACCCAGCGCAAGACCACTGCGTCGCCGTCCCGCGAGTGGCTGGCCGCGCGGCGCAGCAGGGCGGCCAGCACGCCTTCCAGCGCCCGCGGATCCGCCCGTACGACGAGCGCGCGCAACGCCGGGTCGACCCGCCAATGGCGCGCGCCGGGCCGGATCTGACGCGCCACGGTGGCGAGCGTCGCATCCACGATCGGGCCGAGCGGGGCCAGCCTCTCATGGATGGCCGGCGCGCAGGGCCCGCGGGACGCGGCGTCGAGGTCGTCCGCCAGCCGCAGCAGCTGCTGCGCCGGCCCCTCGACCGCGAGCCCGCCCCGACCGCCGCAGAGGCTGTCATGCGCATGTTCCGCCCCCCGGCAGCCGGCCATGCAGGCCGCGAGCCCACGCAGTTCCTGCGCCGCCAGCCGAAGCGAGCGGCCGCGTGCGGCCGCCGTCGCCTCGGCCCGGTTGGCGTCGGCCCGGGTGGTGAGCAACCGCGCGCGCCAGCGCGACGCAGCAAGCCCGGCCGCGAGCAGCGAGGGCAACAGCACGGCGGAGAGGATAAAAGCGGAAAGGGCAACCTGCATCGCCGCAAGCTGCCCTCGAAGAGTTCAGAAAGTGTGAACGACGCCCCCGAAGGGCGCCGCGGTCAGGCGGCCTGCTTGCGGGCCTGCGCCTTCTCGAGCCGGCGCTTCAGCACCACGGCCTCGGTCGGCAGGCGGCGGTCCGGCGTGCCGAGCAGGAAGGCGTCGAGCCCGCCATTGTGCTCGACGGTGCGGATGCCGTTCACCGTCAGGCGCAGCCGGATCGGCGTGCCGAGGATGTCGGAGAAGAACGACGCGTCCTGCAGGTTGGGCAGGTAGCGGCGGCGGCTCTTGTTGTTGGCGTGGCTGACGTTGTTGCCGGTCAGCACGCCCTTGCCGGTCACTGCGCAGCGGCGGGCCATGGAACTCTATCCCGTTGAACGGCCAAGCCCCTTGCGCGGCCGCGACGGCCGGCCCGGGGCGGGCGGAGGTGTTCGGAGCGGGGCCGTATCGCGGAGATCGGCCGCCGCGTCAAGCTTGGGGCAGCGCCATTACATGGTGGGCGGGGTGCCGCCCGGGCCCCGCATCTCGGCCAGCTCGCCCGATTCGACGGAGTCGAGCGCATTGCGCAGCACCTGCGCCACCCCGCGGTCGTCGAGCGAGCGCGCCAGCATCCCCAGCGCCCCGCCGAGCAGCGCCGAGGCGACCGAAATCGGCGCGATGTTCTGCCCGAGCATGTACTCGATCGCCTTGTCCACCACCGCGCCGGCGTGGCTGAGATCTTCCGGGGCCGCGCCTTGCGGGTCGAGCTGCATGCCGTGTCTCTCCTCTGACGGGCGGCAGATGGGGAGGGCAGGGGCCGCAAGGAACCCCTGCCGGTCGCCCCGGCTCAGGCCGGCGCCTTGGCGCGCTGCTCGAAGGCCGCTTCCGCCGCCTGCGCCGCCGCCGCGGCCTCGGCCGCCTCCACCGCCTCCGACTGGCGCCGCCACATCTCGGCATAGAGCCCGTCGAGGGCGATCAGCGCGCCGTGGCTGCCGCGCTCCGCGATGCGGCCGTCCTGCAGCACGATGATCTCGTCGGCATCCACGACGGTGGAGAGCCGGTGCGCGATCACCAGCGTGGTGCGCCCGCGCGCCGCATCGCGCAGCGCCGCCTGGATCTCCTGCTCGGTCCGCGTATCCAGCGCGCTCGTCGCCTCGTCGAGGATCAGGATGCGCGGGTCCTTCAGCAGCGTGCGCGCGATCGCCACCCGCTGCTTCTCGCCCCCCGACAGCTTCAGCCCGCGCTCGCCGACGCGGGTGTCGTAGCCGTCGGGCAGGCGCAGGACGAAGTCGTGCACCTGGGCGAGCCTCGCCGCCGCCTCGATCTCCGCCTGCGACGCGCCGGGCCGGCCATAGGCGATGTTGTAGCGGATGGTGTCGTTGAACAGGACGGTGTCCTGCGGCACGACGCCGATCGCCGCCCGCAGGCTCTCCTGCGTCACCTCCCGCACATCCTGCCCATCGATGCGCACGGCGCCGCCGTTCACGTCGTAGAAGCGGAACAGCAGACGCGAGATGGTGGACTTGCCCGCGCCCGTGGGCCCCACGATCGCCAGCGTCCGCCCGGGCGGCACGGCGAAGGAGACACCCTTCAGGATCTCGCGGTCGGGACGGTAGCCGAAGCGCACGCCGTCGAACGCGACCTCGCCCGCGCGCACCTGAAGCGCCGCTGCCCCCGGGCGGTCAGCGACCTCCCGCTCCTCGCGCAGCAGGCGGAACATCGCCTCCATGTCGGTCAGGCCCTGCTTGATCTCGCGATAGGCGAAGCCGAGGATGTTCAGCGGCGCGAAGAGCTGGATCATGTAGGTGTTCACCAGCACGAAGTCGCCGACGCTCATCCGGCCGTTGGCGACGCCATAGGCCGCCATCAGCATCACCAGCGTCAGCCCGACCGCGATCGTCGCCTGCTGGCCGAAGTTCAGCCCGTTCAGCGACATCTCCGAACGCACATAGGCGCGCTCGTACCGCTCCATCGCCGCGTCGTAGCGCCGCGCCTCATGCGCCTCGTTGCCGAAGTACTTCACCGTCTCGAAGTTCAGCAGGCTGTCCACCGCCTTGGTGTTCGCCTCCTGGTCGGTCTCGTTCATCTGGCGCCGGAATCGCAGGCGCCATTCGGTGAACATGAGCGTGAAGGCGATGTAGACACCGACGGTGGCCAGGATCACCAGCGTGAAGCTGACGTCGAACATCCACCACAGGATCACCGAGACCAGCAGGATCTCGAAGATCGTCGGGATGATGTTGAACAGCAGGAAGTCGAGCACGAATGTCATGCCCCGCGTGCCGCGCTCGATCACCCGCGACATGCCCCCGGTCTGGCGGTCCAGATGGAAGCGCAGCGAGAGCTGGTGCAGGTGGGTGAAGACCCGAAGCGCGATCTGCCGCAGCGCGCGCCCCTGCACCTTCGCGAAGATCGCGTCGCGCAGCTCGTTGAAGCCCGAGCTCGTCAGCCGCACCAGCCCGTAGCCGAGCACGAGCGCGATCGGCACCGCCGCCACCGCACCGGCCGCGCCGCCCATCGGCGCCAGCGCATCCACCGCGCGGGCGAAGGCAATCGGCACCAGCACATTGGCGCCCTTGGCAAAGACGAGCAGCACGAGGCTCGCCACCACCCGCGCGCGCAGCCCCGGCTCGCCCTGCGGCCAGAGATACGGGAACAGCGTCATCAGGGTGCGCAGGTGGCTGCGCTCCCCGGCCGGCGTGGCGGAGGATCGGGCTGGGGATTGTGGCGGCATCGGCCCCGTTATGTGGGCAGCCGCCCCGCCACGGGAAGCGCCGGCCGGCTGGCCGGCCATGCGCCGGGCGCGCTACTGGGGCGCATGAGCCCCTTTCCCGCCCTGTGGCGCCATGTCGAGGCCTGCAACAACATCGCCTCGCCCGCCCATCTGATCCCCTTCCGGCTCGGCGACCGGCAGGTCGGCTGGATGGGGCCGGAACTTGCCCGCGCGCTCGCCTTCTTCCCGCGCGACGTGCATTTCGACGGGGGTGGCGCCTCGCTCGCCGGGCGGCTCCGCGGCGAGGGCCAGCGCACCGCGGCGCTCGAGCGCATCGCCGCGTCCCTCGCCGCCCGCGGCCATTTCCGCCTGCGCGGCGAGCCCTTCGACGTCCGCGAGGCCCCGGACGGCCCGGTGCTCGCCCGGCTCGACCGCGGCGCGCTGCCGGCCTTCGGGATCATGTCCCAGGGCGTTCACGTGAACGGCATGGTCCGGCGGGCGGACGGGCCGCATCTCTGGGTCGGCTGGCGTTCGAAGGCGAAGCCGGTCGCGCCTGGGCAGATGGACAATGTCGTGGCCGGCGGCATCCCGGCCGGCCTCAACCCCGAGCAATGCCTGGTCAAGGAAGCGGAGGAGGAGGCCTCGCTTCCCGCCGAGCTCGCCGCGCGCGCCGTCCCGGCCGGCCGGGTCTCCTATGTCATGGCGAACGAGGAGGGGCTGCGGCGCGACGTGCTGCACCTCTACGACCTTGAGATCCCCGAGGGGGTCGTCCCGCGCCCCGGCGACGACGAGGTCGAGCGCTTCGAGCTTCTGCCCGCGCGCGAGGCGCTGCGGATCGTGGCCGAGGGCGGCCCGGTGAAGTTCAACGTCAAACTGGTGCTGATCGATTTCGGCCTGCGTCACGGCCTGCTGGAGGGCCTGTCGGAGTCCGAGCGGGCGAGGCTGCGCGCCGGGCTCGACCAGGTCGCCTGACTCGCCGGCTCATACCGGCGAGCCTTTTCGTTGACACGGAAAGGCCCTCAAGCGCCGGCGCTTCGCTTGGCTTCGCCGCATAGCCGGCGGGCCGCATTCGCGGCCTCGGCCCGGCTGAAGTGTGCCGGCCCGCATGGGCTCATCGGAAGAGCACGGCGGCTCAGGCCGCCTCGGCGAGCCGCGTCAGCTCGGCGAGCGCGGTGTCCGTCTCCTGCCGCAGGGCCGGTGCAAGGATCTTCGGATCGGGCAGCGCGGCATCCATGGCCCGGCGCGCCGCGGCTTCCAGGGCGCGCGCGCCGATCCCGGCCGCCGTGCCGGCCAGGGCGTGGGCCGCGCGCCGGGCCGCCTCCGGCGTCTCGGCCGTCTCGAACTCGCGCGCCAGCCGGGCCAGGTCCTCGTTGAAGACCCGCAGGATCGCGGCAAGCTCCTCGCGCGGCAGCGCGTCGACGAGGTCACCTAAGGGGGAGAGATCGACGGCGCTCACCCCGCCGGAATCGCACCGGCCCGTCCCGCGGTCAATTCCCGTGTGGCGTTCTCTGGCTCTGCGCCGTTCTATTGCCGCGTGCCGTAGCGCATCAGCATCGCCCGCAGCGGGTCGGAGCCGGGATTGTGGACCTCCATCCCCACGACGATCTGCCGCGCGGAGGCGTCGCGCCCGTAATAGGCGCGCACGTCGTCATGCAGGAAGGTCATGAGAGAGCCCTGCAGCGAGAGCCCGGCGAACAGCCCGCGGGACCGCGCGACGGCGATGAAGTCGGCCCCGGCGGCCGTGGTGGTGCCGCCCTGAACGCCCACCCCCACCGTCGCGAAGCTCAGCGCGGCGTCGGCGCCGAAGCGCAGCTGGCTGTCCATCAGCGCCTGCAGCGCACGGTCGTTCATCACCATGATGACCACCGTCGCGTCCTGGATGCCGGCCTGCAGCCCGATGCTGCCCGACCCCATGCTGTAGAAGGCCGGCGAGGACCAGGACCCGCCGCCGTCCCGGCCGACGAGGACGCAGCTTCCGCCCTCACCGCCGATGATGAAGCTGGCGCGGAAGATGCGCGGGCAGACCAGCACGGCGCGGGCCCGGCGCAGGAAATCCTGCGCGTCCTGCGGCCGGTCGCCCGTCGTCATCACCTCCTGCACGGCCAGCGTGGCGCGGTCCACCAGCGCCTGCTGCTCCCCCTGCGCCAGCGCCGAGGCGCAGCCTGACAGCGCGAGAAGGCCGGCCAGGATGATGCCACGGAACATGAGCGACCCCCTGCAACGTATTGTGCGCCGCCAGCTTTACCCGGACCCGACTCGGCTGTCCAAGGCGAAGGCAGGGTCTTTTCGGGGCAGGGCCGGGTTCAGCCCTCGGCCGGCAGGGTGAAGGGCTCCTCGTTCACCGCCGCGACCCGCCAATCCGGGCCGACCTTCTCGATCCGGGTCATCGACAGGTTCTTGATCGAGAAGGCGAGCACCGGCACGCCGCCCACCCCCATCGCATGCGCCACCGCCGCCCGGATCGAGCCGCCATGCGCCACCACCACGACATCGCCGCCGGCATTCTCCGCCACGATCCGGTCGAGCGTCGGGCCGACGCGGCCGATCACGTCGCTGAAGCTCTCGCCGCCCGGAGGCCGTTCGTCCACGCCGATCGACCAGAAGGGGTGCGGGCGGTGGCGCAGCCGCTCGGCGAAGGTCTCGTGCGGCAGGCCCTGCCATTCGCCCAGGTCCTGCTCGATCATCCCCGGCTCGACCTCGAACGGCGCCTCGCCGTAGCCGGCCGCGAAGATCGCCGCCGCCGTGGCCCGCGTACGCGACAGCGGCGTGACCAGCCAGCGCGCCGGCGCCGGCAGCCGCGCGGCGAGCCAGCGATAGGACAGCGCCTCCTGCCGCAGCGCGAGCTCGCAGAGTCCCACATCCATCGTGCCGTACATGGTCAGCCGGGCCGAGGGCTCCACCAGCGCGTGGCGGATGAGGAAGAGGCGGGTCGTGCTCACGCCGCTCCGATAGCCCGAAGGTGGCGCCGCGGCTACCGGCCGTGGCGGGCGCGCGCCTGCCCCGCCCAATAGGCCTCCGGCAGGCCTTCCGGGTCATAGGCGCTCGGCATCACGATCGGCACCTGCAGGCAGAGCGATTGCGCGGGCAGCACCTCGCGCCACTGCTCGACGAGCCGCTTGTAGGCGCGGCCGACCGGGCGGATACGGCGGTCGAGGTCGAACAGCCCGACCTTGTCCACATTGCCGTTCGGCTCGCGGAGCGCGCTGTCCCAATCCACCTGGTCGGTCAGCGAGTACCAGGTGAAGCCCATCACCGGCACGCCGTCGTTCCTCACGCGCAGCACGTTCGCCCACTGCTTCCACAGCCAGCGCTCCGCCTCTCCGGGGGTGTCGTCGCGCAGGTTGGTCTCGGTGTGCATCACCGGCAGCCCGTAGCGCTCATGGTACTGGTGGGTGAGAACGGCGTAGCCGAACACCTCGCCGGATGCGCGCGTGGAGCCGTCCTCGAACACCAGGTGTTCGTTCGTCCAGTAGTAGTCGTTCCCCATGATGCAGTGCCGCTTGAGCGGCGAGTGCGCGAGGAAGAAGTGGTACTCGTCGCGCGTCATGCCGTTGTCGAGCAGGTACTCGTACATGCCGCTGTCCACGCGCCGGCCGTAGTTGAGGTCGAGGGAGAGGAACCGCTCCTGGTTGCGCAACTCCGCCGGGGCGATCGCGCCCGGCGTCGCGGCGTGGAAGTACTCGGTGCTCTCGGACTGGATGAAGATGGCGTCGCCGCGGGTCTTCAGGATCTCGCGCATGGCGAGGACATTCGCGCCGACGACGTGCTTCAGCGCGGTCACGAAGGTGCGGTCCGTGCGGCCCTCCTCGTTCCACCAGCCGTAGCGCGCGGAGAACAGCGCGCAGATGTACATCTCGTTGACCGGCGTATAGAGCTGCACCCAGGGAAAGCGCCGCGCGAAGTCGCGCGCATATTCGGCGAAGAGCGCCGGGAAGTCCGGGTTCTGGAAGTCACCGATCCAGTCCGGCACGCCGAAATGGCAGAGATCGACGATCGGGACGATGTCGTGCCGGTAGAGCTCGCCGAAGGTCTCGTCCGCGAAGGTCCAGTCGTAGCGGCCCTGCGCCAGCCAGGTCCTGTGGATCGGCGGGCCGTAGCGCAGGAAGTTGATCCCGAGCTCCTTCGTCAACGCGAAATCCTCGCGCCACCGCTCGTAGTGTCCGCAGCGCGCATATTCGTCCACGCGGATCGTCCCGCCCTTGATCCGCGGGTTCGAATTCTCGATGCCGGTGGCGAAGAGGAAGGCGGGCGGGGAGGGGGTCATGCCGCGCGAACGCGGAAATGGCGCCCTGGTTACGCCGCCAGGAACTCCTCGATCGCCCCGATGAAGCGCGGCCAGGCCGGCTCGCCCTCCAGGATGACGTGGTTGTCGCTGTCGAGTTCGACGAAGCGGGCCCCGGGGATCCCCGCCGCGATCAGCCGCCCCTCCTCGAACGGCGCGACGCTGTCGCCCCGGCCGTGCAGCACGAGCGTGGGGACCTTCACCTGCGGGAGCAGCGGCGTCACGTCGATCTCGTCGCAGGCGGTGCGGATGCGCACCGCAGTCTCCCCGTTGCTGCTGCCGCGCTGCGCCTCCACCCACCAGGCGAGCTGCTCCGGCGAGCTCCTGGGCACGTAGAGCGAGCTGAACATCTGCATGAAGGCGGAGCGCGGGTCGCCCCAGCCCTGCCGCATCAGGGTCAGGATGGCCTGCGCCTTCTCCTGCTCGGCCACCAGGCCGCGCCGGTTGCGGCCGCGCGCATAGCCCCCGACGATGACAAGATGGCTGACGCGCGCCGGATGCGCCGCCGCACAGGCGATGGCCGCCGCCGCGCCCTGCGAGGCGCCGAGCAGCGCGAAGCGCTCCGCGCCGAGCGACTCGGCGACCGTCTCCAGGTCGCGCGCAAAGGCCGCGGCCGAGATGTCGGCCACCGCGCGGTCCGACAGGCCGCAGCCGCGCATGTCGTAGCGCACCAGCCGGTTGCGCGCCGAGAGCCGCCGCAGGAAGGGCGCCCAGAGCGGGCTGGTCCAGTCGTGCTCGACATGCGTCATCCAGGTGCCGGCGCGCAGCAGCGCCGGCCCGGCGCCGGCGGTCGCCACGGCGAGCGCCACGCCGTCCTCGCCACGGCAGAAGCGCACCTCCTGCTGCGCCGTCGCCTCGGTGGCGGGCGGCGCGCCGGGCGTCGCATCCTCTCGCACCTCGCCCACGAAGCGGAAGCCGCGGCGGGCGACGGTGCGGATCAGCGCCTGCGCCTCTCCGCTGTCCCCGACGGCGCGCCGGGCGGCGTTGATCCGGCTGGACAGCGTCGATTCGGAGACGATGCGCCCGCCCCAGACAACCTCGATCATGTCGTCGCGCGTGACCACGCGGTCGCGGTTGCGGACCAGCTGCGCGAGCAGGTCGAAGACCTGGGGCTCCACAGGCACCGGGGCGCCGCCGCGGCGCAGCTCGCGCCGCGCCTCGTCGAGCTCGCAGTCGCCGAACCGGAAGCGCATGCCGGAGCCTGGGCCGGAAATCAGCCCCGTCTCAAGGGAAAACCAGGGACCTCTCAAAGCGGGCCGGGCCGGGGTTCCGCAGGATGGCCTCCACATCCCGGCAAGGTGCCGGGAGCCCGGAGACGGTCGGATGTCCAGGAGCTCCACGCCGAGGCGGCACGCGGATGGCGCGCTCGACCTCGGCCATCACCGCCGGCTCGCCGCCCGGCTGCGCCGCGTCGCGCTGCGTCGGGCCTGGCGCGCGGCCGGACTGATGCTGCGGGGGATCACTGCCCCCAGGCCGACGCTCGCCCTCCGGCCCGCGCTGCCGGCCGCATCGCCCCGGTGAGCGGGCCGCCATGCGGCGCAGGGCGCAGCGCGCTCACTCCCCGATGTTGAGCAGCGCCCCGCGCACCCGCGCCCCCTCGAACTGCCGCAGGAACACCCAACCCATCACGGCGAGCCACAGGATGTTCAGGCCGAAGGCCGCCGCCAGATGGCCCCAGGCGACCTCGCCCCCCAGCAGGGCGGCCCGCATCCCCTCGAAGACATGCGCCGCCGGAATCGCGAGCGCCACCGGCTGCAGCCAGGCAGGCAGCACCGCGACCGGGTAGAACACGGCGGCGAAGGGCGTCAGCCCGAACAGCACGCTCCAGGCCAGCGGCTCCGCCCCCGCGCCGTGCCGCAGGATCAGCGCGGTGACGCCGAGCGCCACCGCCCAGCCCATCATCATCAGGCAGGCGAAGAAGGGCACCAGCACCGGGCCGATCGTCCACAGCCCGAAGCCGTAGAGCGCGAAGGCGAGGATCACCGCCGGGATGACGCCCGCGAACATGCGGATCGCGCCCATCGCCACCAGCCCCGCCACCAGTTCCATCGGCCGCAAGGGGCTGACGAAGACATGGCCGAGGTTGCGCGACCAGATCTCCTCGAGGAAGGAGATCGCGAAGCCCATCTGGCTGCGCACTGCGACCTCCCACAGCAGCACGCCGCCGAGCAGCACGCCGGCGGCGACGCTGGCCACGTTGTTCTGCACGCCGGCGAGATAGGCGGTGACGAAGCCCCAGACCGTCATCTGGAGCACCGGCCAGTACATCAGCTCCAGCACGCGCGGCCAGGACCGGCGGTAGAGCGCGAGGTGCCGGTAGACCAGGCCCCAGACGCGGCGGATGGCGAGCGCGTTCATGCCGGCGTCTCCACCCGCTGCCGGTCCCGAGCGATGTCGAGGAACACCTCCTCCAGGTCGTCCCGCCCGTAGCGCGCCAGCAGATCCGCCGGGCTGCCCTGGTCCACGACCCGCCCCTGCTTCAGCACCAGCACATGGCCGCACAGCCGCTCCACCTCGCCCATGTTGTGCGAGGCCAGCAGGATCGCGCAGCCGGTCTCCGCCCGGTAGCGCTCGAGCCAGCCGCGCACCCAGTCGCCGGTGTCGGGGTCGAGGCTCGCCGTCGGCTCGTCCAGCAGCAGCAGCTCGGGCCGGTTCACCAGCGCCTTGGCGAGCGCCACGCGGGTCTTCTGCCCGGCCGAGAGCTCGCCCGCCGGGCGGTCCAGCAGCCCGGTCAGCTGCAGCTGCTCCGCCAGCTCCGCGATCCGTCGCTCCGCGCCGCGCACGCCGTAGAGATGCGCATAGACGCGCAGGTTCTCCGCCACGCTCAGCCGGTGCGGCAGTGCGACATAGGGCGAGGAGAAGTTCATCCGCGCCAGCGCGGCGAAGCGGTCGCGACCCATGTCGTGGCCGAGCGCCACGACCCGCCCGCTGCTCGGCACCAGCAGGCCGAGCAGCATGGCGATGGTGGTGGTCTTGCCGGCGCCGTTGCCGCCCAGCAGCCCCCAGGTCGCCCCGCGCGGCATGACGAAGTCGAGCCTGTCCACGGCCGGCGGCGCATCTGGGCGGTAGCGCTTGGTCAGCTGCTCGACGAGCAGCGCGGGCGTGTCGGACATCCCGCCCGGCATAGGCCCAGCCCCGCGGCGCGCACAACCGCGCGGCCGCTCACGGTCGGCGGCGGCGCTCCACCAGCGGGCCCTGGAACAGCCGGATGCCGCATTCCCACCCCCAGGCGATCGCCGCCGCCCGGTCGACGCCGGTCAGCACGATGCCACCCGGCGCCGCGGCGATCAGCCGATCGAGCGCCGCCGGGCGCGCCGCCGGCAGCCCGGGCGCCCAGCGCAGGCGGAGGATGTCGAAGCCCATCCGGTCGGCCGGCAGCAGCGCGAGCAGACCGGCCGGCGCATCGTCCAGCGCCAGCCGGAAGCCGCGCCGCCGCAGCGCCGGCGCGGCCCGCGCCAGCCACCCCGGATCGGCCAGCAGCTCGGCGCCGCGCAGGCCGAGCGTCACCTCCGCCGCGCGCCCCGCCGGCAGCGCCTCGGCGAAGCGCTGGAAGCCCGCGCCGTCGAGCGTCGCCGGCGAGACCGGCAGCCCGACCGGCCGCCAGCCCGCCAGGCTCGCCGGCCGCGCGATCTCGGCCAGCATCCGCGCCTCCGCCAGGCGGCCGAGCCGCCGGGCGAGTGCCGGCGCGGCACCGATGTCGCGCCCCGGCAGCAGCGCCGCGGCGAGCGAGGGCGCGTGGATGCGCCTGTCCTCCCACTCCGCCTCCGGCCAGCCGCACCCGGGCTCGATCCGGCAGACCGTCTGGGCCAGCGTCAGGTTGGCCGGATCCGCCGCCGCCAGCGCGCGCTCCGCCGCGGCGAGCTCCTCCGTGTCGAGCGGGGCGCCGCCGGGGGCAGCGGCGGGCTCGGCCGGGGTGTCGAGGCCGAGGCTGTCCGCGACGGCGCCGAGCACCGCCGCGGCATCCCCCGGCAGGCGCAGCCGGCGAAGCGCGACGGCGCCCTCCAGCGCCCGGGACAGCGCCGCCTCGGCCTCGGCGAGCCCCGGGGCCGGCAGCCGCGCCACGGCCAGCAGGTCGCCGTTCGGCAGGTCGAAGATCCGCGACCGGGCCGCGCCCAGTGCCTCCTCCAGCACCGCGCGGATCAGCTGGCGGTGATGCGGGCGGAGCGGCGCCGCGCCGCCGAGGCGGAGATGCAGCACCTCCCGCGGCGCCTCGGCCGCCACGCTCTCGCGCACCAGCACGGCGAGGTCGGCTGCCGCGCGCCGCCCGGTCTCGCGCCCCGCCTCGGGCCAGGGCGCGGTCACGCCGCGGTCTCCAGCATCGCGATGCCGAACGCCTGCGCGAAGGCGAGCGCCCCCGTGCCCTCCGCCTGAGCCAGCACGATCCGCGCCGGGTCGAGCGCCGCCAGCGCGGCGCGTGCCGCCCCCGACTCCAGCGCCGGCGACCAGCGCAGCCGCAGCAGCGCCGGCGGCAGCGCCGCGAGGTCGAGCGCGGCCAGCGCCGCGGCATCCAGCCCCTCGATCTCAAGCCCGATCCCCGCCGCAGCCAGCCGCGCCGCGGTGTCGGCCAGCGCCTCCGGCTCGGCGGCCGCGGCGAGCGGCAGCGTCGCGACGACGCGTCCCGGCGACAGGGCGCGGGGCGTCGGATCCCCGGCGATGTGGGGCAGGTGCAGCCGCGCCGACCGCATGCCGGGCAGCAGCGCCTCGACCGCGGCGGCGTCGCCGAGCGCCGGCGGCAGCCGCGCCGCGACCCGCCGCGCCGCATGGTCCAGCAGGTCGGCATCCTCGGCGAGCCGTCCGAGGCGCTCGGCCAGCGCGGCCCGATCGGGCTCGATCCGGAGCATGACCGGCGCATCGGCCCCGCCGGCTGGCCGCCCGGCGAGGCGCCGCACCACCTCCACCAGCGGCAGCCCGGCCAGGAGGCGGTCGAGCCCGGCGAGCGTCGGCTCCTCCGCACGCGGGCGCGGCGCCGCGACGATCCCGCCGGCGGCATAGGCGAGCAGCGCCGCGGCATCCCGTTCGAGCGACCAGAGCAGGGTGGAACTCGGCCCCGTCAGCCGCTCCACCAGCAGCCGCAGGCGTTCGGCGCGCCTGGCCTCGGCGCCGATGAGCAGCAGGTCGCCCCCGGGGCCGTCCAGCACCTGCCCGCCGGCAACCAGCGCGCCTTCCTGCAGCAGGTCGCGCGCGATGCGGCGGCGATGCGGCACGCCCGGTTCGATCCGCAGCACGGCGCGGCCCCCCGCATCGCGAAGCGCATGCCGGATCGCCGCGCCGAGGGCGCCGGCCGGCTGTTCCAGGGCGGGCCGCGCCAGGGGAACGGGAGCGGTCGGGGGAGCGTCTTGCATGTCCGTCCCGGGTATGTGTCCGCCGCCGCGCCGGCCCGAGGGCGACGGCGCGCGGCGGTTGCACTACCTTTGGGATAACCATGCTTGCCGAATCCTTATCCCCCGGCTGGCTGCCCGGGGGCCTGCGCATCTACGCGATCGGCGATCCGCATGGCTGTGCGGATCGGCTCGCCGCGCTGCACGACCGCATCGCCGAGCACGCCGCCGCCGAGCCGGCGGAGCGCATCCTCCTCGTCCATCTCGGCGACTACGTGGATCGCGGCCCGGACAGCGCGGGCGTGCTCGCCCTGCTGCGCGCCCCGCCGCTGCGCGGCGTGGCTATGGTGAACCTCGCCGGCAACCACGAGCAGATGATGCTCGCCGCCCTCGACCCCCAGGCCGAGGAGGAAGTGATCGCCTTCTGGCTCGACAATGGCGGCGGCGCGACGCTCGAGAGCTACGGCGCCGATCCGCGCGACATGCGGAGCTGGGCGTCGGTGCCGGGGCGCGACCTCGACTTCCTCGGCCGCCTGAAGCCGAGCTTCGCCATCGGCGGCTATTTCTTCGCCCATGCCGGGGTCCGCCCCGAGATCCCGCTGTCGCGGCAGGACCCGATGGACCTCGCCTGGATCCGCGAGCCCTTCCTGTCCTGGCGTGGGGAGCTGGAGGCGGTCGTGGTGCATGGCCACACCCCGGCGGAGGAGCCGGAGGTCCTGCCCCACCGCATCGGCCTCGACACCGGCGCGGTGTTCGGCGGCCCGCTGACCTGCGCAGTGCTGGAGGAGGACCGGATCGGGTTCTTGTTCGGCTAGCCTCAGGCGCCGGCGCGCGCTCCGCGCGCTTGGCTACGCGCCGCAGACATGGCGCGCCCGGCCGCGCGGTCGGCCGTGGCGCGCCGGCCGCCTTGTGGCCGGATCCTCCGACGGCGCCCTGTCTCCTGACAGGCCACGTGGGGCCGGGCTGCGGCGGCGGGCTTGTCGCGCACCTCTCCCGACCTTGCGCGGGCTTACCTTGCGTGGGGGGGAGGGGGTGCGCTAGGCGGGATGGATGCAAGGCCCCGCGCCCGCCGACCGCCCGATGCCCGAGATGCCCGTCGCGGAGCTCGCGGAGGCGGTCCGGCAGCTCCGCCGCGCCTCCGTCCTGGTGGTCGGGGACGCCATGCTCGACCGCTACGTCTATGGCCGCGTCCTCCGCATCTCGCCCGAGGCGCCGGTCCCGGTGCTGGCGGTGGAGCGCGAGGTCGCGATGCCGGGCGGCGCCGGCAACGTCGTCCGCAACCTGACGGCTCTCGGCGCCGCCGTCGCCTTCGTCTCGGTGGTCGGCGACGACCAGGCCGGCAGCGACCTCACCGGCCTGATCGGCGGCCAGCCCGGCGTCGAGCCCTGGCTGCTGGTGCAGGGCGGCCGCGCCACCACCACCAAGACGCGCTTCATCGCCTCCGGCCAGCAACTCATGCGCGCCGACCACGAGCAGCCGAGCCCGATCAACGAGCGCCTGGCGGAGCGCATGGTGCGCATCGCCGCCGACGCGGTCGCCGCCACCACCGTCATGGTGCTGTCCGACTACCAGAAGGGCGTGCTCGCCGGCGACACCTGCCAGCGCCTGATCGCCGCCGGCCGCGCCGCCGGCCGCCGCGTCGTGGTGGACCCGAAGGGCAGCGACTACGGCCGCTACGCCGGCGCCGACCTGCTGACGCCGAATCGCGCCGAACTCGCGCTGGCCACGGGCATGCCGGTGGACACCGAGGCCGCGATCGTCGCCGCCGCAGAGTCCCTGCGCGCCGCGCATGGCGTCGGCGCCGTGCTCGTCACCCGCTCCGAGGACGGCATGACGCTGGTCGAGGCCGACGCCGTCCGCCACTTCCCCGCCGAGGCGCCGGAGGTGCACGACGTCTCCGGCGCCGGCGACACCGTGGTGGCGGTGGTCGCGGCCGGCCTGGCAGCCGGGCTCTCCGTCCCGCTCGCCGCGCGGCTGGCGAACATCGCGGCGGGCATCGTGGTGGGGAAGGTCGGCACCGCGGTGGCGCGCGAAGCCGACCTGCTCGAGGCGCTGACGCCCGAGCGCGGCGCGCTGCGCAAGGTGATGGGCCGCGCGGGCGCGATGGAGCAGGTGGAGCGCTGGCGGCAGCGCGGCTGGCGCATCGGCTTCACCAATGGCTGCTTCGACCTGCTGCATCCCGGCCATGTCCACCTGCTGGAGCAGGCGCGCAGCTGGTGCGACCGGCTGGTGGTCGGCCTCAACTCCGACGCCTCGGTGAAGCGCCTGAAGGGCGCCGCGCGCCCGATCCAGGGCGAGGCGGCGCGCGCCGCCGTGCTCGCCTCGCTCGCCAGCGTGGATTGCGTGACGGTCTTCGAGGAGGACACCCCGGTCGAGCTCATCAAGCTCTTCCGCCCCGAGGTGCTGGTGAAGGGCGCCGACTACACGGTGGCGCAGGTGGTGGGCGGCGAGCTCGTGCAGGAATGGGGCGGGGTCGTGCGGCTCGCCCAGCTCCTGCCCGGCCAGAGCACGACGGCGACGGTGGCCCGGATCAAGGGCTGACCCGCATGGACTGGTCGCGCCTCTTCCTCGACCGGCGCTTCGCCGAGGCCGAGGCGAAGGACCGCCCCCTCCGCAGCCCCTTCCAGATCGACGGCGACCGCATCGTCTTCTCCCGCCCCTTCCGGCGGCTGCAGAAGAAGACGCAGGTCCACCCGCTGCCCTCCAACGCCCATGTCCGCAACCGCCTGGTCCACACGCTGGAGGTCGCCTCCGTCGGGCGCTCGCTCGCCTACAATGTCGGCGCGCGGCTGCGTGACTCGCTGGCGCGGATCGGCCGCACGCCGGACGAGCTCGGCTACCTCGTCCAGGCCACCTGCCTGGCGCATGACATCGGCAACCCGCCCTTCGGCCATGCGGGAGAGGCGGTGATCGCCGAGTGGATGGCGCGCTTCCTCGAGTCGCATCGCGGTGTCGGCCTCGATCCCGACCTCGCGCGCTTCGACGGCAACGCGCAGGGCTTCCGCATCCTGACGCGCGCCGACGGCTACCGGCAGCGCGGCGGCATGCGCCTCACGCTCGCGACGCTTGCCGCCTTCCTCAAATACCCCTGGGACGCCGCCGACCCGCGCGCCGCACGCGGCGGCGAACCGGGCGTGAAGTTCGGCCATTTCGCGACCGAGGCGGCGGCCTTCGCCGAGGTGCGCGACGCCGTCGGCCTGCATGGCGCGAACCCGCGCCACCCCGCGGTCTGGCTGATGGAGGCCGCCGACGACATCGTCTATTCGCTTGCCGACCTCGAGGACGCCGTCGAGCTCGACATGGTGCCCTTCGACACCTATCGCGAGCTCGTCTCTGCCATCCCCGACAGCGTCAACAGCCTCGACCAGGAGGAGACGCCGCCGCAGAAGATCGCCTATCTGCGCGCCAAGGCCGCCGGCAAGCTGATCGAGGCCTCGGCCGAGGCCTTCCTCGACAACCTCGACCCCATCCTCGAGGGGGGCGTGCCGCCGGGATCGAGCCTCATCGGCATGTTCGGCGCCGCCCATGCGCGGCCGGGCAGGGCACTTGCGGAGATCCGGCGCTTCAACGCCCGCACCATCTACTTCCATCCGCGGAAGGTGGAGTTCGAGATCGCCGCCGGCGACGTGATCGGCAAGGCGCTCGAGGTCTTCGTCCCCGCCTGCCTCGCCTTCGCGCGGGCGGGTGGGCTGGCAGGGATGCGGCACCGCGACCGACAGGTGCTCTCGCTCATGCAGGACTACCTGCCGCGCGAGGATTTCTCACCCTCCGAGAACATCCGCTGCGCAATCGACTTCGTCTCAGGCATGACCGATGACTATGCAAGCTACCTCGCCGCGCGTCTCAGGGGCCTCGACCCCGCCCGCTGAGCGGGCCGGCGTGACAGAAACGATCGGGGCTGCGAGTTGTAACCGCAAATATTCCAAGGGCGAAAGCCGCCCGGGGTCAGTTTTGAATCGTTTCTTTCAGCACAAACCGTTGTGAAAGGTGTAAATCTCGCCTACGCCCGTGCCACTGACGTCACGGATGCGGTGAATGGCGACTTCGAATCCCGGCCGCGCGGCCGCCACTGGCCTATTCGACCCTCAGGGCCGCGCGCATCTCTGCCAGCCCGACCGGATCCTGCAGCGCCGCGAGACGGCCCGCCGCGGTGACCGCGTAGCGGTGCAGCAGCGCCCGGCGCCGCGCGGGGGCGATCGGGTGCGCGGGCGCGTCGCGCAGCAGCGCGGCATCGGGCGCATCGGCCACGATCAGCCCCACCTCGGCCGGGATGAGCTCCTGCGGGAAGTCGAGATCCACCGCGAAGTAGAGCCGGTCGCAATAGTCCCGGTAGTCGGGCCACTTGCCGTCGGACAGGAAGTCGCGCGCGCAGGACTTCACCTCGACGACCGCGAAGCCGCCATCGGGCAGCAGGGCGAGGATATCGGCGCGGCGTCCGTTGGGCAGCGGCATCTCCGTCACCGGCGACCAGCCGCGCTGGGCGCAGAAGCGGACGGCGGCACGGCAGACGGACAGCGTGCGCAGCGCCGGCGGGATGGCCTCCATCCGCCAATGTTCGTCCTTCGTTCACATAGGCGTCAAGGGGCCGCGTGGATGCGCCGGAACCCCGGCCTCTCCGAGGCGTGAAGAGCCGGTCATGGTCGCAACCCGCTTTGCCGTCGCGCTGCATATCCTGCTGCTGCTGGCCACCGAATCCGGGGGGCAGGCCACGAGCGGCCGCATCGCAGAGAGCGTCGGCACGAATCCCGTCGTGATCCGGCGCCTGGCCGGGCAGCTCGCCCGTGCGGGGCTCGTCCGCATCCGGCGGGGCCCGGGCGGCGCCGAGCTCGCGCGTCCCGCCGGTGCGATCACGCTGGCCGAGGTGTGGGCGGCGATGCGCCGTCCCAACCTGCCCCTGCTGCCAACCCATCGCGGCCCCCGCAGCGGCAACGACCCTCTCGGCACGATGGTGCCCGGCGCGCTGCGCGGCGTGCTGGACGAGGCCGAGGCGGCGATGGAGCAGCGCCTGGCGCAGGTCACCCTCGCCGATCTCGCCGGCCGCCTGCCCGCCCTGCGCGACGCGGCGGATTGACGCAGGCCCTTCCGATGGCCTGAGGCGGGCCGGCGCCGTTCCGCCGGGCCGACCCCACGGATGCGGCCCGCCACGCGACGCCGCAGGCGTGCCTCCCCGGGCACGGGGCCAGGCGAAGCGCTGGCGCTCGGGGCCTTCTTCGCCAGCGACGAAGGGCGCGCTGGACCGGGCGGCCGCGCCGCGCGACCGTAGTCGGGGGCGGCGGCGCTCCGGGCGGCAACGTGACGGCTGCCGTGCGCGTTCTTCATGTGCGCTTGCCTCAGGGCGCTGCCATGCTGATCACGCGGTTGCGCGGAGGGCTGCGATGGACCTGCTGGAAGTCGTGACGGATCGCTGCATACGGCGGGGGCTGGGCTTCGCCGGCCTCGCCATCGGCACAGTGATGCTGGCGCTCTCGTTCGACCTTCCGCTCGCGCTGCGCAGCGGCGCCGACCTCGCGGCGCTGACGGCGGTGGCGATGCTCATCGGCGCCTGGCATGCGCCGCGGCGCGACATGCGCCATTCCGAGGCCTGGGCGGTGCTGAAGGACTGGCGGCCCGAGTTCATCAGCCGCCCGAAGCAGGATGTGCAGCGCATGCTGCGCGAGATGCTGCGCCGCCGCCTCATCTGGCACGCCGAGCGCGTCGGCTTCCTGGCGCTCGCCCTCTGGGCGCTGACGGCGCTGATCTGGGCAGCTCAGGCCTTGTGAGACGGGGATTGCTGGATGTCCGCCGCTGACGTGGCCGGTCCGCCCGTCCTCGCCGCTGCTGCCGCCTTCGTCCTCGTCGCGCTTGCCGCCTTGCTCTGGCGGAGCCGAAGGACGCGTCAGCCGTCAGAAGATGTCTTCGCGCTTCTCGGGACAGACCCGAAAGCGCAACGCAGCGGCTGCGCACGCCGGTCGATCTGACACGGCCGATTGCCCAGGAGAGTGACTGGCGGGCAATTCGGGACCACGCTCGCGACTCCGCCTATCGCGCGGCGGTGGGCACTGTCCGCGCACGCTACGGTGTCGTCGCGAATCCAATGCTCCTGTCGAATACCCTGCGCACGACCATGCAACGCTACGACATCGGATTTCGCGACGCGATGATTCGCGTGGCCGAGAATGATGATCTGATCTGACGCCTCAACCGCGCGGCATCGTCCGGTCGCCCTCGCCGAGCGTCTTCTGCATGATCACGACGTCGAGCCAGCGGCCGAACTTCACGCCCGCCGACTTCATCAGCCCGACCTGGCGGAAGCCGAGCGAGACATGCAGGCCGATCGAGCCGACATTCTCGGAATCGCCGATCAGCGCGAACATCTGCCGGATGCCGGCGACCTCAGCGCGCTCGAGCAGGGCCTGCACCAGCGCCTTGCCCACGCCCTGGCCGCGCACGTCGTCGCGGACATAGATCGCGTCCTCCGCCGTGTGGCGATAGGCGGAGCGGTCGCGGAAGGGCGCGTAATAGGCATAGCCCAGCACCCGCCCCTCCTCCTCCGCCACCAGCCAGGGCTGGCCGCGGGCGCGGACGCGCGCGAGGCGGGCGGCCATCTCCGCCGCGTCCGGCGGCTCCTCCTCAAAGGTGCCCGTGCCGTGCAGCACGTGGTGCGCGTAGATCTCGGTCAGCGCGGGCACGTCGGCGTCGGTGGCGTCGCGGATCGGCATGCACGTCGCTTACGGTGCGACGCCGGCGGCGGCAAGCGCCGCCTGCGTGAGCCGCCCTGCCGCCGTCAGACCGGCAGCTTCAGCGCCTCAGCCACCCGCTCCGCCAGCGCCAGCAGCGCGCGGTCGCGGCCGGAGGCGGCGACGAGCGAGAGGCCGACCGGCGCCCCCTCGGACTTCGCCGCGGGGATGCTGATCTCGCAGAGGCTGCCGAAGCCCGAGATCGCGGTGACGCCCATGGTGCGCTCGCGCACAGCCTGCTGCAGCTCGGCATCCGCGTCGAGCTTCGGCGCCGGCACCGGCGAGGTCGGGTAGACCATCACCGCCCCACCCGCGAGCAGGCTCCGCAGCCGGGCCCGGAAAAGGTCGCGGAAGCGCCGCCCCTCCGCCGCCTTGGCAGGGTCGGTCGCCTTCGCCGCCGCGAAGCGCTCCCCGACGCCGGGGCCGAATTTCGGCGCGGTCGCCGCGACCCAGGCGCCGAGCGTCGCCCAGGCTTCCTCCGCCTGCATGTGGCGGAAATTCTCGAAGGTCGCATCCAGCGTCTCGGGCAGCAGGTGCACCGAGAGCGCCGGGCCCAGCACGCGCTCCGCCGCGCCGAGCCCCGGCTGCAGCGCCGCGGCGACGCCGGGCACCGCGTTCACCCACGCCTCCTGCACCTTCAGCAGCGGGCCGAGCGGCGCGTCGCCCCCGGCCGGCAGCAGCACCTCGCCCACCCGGCGCAGGACGGAGGCCCGCGATGCGAACCAGCCGGCGGTGTCGAAGCTCGGCCCGAGGCCGCAGGCGCCCGCAAGGCTCACCGCGCCCCAGCTCGGCCGGATGCCGAAGATGCCGCAATAGCTTGCCGGGATCCGCACCGACCCGCCGGTGTCGGAGCCCAGGGCGAAATCCACCAGCCCCGCCGCCACCGCCGCCGCCGAGCCGCAGGAGGAGCCGCCCGGGAAGCGGTCCGGCGCGGCCGGGTTCAGCGGCGTGCCATGCCACACATTCTCGCCGGTGAGCCCATAGGCGAGCTCGACCGTCTTGGTCTTGCCGACGAGGTCGGCGCCCGCCCCCAGCAGCGCCTGCACCACCGGCGCCGTCGCCGCCGCGGGCGGGTGGGTGCGCGCCCAGTCGGGGTTGCCGTAGGTGGTCGGCGCGCCGGCCACGTCGAACAGGTCCTTCACCGCAAAGGCGAGGCCCTTCAGCGGCCCGTCGCCGGCGCCGGCCAGTTCGACCCGCGGGCCCGGCACGAAGGCGCCGACCTTGTCCTCGATCACCCGCGGCATGTCCTGCCCGCCCCCACCGATTTGCCCGTTACACCACTGGAATCTGGGCCAGAACCCGCCCGGGCACAATCGCTGAGCGAGGCTGCCGTCTCGGGTCAGGGGCAGCAGCATCGCGGTGGCGCGCGCTTCACGTGGCGCGCGGCGCCTCCGCTTCCAGCGCCGAGGTCATGGCGGAGAGCGAGGCGCGCGGTGTGCCGGCCGGATCCCAGTTGGCGTCAGCGAGCCAGGCGGCGATGGCGTCGCGCCGGGCCGGCCATTCGCCGTCCAGGATCGAGAAGAAGGCGGTGTCGCGCCGGCGGCCCTTCACCACCAGATGCGCCCGCAGCACGCCTTCGGGCACGAAGCCGAGCCGGTGCGCCGCCGCGACCGACGGCGCGTTCAGCGCGTTGCACTTCCAAACCAGCCGCCGGTAGCCGAGGTCGTCCATCGCGTGGCGCATCAGCAGGAACATCGCCTCCGTCGCCGCCCGCGTGCGCTGCAGCCGGGGCGAGAACCAGATGTGGCCGATCTCGATGGCGGCATTGGCGGGCTGGATCTCCATCAGCGTCAGCCACCCCTCGACCCGCCCGGAGCGGTGCGAGCGGACCGCCCAGGCCATCGGGTCGTGCGTGCTGGCGAAGCCGGCGACGTGGCGCCGCATCGCCGCGGCATCGGGGAAGGGGCCGTAGCCGAGATAGGCCCAGCCCCCGCCCGTCGCGTCCGCCTGCGCCGCTGCCCAGAGGTCCTCCGCGTGGCGGACCGCCAGCGGCTCCAGCGTCACGGCGTGGCCGCGATGCGGGATGCGGGCGGGCAGGGGCCGCGGGGTCGGGTCCACCTCCGGGCCGAGCGGGGGGCCGCTCATGCGGGCAGGTCCCGGCCGAAGCGCGGGAGGTTGCCGTTCGGGTCCCACATCGCGCCTTCCTCCTTGCCCCAGGGTTTCGGCTCCGGCGCGAGGCAGCGCGCCCCGGCGGCCGCGGCGTGGAAGGCCGCCGGATCATCGAGCCGGAGGTGACAGCCGCCGGCCGCCGGCGCTGCCTCGTCCTCGCAGCGCCAGACATGCCGCGTCGCGCCCTCGCGCCGCATGACGGGATACGCCGAGAAGGCGGCCGTCGCGGCAATGTCGCGCGCCGGCGGGACGGGTTCGGCCCGGATCATGCGCCCAGCATGGGGCGGGACCGCCGCCCTGCGGAAGGGGAGGGCTTGCGCCACCGCAAGGCGACGCGGCCTGCCGCGTTGCAGCATGCGCCGGTCAGGCGCATCTAGGACCCCGATGAGCAGCACGACCCCCGACCTCGCCACCAGGCCCGCCGCCCCGCCCGGCTTCTTCCAGGAGCGGGTGCTGTCGGTGCACCATTGGACCGACCGGCTCTTCTCCTTCACCTGCACGCGCGACCCGTCCTTCCGCTTCGGCGCCGGTCAGTTCGCGATGATCGGGCTGGTGGTGGACGGCAAGCCGCTGGTGCGGGCCTATTCGATGGTCTCGCCGCCCTGGGACGAGAGCCTGGAATTCCTCTCCATCAAGGTCCAGCACGGCCCGCTGACGTCGCGCCTGCAGCACATCCGCCCCGGCGACCACGTGCTGATCGGCCGCAAGGCGACCGGCACGCTAGTGACGGAGAACCTGCTGCCGGGCGGCGTCCTCTGGCTCTTCGCCACAGGCACGGGCCTCGCGCCCTTCATGAGCCTCATCCGCGAGCCCGAGACCTATGACCGCTTCGACCGGATCGTGCTGGTGCACACCGTCCGGCAGGTGGACGAGCTCGCCTATCGCGACCTGATCTCGGCCGAGCTGCCGGCGCATGAGCTGCTGGGCGAGTTCGCGGCGGCGAAGCTCACCTACATCCCCTCCGTGACCCGCGAGCCCTTTGTCCGAAGCAAGCGCATCACCGCCATGATCGAGGACGGCTCCCTCACGGGCGAGCTCGGCCTGCCGCCGCTCTCGCCCGAGCGCGACCGGGCCATGCTCTGCGGGTCGGAGGCGATGAACGCCGATGTCCGCGCCCTGCTCGAGGCGCGCGGCTTCGAGGAAGGGTCGAACAACGACCCCGGAACCTATGTCGTCGAGAAGGCGTTCGTAACGAAGTAGGCTCGGACGCGGCGCTTTTTCGTCTCGTTCGCGTCACGCTTCTGCCATGCCGCTTGCGCATGGCAGGCCATCCCCCTAAGTGCCGCGCGGTCACATCCGCCGGTCGCCCGGAGCGGTCGGCGTCGCCTGGAGGAAACAAGATGACCGACACCAAGACCACGGCCGGGCGCCGTGGCCTCATGAAGTTCGCCGCCGTCGGTGCCGCCGGTGCCGCCGTCCTCGCGACCCCGAATGTCAGCCGGGCGCAGACCACGACCTGGCGCTTCCAGTCCACCTGGCCGGCGCGCGACGTCTTCCATGAATTCGCCAACGACTTCGTCACCCGCGTGAACAACATGGCGGGCGGGCGGCTGCGGCTCGAGCTGCTGCCGGCCGGCGCGGTGGTCGGCGCCTTCCAGATGATCGACGCGGTGCATGCCGGCACGCTGGATGGCGGCCACGGCGTCTCGGCCTACTGGTTCGGCAAGAACAAGGCCTTCAGCCTCTTCGGCACCCCGCCGGCCTGGTTCTACGACGCCAATTCCTACCTCGCCTGGTTCTACTACGGCGGCGGCGAGCAGCTCTACAACGAGCTCATCACCGACATCCTGCGCGTCAACGTCGTCGGCTTCCAGACCGGCCCGATGCCGACCCAGCCGCTCGGCTGGTTCCGCAACCCGATCCAGAACGCCGAGCAGCTGCGCGGCCTGCGCTACCGGACCGTCGGCCTCGCGACCGACCTGTTCAATTCGATGGGCGCCGCGGTCACCGCGCTGCCGGGCGGCGAGATCGTCCCCGCGCTCGAGCGTGGCGTGATCGACGGCGCCGAGTTCAACAACCCGTCCTCGGACCGCGTCCTCGGCTTCCCCGACGTCGCCAAGAACTTCATGCTGCAGTCCTATCACCAGAACACCGAGACCTTCGAAGTCCTGTTCAACAAGCCGAAATACGACGCGCTGCCGAACGAGCTGAAGGCGATCGTGCGCCATTCGGCGGAAGCCGCCTCGGCCGACATGTCGTGGAAGCAGCAGCTGCGCTACCCGAACGACCTGCAGGAGATGGCGCAGCGCCAGGGCGTGAACGTGCAGGTCACGCCGCGGCCGATCCTCGAGGCGCAGCTGCGCGCCTGGGACGGCGTGCTGCGCAACCTCGAGAGCGACCCCTTCTTCAAGAAGGTCACCGACAGCCAGCGCGAGTGGTGCCGCCGCGTCAGCGCCTTCTACCTGCGCTACCAGGCCAGCTCGGCGCTCGCCTTCAACCACTTCTTCGCGCGCGGCTGATCGCCGCGGACTTCGCGGCGCCTGTCCCGGGACACCGGGGCAGGCGCCGTCGCTTGTCCAGGGTTTGGAGACGTTTCCCCGATGGGCCTGCAGTCCTGGCTGCTCGCAGCCGACCGGCTGAGTGCCGCCGTTGGCAAGATCTTCGGCTGGTGCATCCTGCTGCTGACGATCGTCATCTGCTACGAGGTCGTGCTGCGCTACTGGTTCCGCGCCCCGACCACCTGGGCCTTCGACGTCTCCTACATGCTCTACGGCACGCTGTTCATGTGCGCGGGCGCCTACGCGCTGTCGCGCAACGGGCATGTGCGCGCCGACTTCCTCTACCGCATCGCCCCGGTGCGGATGCAGGGCGCGGCGGACCTCGCGCTCTACATCCTGTTCTACTTCCCCGCCATGGCCGCGCTGGTGTGGTTCGGCTGGGACTTCTTCGTGCAGTCCTACAACCAGAATGAGCGCTCGGCCTTCAGCCCGGTCGGCCCCTTCGTCTGGCCCTTCAAGTTCGTCATCCCCGCGGTCGGGATCCTCATGCTGATCCAGGGCGCGGCCGAGGCCGCACGCTGCGTGCTCGCGATGCGCAACGGCGAGTGGCCGCCGCGGCTCGGCGACGTCGAGGAGATGGAAGTGCTCGCCATGCAGCGTGCCGCGGAGCTCCATGGCCCCGACGCCCAGGCGAAGGGAGTCGGCTGATGAGCGATCCCGTCCTCGGCATGGTGATGCTGGGCAGCTTCGTCCTGGTGATCCTGCTCGGCTTCCCGGTCGCCTTCACGCTGATGGCGATGGGCATCGGCTTCGGCTACCTCTCGCTCGAGATGCGCGTCTTCGACCTGCTGGTGCAGCGCACCTATGCGGTGATGGCGAATGACGTGCTCATCTCCGTCCCGCTCTTCATCTTCATGGGCTACGTGATCGAGCGCGCGAACATCCTCGACCGGCTGTTCCGCGCGCTGCAGATGGCCTCGGGCGGGCTGCCCGGCGCGCTGGCGATCGCCACGCTGGTCACCTGCGCGCTCTTCGCCACCGCGACCGGCATCGTCGGCGCGGTCGTCACGCTGATGGGCCTGCTCGCCTTCCCCGCGATGCTGCGCGCGGGCTACGACCCGCGCCTCGCGGCGGGCGTCGTGTGCGCGGGCGGCTGCCTCGGGATCCTGATCCCGCCCTCGATCATGTTCATCCTCTACGGCGCGACGACCGGCACCTCGGTCGCGCGGCTCTATGCCGCCGCCTTCCTGCCGGGCGCGATGCTCGCCGGGCTGTATCTGCTCTACGTGTTGATCCTCGCGACGCTGCGCCCCGCCATGGCGCCGAAGCTGCCGCCCGAGGAGCGCAACGTGCCGGTGCTCACCGTCATCTGGGCGGTGCTGACCTCCTTCGTGCCGCTCGCGGTGCTGATCATGATGGTGCTCGGCGCCATCCTCCTCGGCCTCGCCACGCCGTCCGAAGCCGCGGCGATGGGCGCCGCCGGCTCCATCCTCCTCGCCGTCGCCTACGGCGCCTTCAGCATCGGCAAGCTGAAGGAGAGCGTGTTCCTGACCGCGCGCACCACCGCGATGGTCTGCTGGCTCTTCATCGGCGCCTACATCTTCACCTCGGTCTTCGGCTATCTCGGCGGCCACCACGTGGTGGAGAAGTGGTTCGTCGAGGATCTGAGCCTTTCGCCCACCACCTTCCTGATCGTCACCCAGGCGATCATCTTCGTGCTCGGCTGGCCGCTCGACTGGTCGGAGATCGTGCTGATCTTCGTGCCGATCTTCCTGCCCCTGCTCGAGACCTTCGGCATCGACCCGGTCTTCTTCGGCGTGCTGGTCGGGCTGAACCTGCAGACCAGCTTCATGACGCCGCCCGTCGCGATGGCCGCCTACTACCTGAAGGGCGTGGCCCCGCCGCAGGTGCGCCTCTCCGAGATCTTCACCGGCTGCCTGCCCTTCGTCGGCATCGTCGTGCTGGCGATGGTGCTGCTCTACACCTTCCCCGGGATCGCGACCTGGCTGCCCTCCTACCTCTATGACACGCCGGTCGGCACCGGCAGCGGCAACGTGCTGGAGGTGCCGCAGGGCGGCTTCCAGGTGGATGAGGAGATCAGGCTGCCGGGGCTCAACTAGCCATGGCGGACTGGACCCCCGGCGACGCGGCGCGCTGGCTCGCCGAGGCCTTCGAGACGGGCAACCCGCTGGCCGCGCTGCCGGAGGGGATCGCGCCCCGCGACCTCGCGGAGGCGGGGGAGGTCGCCGCGGCGACGCTCGAGGCGCTCGGGCTCTCCCCCTGCGGGCTCCGCCTGCTGCTGCGCCCCGGGGCGGCGCCGCTCGCCGGGCCGATGACGGAAGGGCGGCTGCTGCCCTCCGGCGCGCCGGTGGCGCTGGCCGCGGCGCGCCACGCGCTGGCCACCGCGGCCGTCGTCGGCGTGCTGGCCGAGCCGCTGGACCCCGGCGCGACGACGCCCCCGGTGCTGTCCCGCCTGCACCCCGCGGTGGACGTTTCCGCCACGCGCTTCACGGAGGCGCCGGAGGATCCGCTGGCGCTGACGGCCGACCTCGCCCGGCTCGGCGTCGTCGTCACCGGGAAGGGCAAGGCCGCGGCGCCTGGCCCGATGCGCGTCGCGCTCGGCCCGAAGGGCGCGCGGGGGCGCGGGGCGGAGCTCGACCTCGCCGCCCTCTTCGACGAAGCCGCCGCCGTCGCGCGCCGCTGGGGCGGGCTGCCCGCCGGCGGGCTGCTCGTCGTCGCCGGGCTCACCGCGCCCGTCCCGCCCGAGGGCACGCTGCGGGCGACCCTCGGCGCGCTCGGCGGCGCGGAGGCGGAATTCCGCTGAACCGTCGCGCGGCGCCACGTTCCGCCGCGCCCTCCGCCTGCGCTACCCTCGCCCGATGAGCGATCCGCTGATCGGCGTCGTCAACGCCGGCTCCTCCTCGGTGAAGTTCGCGCTGTTCGAGGGCGAGCGGCGGCTGCTCTCGGGCGCGGTGGACGGCATCGGCGTCCGCCCGGCGGCGCGCGCGAAGGATGGCGGGGGGAACGTCCTGCCGCCTCCCGCCCTCGACCCCCCGCCCGCGACGCCGGCCGATGTCGTGCCCGCGCTGCTGCCCTGGCTGCGCGAGAGGCTCGGCGGCCGGCGCCTGGACGCGGTCGGCCACCGCGTCGTGCACGGCGGCCCGCACCGCGCCGCGCCGGAGCGCGTCACGCCCGCACTCGTCGAGGAGCTGCGCGCCCTCATCCCGCTCGCGCCGCTGCACGAGCCGCACAACATCGCCCCCATCGAGGCGGTGATGGGGCTCGATCCGTCGCTGCCGCAGGTCGCCTGCTTCGACACCGCCTTCCACCGCACCGCCTCCGACATCGCCCAGGCTTTCGCGCTGCCGCATGCGATGTTCGAGGCGGGGATCCGCCGCTACGGCTTCCACGGCCTGTCCTACGAATACATCGCCTCGGCGCTGCCCGCGCTCTCGGCGCGGCTTGCCGCGGGGCGCTGCGTCGTTCTGCATCTCGGCAACGGCGCCTCCGGTTGCGCGATGCGCGCGGGCCGGTCGGTCGCCAGCACGATGGGCTTCACCGCGTTGGACGGCCTGCCCATGGGCACGCGCTGCGGCGAGCTCGACGCCGGCGTCGTGCTGCACCTGATCCAGCAGAAGGGCATGGACGCGGCCGCGATCACGGACCTTCTCTACAAGCGCTCCGGCATGCTCGGCCTGTCCGGCGTCTCCTCCGACTTCCGCGAGCTGCTGGCGAGCGCCGAGCCGCGCGCCGCCTTCGCCGTCGAGCTGTTCTGCGACCGCGCGGCGCGCCAGGTCGCCTCGCTCGCCGCCGCGATGGGCGGCCTCGACGGCATCGTCTTCACCGCAGGCGTGGGCGAGAATGCGGCGCCCGTCCGCGCCGCCATCGCCGCGCGCTGCGCCTGGCTCGGCCTCGTCTTCGACGCCGCGGCGAACGCATCGCATGGCCCGCGCCTCAACGCCGCGGACAGCGCGATCGAGGCCTGGGTGGTGCCGACCGACGAGGAGCGCATGATCGCCCGCCACGCCGCCAGGCTGATCGGCGCCTGAAGCGCTACCGCGTCCCGCGCAGCGAGAGGATGTAGGCGACCAGATCGTCGAGCTGCTGCCCGTTCAGCACGATGTCCGGCATGCGCGCATGCGGCGTGCGCAGGAAAGCCTGGAGCGAGAGGTTCGTGGTGGCGGGCCGGTCCGCCACCGCCTGGAACGGCGTGACGCCCGGCAGCACGGGGCCCGACATCCCCGGCCCGATCGCGTGGCAGGAGCTGCACTGCGCCTCCGCCAGCCGCCGCCCCGCCGCCGGATCCTGCGCGAGCGCGGCGCCGGCGAGCAGCTGCGTCGCCAGCACGACCTGCCAGATCCGCATCGCCGTCTCCCCCGCGCGAAGCCGCGCCGCCAGACCAGCAGTCGCGGGGCGCGGCGTCCATCCGCGCCGCCGCGCCACACTCAGGCGTGAACGGCGCAGAAGCGGGCGAGGGTCACCGCATCGTCGCGCAGCGCCGCCTCGATCTCCGCGCGTGCGGCCTCGCTCTCGGCCAGGGCCACGACGCGGTCGAACCAGGGGCAGGCATTGCGGACCCGCGCCTGGAACAGCCGGTCCAGCGCCGCCGCCGCCGCGCTCCGCCCGCCGCAGCAGGCGCAGGCCGCGGCGTGGGTCGGCCCCGAGGTGTCGAAGCTCGCCAGCGCCACCGCCCCCTCCGGCCTGGCCGGGGGAGGGGCCTCCGCCAGCACGGCCGTGGGACGTCCCTCCGCCAGCACGGCGTCGAGCGCGGGCTGGTCCGGGACGATCACGAGGGGGATGCGGGTATCGAGCGACCACTTCATGTGCTGGACATAAGGATATGTTTATGCCATTTGCAAGCGCATGGACGCCCTCCTGACCCAGCTCCGGGCCATCGGCGAGCCCACCCGGCTCCGCCTCCTCGCCCTCTGCGCCCGCCAGCCGCTCTGCGTGACGGATCTCTGCGCCGTGCTCGGCCAGTCCCAGCCGCGGCTGTCGCGCCACCTGAAGCTGCTGACGGATGCCGGGCTGCTGGAGCGCATCCCGGAGGGTGCGAATGCCTATTTCCAGATGCCCGCCGGCGCCGACCTCGCGCGCCTCGTCCTCGCCCGGCTGCCGGAGGAGGACCCGCGCCTGGCAGCCGACCGCCGCGCCGCCGCGCGCCTCGCCGCCGAACGCGCCCGCGCGGCCTCGGAGGCCTTTCGACGCCACGGCATGGACTGGGACGAGATGCGCGCCCTCGGCCTGCCCGCCGCCGCGATCGAAGCTGCGCTGCTGGAGGCGCTGCCGGAGCGCATGGAGGCCCTGCTCGACATCGGCACCGGCACCGGCCGGCTGCTGGAGCTCGCCGCCCCGCGCGCGGATCGCGCCCTCGGCGTGGACATGAGCCGCGACATGCTGGCGCTGGCCCGTGCGCGGCTGTCGGAACGCGGCCTCGCCGACCGTGCCGGCGTGCGCCAGGCCGACATGTACCGTCTGCCCTTCGGCGATGCCTGCTTCGACGCCGTCGCGCTGCAGATGGTGCTGCACTACGCCGAGGACCCGGCCGCCGCGCTGGCCGAGGCCGCGCGCGTGCTGCGTCCCGGCGGCGCGCTGCTGCTGGCCGACCTTGCGCCGCATGACGACGCCCTGCTGATGCAGCGCCAGGCGCATCGCTGGCCCGGCTTCGACGATGCGCAGCTTGCCGGCTGGCTGGGTGCCGCCGGCTGCACGCTGGCCTCGGCCCACACCATCCCCGGGCCGCTCGCCGTCCGGCTCTGGTCGGCGCGCCGCCAGCCCGTTTCCGCCCCTGTCTCCGCTCTCGCCCAAGGCTGAACCGCATGTCCCGCCCCCATCTCCTCGACGCGCTGCGCGACCGGGTCCTGCTTTGCGACGGCGGCTTCGGCGCGCGGGTCCAGGGCATGACGCTCGACATCGAGCGCGACTTCCTGGGCAAGGAGAACTGCACCGAGGTGCTGATCCTCTCGCGCCCCGACATCGTGCGCGACATCCACCGCGGCTATTTCGAGGCCGGCGCCGACATGGTGCTGACCAACACCTTCGGCGGCTCGCCCGTCACACTCGGCGAATTCGAGCTCGAGGACCGCGCCTTCGAGATCAACAAGGCCGCGGTGGAGCTGGCGCGCGAGGCGTCGGAGGGATTCTCGGATGGCCGCCACCGCTGGGTGGTCGGCGACATCGGGCCGGGGACGAAGCTGCCGACGCTCGGCAACATCTCCTACGACGCGCTGGAGCAGGCGCTCGCCATCCAGTGCCGCGGCCTGATCGCGGGCGGCGCCGATGCGCTGCTGACCGAGACGAACCAGGACACGCTCTACATCAAGGCCGCGGTGAACGCGGCGAAGATCGCCCGCGCCGAGGCCGGGTCGGATATCCCGATCTTCGTGCAGGTCACGGTGGAGACGACGGGCACGCTGCTCGTCGGCCCGGACATCTCCGCCGCCGCGGCGGTGGTCCATGCGCTCGACGTGCCGCTGATCGGGCTGAACTGCGCGACGGGACCGCAGGAGATGGCCGAGCATGTGCGCTGGCTCAGCCGCAACTGGCCCGGCCTGCTCTCCGTGCAGCCCAATGCCGGCCTGCCGGAGCTGGTGGACGGAAAGACGCATTACCCGCTGACGCCGGCCGAGCTCGCGACATGGATGGAGCGCTTCGTCACCGAGGACGGGCTGAACCTCATAGGCGGCTGCTGCGGTACGTCGAACCCCCATATCGCCGCGCTGGACGCGATGCTGCGGAAGCTCGCAGGCAGCGCGGCGCGGCCGGCGCCGGTCGCGCGCAAGCCGGTCTGGGTGCCCTCCGTCGCGAGCCTCTACACCGCGACCTCGCTCCGGCAGGAGAACAGCTACTTCTCGATCGGCGAGCGCTGCAACGCCAACGGATCGAAGGCCTGGCGGGAGCGGCAGGCGCAGCACGACTGGGACGGCTGCCTCGCGATCGGGCGCGAGCAGGTCGCGGAGGGCTCCAACTCGCTCGACATCTGCACCGCCTTCGTCGGACGCGACGAGATGGCTGAGATGAACGAGGTGGTCCGGCGCTTCACCTCGAGCGTGAACTCCCCGCTGGTGATCGACTCGACCGAGACGCCGGTGATCGAGGCGGCGCTGAAGCTCCATGGCGGAAAGGCGATCATCAACTCGATCAATTTCGAGGAAGGCGAGAAGGCCGCACATGACCGCATGGTGCTGGCGAAGAAGTTCGGCGCCGCCGTCATCGCGCTGACCATCGACGAGGTCGGCATGGCCAAGACCGTCGAGGACAAGCTGCGCATCGCGCGTCGCCTGGTGGACTTCGCCTGCAACAAGCACGGCTTGCCGCAATCCGACCTGCTGATCGATCCTCTGACCTTCACCATCGCGACCGGCAACGAGGACGACCGGAAGCTTGGCCTCTGGACGCTGGAGGGGATCAGGGCGATCCGGGAGGAATTCCCGGACATCCAGATCATCCTCGGCCTGTCCAACATCTCCTTCGGCCTGAACCCGGCCGCGCGCCACGTGCTGAACAGCGTCTTCCTTGACCATGCCGTGAAGGCCGGCATGACGGGCGCGATCGTCCACGTCTCCAAGATCAAGCCGCTGCACCAGATCCCGCCCGAAGAGGTCCAGGTCATGGAGGACCTGATCTGGGATCGCCGGCGCGAAGGCTACGACCCGCTGCAGAAGGTGCTTGAGATGTTCAGCGGCCGTAAGGCCGCCGACACGGGCGCCAAGAAGCGCGCCGAGACGGTCGAGGGCCGCCTCAAGGACCGTATCGTGGACGGGGACCGCAAGGGCCTCGACGAGGAGCTGGCCGATGCGCTGGCGAAGGGCCTGACGCCGCTGTCGATCATCAACGACGTGCTGCTCGACGGCATGAAGGTGGTCGGGGACCTCTTCGGCGCGGGCAAGATGCAGCTGCCCTTCGTCCTGCAATCGGCCGAGACGATGAAGGCCGCCGTCGCCTACCTGGAACCCCACATGGAACGCATCGAGGGCCAGGAGAAGGGCACCATCGTGCTCGGCACGGTGAAGGGCGACGTGCACGACATCGGCAAGAACCTTGTCGACATCATCCTGACGAACAACGGCTACAAGGTGGTCAACCTCGGCATCAAGGTGCCGCTGGCCGACATCGTCACCGCGGCGCGGGAGCACAAGGCGCATGCGATCGGCATGTCCGGCCTGCTGGTGAAGTCCACCGTGGTGATGCGCGAGAACCTCGAGGAGATGTCGCGCCAGGGCGTCGAGCTGCCCGTGCTGCTCGGCGGTGCCGCGCTGACGCGCAACTACGTCGAGGAGGATTGCGTCCGCGCCTATGCCTGCGGCCGCGTCGCCTATGCGCGCGACGCCTTCGACGGCCTGCACCTGATGGACAAGGTGATGGGCAACGGCTTCGACGACTACCTCGCCGCGCTGCAGGCCAAGCGGTCCGGCAAGGCGAAGAACGAGAAGCGCACGCTGGGACAGGCCGACCCGCGCGGCTTCGCGCCGGTCGACGTGAACTACGCCCAGGCGCGCCGACGCCGCGTCGCCGCCGAATCCATCATCCCCGACCCGCCCTTCTGGGGCGCGCGCGTGATGGAGGCCGCGCCGAAGGCGCTGGTGCCCTTCATCAACGAGCGCAGCCTCTACCAATTCCAGTGGGGCTTCCGGAAATCCGGGCGCAGCCTGGAGGATTTCCTCGGCTGGGCGAAGCAGGAGCTGCGCCCGGTGCTGAAGCGCATGCTCGCGCTGGCGGAGGAGCAGGAGATCCTCAAGCCGCAGGCGATCTACGGCTACTGGAAATGCGCCGGCCAGGGCAACGACCTGATCCTCTTCGAGGAGGACGGCGTGACCGAGGCCTGCCGCTTCACCCTGCCGCGCCAGCCCAAGGAGGATGGCGAGTGCATCGCCGACTTCGTCACCGACGTGGAGGATGGCCGCGACGTAATCGGCCTGCAGGTCGTCACCGTCGGCCAGAAGGCCTCCGACATCGCGCGCGCCTGGTTCGAGGAGAACCGCTACCAGGACTACCTCTACCTGCACGGCCTTTCGGTCGAGATGGCGGAGGCGATGGCGGAATACGTCCACAAGCGCATCCGCGCCGAATGGGGCTTTTCCCAGTCGGACGACCGCGACATCGACAAGATGCTGCAGCAGGGCTACCGCGGCGGGCGCTATTCCTTCGGCTACCCCGCCTGCCCGCGGCTCGAGGACCAGGAGGGGCTGCTCAAGCTGCTGAAGGCGGAGCGCATCGGCGTGGAACTGTCCGACGAATGGCAGCTCCACCCGGAGCAGTCCACCAGCGCGATCGTGCTGCACCACCCGCGCGCCAAGTACTTCTCGGTCTGAGGGTTGCCGCGGTGGGGGAGGGCAGGGCAAGAACCGCCCGCTCCCACCGAGGAAGGCTGAGAATTGGCCGAAACCAGGGCCTCGCGCATCGAGCATACCGCCGCGGCGTCGGTCGCCGTGGCGCTGCTCGTGCTCGGCCTGAAGGCGGGCGCCTGGTGGCTGACGGGCTCGGTCGCGCTGTTCGCGGATGCGCTGGAATCGGTGGTGAACGTGGCCGCCGCGGTGGCCGCGCTGATCGCGATCCGCCTCTCGCAGCTGCCGCCCGACGCCAATCACCCCTATGGCCATGCGAAGGCGGAATACTTCTCCGCCGTGCTCGAGGGCGCGCTGATCATCGTCGCCGCCCTGCTGATCCTGCAGGAGGCCTGGACGGCGTGGCATGAGCCGCGCGCGCCGGAACAGGTCGGCCTCGGTCTCGCGGTTGCCGCCGCCGCCACCGCGGCCAATGCCGGCTGGGCGGCGGTGCTGTTCCGCCGCGGCCGCGCGGCGCGGTCCCCGGCGCTGCTGGCCGATGCGCGGCACCTGATGTCGGACGTGATCACCTCGGGCGGGGTGATCCTCGGCATCGCGCTGGTCGCGCTGACGGGCCTCCTCTGGCTCGACCCGCTGCTGGCCGCGCTGACGGCGGGCAACATCCTGATCTCCGGCGGCCGCCTGGTGCGCGAATCCGTCGGTGGGCTGATGGACGAGGCGGTGCCGCCCGAACGCCTCGCCCGCATCCGCACACTCGTCGGCGAGAATGCCGAGGGCGCGATCGAGGCGCATGACATGCGCACCCGCCATTCCGGTCGCTACACCTTCGTCGAGTTCCACCTCGTGGTCCCCGCGGCGATGACGGTCTCGGATGCGCACGACATCTGCGACCGCATCGAGGCCTCGCTGAAGGCCGAGCTCGGCGCGGCCGTCATCACCATCCATGTGGAGCCCGAGGGCAAGGCGAAGCACCGCGGCGTGCTGGTGCTGTGATCCCGCGCGGCGCGCCCGCCCTCGCCGTCTCCGCGCTGCTCCACGCTGCGGCGCTCGGCGCGCTGCTCGGCGCCGGCCGCGCGGCGCCGGAGGCGGGCGCGGAGCAGCCCGTCGCGCTGGTCTGGGACGGCGCGGAGGATGGCGCGGGCGACGCGTCGGACAGCGCCGGCGCCGGCCCCTCCGCGCCGCCGGCCGAGGTCCCGCCCCCGCCTGCCGCCGCCGCGCCGCCCGCGCCACCCCCGCCGCCTGTCCGGGCCGAACCGCCACCCCCGCCGGAGCCGGAGGCGCCGACCCGGCTGGCCATGCTGCCGCCACCGCCACCGCCCCTGCCACCGCCGGTGCCCCCGTCCGCGGCCCAGCAGCCGGCCTCCGCCCGCCCGGTCGCGCGGCCCGCGCCACCGCCGCCCCAGGCCGCCCCCCGCACCACCTGGTCGCCGCCCCGCGCGACCCCCGGCATCGGGGAGGCGCCGGCCCTCGCGGCCGGCGCGGGCACCGCGCTCGGCGCCGTGGTGCCGGCGCGGCCTTCCGCAAGCGCCGCGAATCCCTCGCCCGACTACCCGCAATCCAGCCGCATCCGCGGCGAGCAGGGGCGCGTGACGCTGCTGGTGCAGGTGGATGCGGGCGGGCGCGTGCTCGACCTCTCCGTCCTCGGCTCCTCCGGCCACCCGGCGCTCGACGACAGCGCGCTGCGCACGGTGCGGCGCTGGCGCTTCGAACCGGCGACGCAGGATGGCCGCGCGGTCTTTTCGACCGTGACGGTCGGCATCACCTTCCGTCTCGAGGGCGACGGCTTCGCGCCGCGGCGCTGAGCCCTGCGCCACCCGGAGACAGCAGCATGGTCCGGCTCGACGTGATCGCGACGCGCGGCGGCGACGGGGGAGAGACCTCGCTCGGCGACGGCTCGCGCGTGCGCAAGGACGCGCTGCGCGTCGAGGCCTATGGCACGGTGGACGAGGCGAATGCCGTGATCGGCCTGCTGCGGCTGCACCTGGCCGGCGACGCGGAGGCCGATGCGATGCTCGCCCGCGTCCAGAACGACCTCTTCGACCTCGGCGCCGATCTCTGCGTGCCGGGCGAGGGTGCGGACCGGCTGCGCGTGGCGGATGCGCAATGCGCGCGGCTCGAGGCGGAGCTTGCCGCGATGAATGCGGCGATCCCGCCGCTGCGCAGCTTCGTCCTGCCCGGCGGCAGCGCCGGCGCCGCGCATGCGCATCTGGCGCGCACCGTGGTGCGCCGCGCCGAGCGGCTGGCGGTGGCGCTTGCCGCGCAGGAGACGGTGAACCCCGCCGTGGTCCGCTACCTGAACCGCCTCTCCGACCACCTCTTCGTGCTGTCACGCCGCCTCAACGCCAATGGCGCGCACGACGTCACCTGGACGCCCGGCGCGACGCGGTAGGCCGCGATCGCCCCGGGTGTGAACGCCGCAGGCGAGCACGCAGGGGCGTGAATCGCCGCCTCCAAGAAGGCTGGACCGGGGTTGCCTGGGCCGGGTCCGGGCAACTCCGGTCCCGCCTCAGCTCATCGCCTCGGCGACGTGCTTCGCATAGCCGGGCCGCGCCTTCAGCCGGCCGTACCAGGCTTCCAGCGCCGGCATCGACCTGCGCTCGATCGGCAGCGCGAACCAGCGGTGGATGTAGGGTCCGAAGGCGATGTCGGCGAGCGTCAGCGCATCGCCGCAGACGAAGTGGCGCCCCTGCAGCCGCGCTTCCACCATGCCCCACAGCCGCTCCGCCGCGTCGCGGGCCTTCGCGGTGGCGGGCCAGTCGCGCTCCGGCTCCGGGATGCGGACATAGGTGAAGAAGACCGTCGTCATCGGCGCGTTGAGCGCGCTGAGCTGCCAGTCCATCCAGCGCTCGCAATCCGCCGCCTCCTGCGGCTCCGCCGGGTAGATCGCGCCGCCCTTCGCGCGGGTGCGCGCGAGGTAGCGCAGGATCGCGTTGCTCTCCCAGAGGACGAAGCCGTCATCCTCGATCGTCGGCACCAGCGCGTTCGGGTTCTTCGCCAGGTAGTCCGGCTCCGTCGTGCGCCCGAAGGCGCCGCCGGCATCCACACGCTCGAAGGGGATGGACAGCTCCTCGCAGAGCCACAGCACCTTCATCACGTTCGACGAATTGGCGCGGCCCCAGATGCGCAGCATGGCGATTCCCTGTCGTTGCGGCGCGGAAGGGTAGGGGCCGCCATGCCGGCGGTCCAGTTGCGCCGCAGAGCGGCACGCCCGATCCTGCGCCCATGTCCTTCGTCCTCATCGCGGCAGCGCTCTCCGCCGCGGCGCCGCTGCTCGCCATGGGTAGCGAGCGCTGGCCCGGCCTCGCGCCCTGCGCGCTCTGCCTCTGGCAGCGCTGGCCCTATTGGGTGGCGGCAGCGATCGCGCTGCTGGCGCTGGCCCTGCCGCCGGCCGCGCGGCGCTGGGCGCTGCGCGGGGCGGCGATCGCCGTGCTCGGCTCGGCCGCTGTCGCGATGCTGCATGTCGGCGTCGAGTTCGGCTGGTGGCCCTCGCCGCTGCCGGCCTGCCTCGTGCCGAGCGCGGGTGGCGCGACGGTCGAGGACCTGATGCGCAGCCTCGCACCCGCCGCCGCCAAGCCTTGCGACGAACCCGCCTACCTCGTCCCCGGCCTGCCGGTCTCGATGGCGCAGATGAACCTGCTCTACGCGCTCGGCCTCGCGGCCTTCATCTGGCGCGGCGCGGCGCGCTCACGCCGCTGACGCGCCGCGCCGCTGCGTCGCCAGCCCCGCGCGGAACAGCCACAGCATCGGCAGCATCGCGAGCACGAGCGCCGCGCAGAGCAGCAGCGGCGCGGCCGGGCTGCCGCTGCGGTCCTGCACCCAGCCGGCAAGCGGCGGCAGCCCGCCATGGCCGATGTAGAGCCAGACATAGAACAGCCCCATGCCGATGGCGCGCTGCTCGGGCCGCAGCACCTGGGCGGGCAGCGCCATGATGACGCCGATCGGCAGGCCCATGAGCAACCCCGCGGCCAGCAGCATCGGCGCCGGCGGCGCACCGACGGCCAGCAGCACGAGGCAGAGCGCCCAGCCGGCCGCACCCACCGCCATCAGCCACCCCGGCGATGTGCCCCGCTGCGCGAGCACGCCGCCGCCGAGGCCGGAGACGACCACCGCCCAGGTCGCGAGGCCGACCACGGCGCCCGCCGGCGCCGGCGCGAAGCCGGCCTGCGCGAGGCAGCTCGGCGCGAAGCCGAACATCACGCCGAAGGCGCCGTTGAAGATCCCCCAGATCGCGCCCGCCAGGCAGACCAGCGCCGCCACGCCGGGAGGCAGCCGCCCAGCCCCCGGCGCACCCCCCCTGCCGTCATTCGGATGCGCCGTGTAGCCGAGGCGGAGCAATAGCATGGCGCCGAGCGCGAAGGCCGCCGCCGCCGCCATCCCCGCCGCCCAGCCCGCCGCGGTCGCGAGCGGGGCGAGGGTGATCAGCGCGAGGCCGACGCCGACCGGGAAGGAATTGACGAAGACCGCCATCGCGAGCGTCAGCTCCCGCTGCCCGGCGAACCAGTCGGTCACCATCTTCGCCATCAGCACGTTCAGCAGAACGCCCCCGACGCCCGAGACGAGCCGGCCGGCCGCGAGCGTCCCGCCATCCGTCGCGGCCGCCGTAAGCGCGCCCCCGCCGGCCATCAGGGCGAGGCCGAGCGTGACCATCCGCGCATCACCGAAGCGCCGCCCCAGCGCGCCGCCCGGCAGCGCCACCACCACGCCCGGGAGGAAATAGAGGCCGATCAGCGTGCCGAGGTCGGCGTATGACAGGCCGAGATCCGCCATCAGCCCCGGCGAGACCGAGGCGAGCGACTGGAACTGGAACCCCATGCTCGTGCGGGCAGCGGCGAGCACGAGCAGCGCGCGCCAATGCGGTTGCAGGAATATCCTCGCCATGCCGGCATGCTGGCACGGGCCGGATGCAAGCGGCACGAGAAAGCGGCGAAACCGGGCCCCGCCGGGCCGCGCGCCGTGGCGCGCCCTTCAGCCCGAGGTCACGCCAATCAGCGCGCCGAGCCGCCGCACCGTCGTGCTGGAATCCTGCAGTGGGATGGTGCCGCGCTCGGGCAGCGGCAGTGCCACGCGCCGCGTGACGATCGCCATCACGCCGGCTTCCAACCGCTCGCCGCAATCCGGCCCGGCCGCGCCGAAGCGCTCCATCCGCACCGCGAGGCTGTCGCCGGGCCAGGAGAAGACCCGCACGTCGCGGCTCGCGCCCCGCATCGCGGCGACGAGCTCGGCCCGCGTCCGCGCGACGAAGGCCAGGCATCCGTCACGCAGGCTGAAGGCCGCGCCGAGATGGTCCACGTCCTGGTTGATCCGCCAGGACGGCACCTCCATCCCGCGCTGGATGCGCTCGGGGCAATAGACGAGGGCCGCTGCTTCGACGCGCGAGCCGAACTCGAACCACCATGCCTGCATGGCCCATTTCCCGGTCCGTTCCGGACCCGGGAACGCGCGAGTGGCCCGCGGCGCGAAGTCACGGCTGCGCGCGCAGGATCACGGGACGTGCAGGCGCAGGGCGTCAGCTCTCCAGCTCGGAATCCCAGTAGAGATAGTCGCGCCAGCTTTCGTGCAGGTAGTTCGGCGGGAAGCTCCGCCCGTTCTCCTGCAGCTCCCAGCTCGTCGGCTGGCGAGGCGCCTGCCGGGGATGCATGTGGCATTCGCGCGGCAGGCGGTTGCCCTTGCGCAGGTTGCACGGCCCGCAGGCGGTGCAGACATTGTCCCACGTCGTGCGACCGCCGCGCGAGCGCGGGATCACGTGGTCGAAGGTCAGCTCCTGCGTGGGCCTGCCCTCGCCGCAGTACTGGCATTCGAAGCTGTCGCGCAGGAAGACGTTGAAGCGCGTGAAGGCCGGCCGCCGCGCCGCAGGGATGTACTCCTTCAGCGCGATCACGCTCGGCAGCTTCATGCGGAGCGATGGCGAATGCACGACCGCCTCGTATTCCGACAGCACCGAGACGCGGTCGAGGAAGACGGCCTTCACCGAATCCTGCCAGGACCAGACCGAGAGCGGGAAATAAGACAGCGGCCGGAAATCCGCGTTCAGCACGAGCGCGGGATAGGACCTGTCGCCGACGAAGGCTCCGCCATCAGGCAAGCGCCACTCCTCGTATCGAGGGGCGGTCCCAAGCCCTGGGGCCAATCACGGCAGGCTGGCCCCAGATTCTGTGGCACCGCCGCGTTTCCAAAGCTTTCATGCCAGTGCCGGTTCCGCTTCGCAACACACCCCGGGCGGAGCGCGCGGCGGTTTTCATCGCGCCGTCACGCGAGATGCCGCTGCAGCGTCAACGCGCCCGCCATGATCCCGACCTCGTCGAGCCCATGGCTCAATCCCGGGCGGTAGAGCGACTCGACCGGCACGCCCGCCGCCTCCAGCGCCCGCTCAGCCACACGGCTGCCCTCCACCGGCACGACCTCGTCGGCCTCGCCATGCACGAGCAGGACCGGCGGGCGCGAGCGGATCTCGGCGGCCAGCGACTCCGCCCCGACCAGCCGCCCCGAATAGGCGAGGATCGCCGCCGGACCGGGCCGACGCCGCAGCCCGGCGAAGAGCGCGGTCATCGCCCCCTGGCTGAACCCCATCAGCGCGACCCTCTCCGGCCCGAGGCCGAGCCGCGCGGCCTCCGCATCCAGGAAGGCGTCCACCGCCCCCGCCGCGACGCGGATGCCGGCGAGCATCCGCGCCGGCGTGCGGTCCGCCACGCTGAACCATTGCCTCCCATGGGGTGCGATGTCGCAGGCCTCCGGCGCATGCGGCGCGACGAAGGCGGCCTCCGGCACCGCCTTCCCCCAGCCCGGCGCCAGGTCGATCAGGTCGTAGCCATCGGCGCCCAACCCGTGCAGCAGCACGACCAGGCCCCGCGGCGCCCCGCCCGAGGCCGGTCCCCAGCGCGGCCCGTCCAGTTCCGCCATCTTGCCCGCCCTTTCCGTTCCTGGCACCGCAGCCCCACATGGCCGCAACGCCGCCCCTCGTCACCCGCTTCGCGCCGAGCCCGACCGGATTCCTGCATCTCGGCCACGCCCATTCGGCGCTGCAGGGGTGGCGGCGCGCGCGCGCGGCGGGTGGGCGCTTCCTGCTGCGGATCGAGGACATCGACCCGGGCCGCTGCCGCCCGGATTTCGCGGACGCCATCCTCGAGGACCTTGCCTGGCTCGGCCTCGACTGGGACGGCGCGGTGCGGGTGCAATCGCGCCACCTCGCGGAGTATCGCGCGGCACTCGACGCGCTCGCCGCGCGCGGGCTGCTCTATCCCTGCTTCTGCACCCGCGCCGACATCATGCGCGAAGTGGCGGCGAGCGCCGCCGCGCCGCATGGTCCTGACGGACCGCTCTATCCCGGCACCTGCCGCCGCCTGGCCGCGGACGAGCGCGCGGCGCGGATCGCGCGCGGCGAGCCGCATGCGCTCCGCCTCGACACCGCGCACGCCCTCTCCCTCGTCCCGCCGCTCACCTTCGCCGAGGAAGGGCAGGGCCGGCTGCGCTGCGACCCCGCGCGCTTCGGCGACGCCGTGCTCGCCCGCAAGGACGCGCCGGCGAGCTACCACCTCTGCGTCACGCATGACGACGCGCTGCAAGGCGTCACGCTCGTCACGCGCGGCGAGGACCTGAAACCCGCCACGGACCTGCACCGCCTGATCCAGGCGCTGATGGGCTGGCCCGAACCCGCCTACGCCCACCACGCCCTGCTCACCGACGCGGCCGGCCGCCGCCTGGCCAAGCGCGACCGCGCCGCGACACTGCGCGACCTGCGCGCCGCCGGCCGCAGCCCGGCCGAGGTCCGGGCACTGGCCGGCGTCCCGGACTAGGCGGCGGGCGTCCGGCGGTGTGGGCGCTGCGGGAGGGGCGTTGCCCCTCCCGAACCCTCCCCACCAAGGGCCAGTGGGCCCCTGTTCCTTCTTTAACTGACAGTTGGGCCGCACACGCAATCCCCTCTGCGACGTGGTTCGGCAGCCCTGGCTGCGCCGTGGTGAGTATCTTCGCAATATGGCCCTCGACCGTGAACCCGGGTGGTTTCCGCGGCGGGGCCGGGTGGATCACGAGCCGCTCGATCAGTTGCCGGGCGATCCCCATCGCCTCGGGATCCCCGGTCGGGCCGGACAGCCGCTCACGCAGCTTGCCGAGAGTCCGGCGGTAGGACTCGCCCAGGTTCGGCATCAGCCGCACCGGCGCGGGCCTCGTTCGTCCTATGGCATGCATCAGGCGGTCGCGCTCCGCTTCCAGCCCGCGCAGTTTGGCCTCGATACCCGGGCTGCGCAGCCCCTCGGCAATGGCGTCGATCAGGTTGGCAAGCTTCCGCTCCACTGCGGCGAGGTCGCGCCGGAAGCCCTCCCCCTGCGCACCGGCCTGCGTCGCCAAGCGGTTCCACTCGGCGGTGAACTCCTCGGCGAACGCCTCCGCCAGCGCGGGCTCCATCAGGTGCTCGGCGAGCACCTCCAGCACCTGCGCCTCAAGTCGCTCCCGCCGGATGCTCGCACGGTTGCTGCACAGGTGCCGCTGCGCGGTCGTGCAACGCAGGAACCCGCCGCTCATCATCGCGAAGGTCCCGCCGCAGGCGCCGCAGCGCACCTTGCCCGAGAGCAGGTACTCGGGCGCCCGCTTCTCCCAGAACCGCGGCTGGCCGGTCTCCGGATCAGGCGCGCTGGCCGTCTCAGCGAGCCGGCGCTGGACGGCGTCCCAGGTCGGCTGATCGATGATGCGCAGCTCGGGCACCTCGCCCGTCACCCGGACCTCGACCGGGTTCAGCCGCCGCACCGCCCGGCCGGTCGCCGGGTCCACCGCCCGGGTGCGTCGGTTCCAGACGGTCTCGCCGATGTAGGCTCGGTTGCGGAGGATGCCGTCGTCGCGGGTCGGTCGGCCCCGCAGGCTCATCGGCCCCCAGCCCGTGCCGTTCGGCGAGGGCACACCCTCGGCGTTGAGCCCCCGGCAGATGGCGGTCGGCGTGCGGCCCCCGGCGTACTCGGCAAAGATGCGCCGGACGATGGCCGCTTCGGCGGGGTCGATCTCGCGCAGGCCGCGCTCCAACTCGCCGTCGGCCCGCAGCCGCCCGGTCACACGCCTGTATCCGAATGGTGGCGGCCCGAAGCACTTGCCAGCCTGGACCCGCCCCGTGATGCCGCGCTTGGTCTTGGCGGCGAGGTCCTGCAGGTAGAGGGCGTTCATCGTGCCCTTGAGGCCGACATGCAGGGCGTTGATCTCGCCCTCGCGAGCGTCACGACCTTCACCGACGCAAACCCCGCCAGCTTGTGGAAGGCGGCGACGTGCTCCTGGTCGCGCGAGAACCTGTCGAGCGCCTCGGCCAGCACGATGTCGATGTCGCCCCGCCGCATGGCCGCCTGGAGCGCCTGGAAGCCTGAGCGCCGGGTGCTCGAGCCCGACAGGGCGGCGTCCTGAAAGCTGGCCAGCACGTTCCAGCCCTGCCGCTCAGCATGCTCGCGGCAGATGCGGAGCTGGTCCTCGATGGAGTGCTCCGACTGCCGGTCGGACGAGTAGCGGGCGTAGAGCGCAACGCGCGGTGCGATGACGCTTGACACGGCGCTCATCGTGACGCGGCCGACTCGACGCGGTGCGCCAGCTTCCGGCGCTCCAGGACCACCGCCTGATGGCGGCGCAGGGCGCTCTTCTGGTTGGCCGCGATGTAGTGCTTCTGGGTCGTCCGGAAGCTGCGATGGCCTAGCAGATCGGCCGCCAGACGGACCTCCTCGGGGTTGTCGTCGGCGAGAGAGGTCGCGAGGCAATCTCGGAACAGGTGGCAGTTCACCTCGTGGCCAAAGCGCGCCCGCGTATGGCGGCGCAGCACCTTCTGCAGCGCGCCGGCCGTCATTGGCATGCCGGTGGCGGCGATCCAGAGATGCCGACCCGGCTCCCGCCACGGCCGGGCCGGGTCGCGGCCGGCCCGCATCGTCAGCAGATGCGGCAGATGGAACTGCAGATACGCCTCCAGCGCCGGGACCAGCACCTCGGGAAAGGCCATCCTGAGCGCGATGTCGGTTTTCGACTCAGTGGCCGGGATCGCGATCGTCCAGCCCGGCGGCTGCTCCGAGAGGTGCTGGCCGATCTGCAGGCCGAGAAAGTTCAGCTGCCGGAGCGGCCGTAGGGCCAGCAACGCAATCATCAGCCCGTCGCGGAACAGCACCGCCTGCTCGGCGCGTACCGCGCCGATCTCCGCCTCGGCATCCAGCGCCTCGGCCCGGATCATGAGGTCGCAGCCGAGGCGCAGCAGATCCTGCTGCGGCACGATCCGCGCGGCCTTGATCCGGGTCGGCTCCGCCAAGCGGTGCTGCCGGGCCTGCAGGGCACACAACCAGCGCCAGTCGTGCTCCGGCCAGACATCGCGGGCGTACATATGCAACTGGCCGAGATAGCTCGACACCGTCACCGGCGCGCAGCGTTTCGCCAGAAAGCGGACGTAGCCCGCCACGCGCTCCGGCGTCAGGCGATCGACTGGGGGCGTGCCGGCCAGATCCACGCCCTGCCCGACGAGATAGCCAAGCCAGCGCGCGTAGGCCCCGGTGAGGGCCTTATTGGTCGCCGGCCGCCATCGGGCAGCAGCGCCGCCCGCCTCGAACGGGTTGCCGGGGATGCAGGCCCGCTCGTAGGCGGTGCGATCCTGCCCCGGCCAATCGCCGAGCTTGACGGCGGCATGGCCCGGCGGCTGCGGCGCGCCCATCACCTGGTCCCCCGCGGCAGCGCCACGAGCGTCCCGCGCCGCCGGAGCACCAACTCATCGTGCAGTCGGATCGCCGCCTTGGTCTGGAAGCCCGCATAGTGCATGCGGGTGGTGTCGGCCCGCTTGTGGCCGAGGGCCCGCGTCACGACCCCGTCCGCGCCAGCGTTTTCTTCGAGCTGGAGAAAGGCCAACAGGTGTCGAAACAGATGCGGATGCCAGTGCACGCCGGCGAGCTTGCCCATCGCGGTCGAGACCCCGCTCCGCAGCGCCTCGGTCGTCTTGCGGGTCCCCGGCTTCGTGCCGGGGAACAGCCAAGCCGACTTCGGGTCCCCGAGCAGCGGCCGGTACCTGTCGATGTGCCGCCGGAGGAGGCGCGCTGAGTCCACCGGCAGGCAGGCCGTGATCGGCGTCCGGTTCTTCACCTCGCTGGCCGGGATGATGATGTCGGCGCCACCGTCCGAACGCAGCAGGAGCGTCCGCCCGATCTCCAGTTCGGAGATGTTCTTGATCCGCAAGCCCGTCATGAGGAACAGCTCGACGGCAACCGCCGTCTCCATCAGCCGGGCCAGCGACACGGTCGGCACCCCTGCCCGCGCCACCTTCACCGCGACCCTATCGGGGAGTGTCAGCACCGCCTGCAGCCGGGCCGGATCACGGAGCTGGGCCAGCCGCTCTTCGTTCCGCGGTGCCAAGCCCACCGGGTCGGGACGAAGATTCTTGGCGATCCGCTGGAGCCCCTCGACCGCATCATGCGGCAGCTTCACCCAGTGGCGGGCAAGGATCAGGACCAGCCCGGCCATCTGCGCCACGTGGTGACTCGGCTTCGCGCCACCTCGTTCATAGATCACCTTGAGCCCGCGCCGGGCACGGTCGAGTGTCACGACCGCGGCAAGGCAAGTCATGGTCGCGGGGTCGTCGCCGCTTTCCACCAGGGCGCCGAGAAAGAGGGCGAGCTGCTTCCGGCGCGCATCGAGGGACTCCGGCCGCAGCGGCCGGAAGTCGCGATCGGCGAACGGGTCACGGCCGAGCCAGTCGAGCCACCGCTCGACCTCGTCCGTGAGCGAGGCCGGGTAGCGATCCCAGGCGAGGCTGTAGCGCACCGTGTTGTCCGGGACGGTCAGTCGCTGCTGCGGCCAGGACGGGTTCGCCTCGGCGGCGGCGTTCCAACTCCGGGCAGCCTCCCTCGCCACCCGGGCCGGCTCGGCGACGAGGCTGCGCTCGGTCAGGTCGGCGCGATACCTCGCGATCAGCGCGTCATCCACGGCCTCGGGCTCGATCCCAAGCTGGGTCGCGTACCGGGCCAGACGGCCGAGATAGTAGATGGCGTGGCCGCGCCGGGTCAGACCGCGGAGCAGGTCCGCCCAGGCCGGGCTCGGGGCGCTGTCGAACCGCCGCGGCAGGATGCCGCCTTCCACGTGATCGACGGCGGCGCCCACGAGGCTGAGGGCGTTGCGCCAGCTCCCGACCGAGACCTTTGCCATGGCCGGCGTCACGCCCACCAGGAGCGGGCGCAGGCGGGCCGGCGCGGCCGGGATCGCATCGAGCGGCCGGCCGACCGCGCGGGAGACGGTGTTCAGCGCAGAGGCCATGGCGCGGCGCCGCCCTTCCGGCAATGTCACATCGGCGATGATGATCGCCCTCAGCTCGGCCAGCGAGCGGTCGCCGGAGACCGGCGGCTGGGGGTCGGGACCGTCGTGTACAACATGTATATCTCCTGTACTGCGGTGATCTGGCGCGGTCAATTATTATTAAGAGGCGCGTGTTATGTTCCTGATTACTTAAATGATGCAGTCATGATCGCGTGGCAGCGCGCGTGTATGCAGAGATTTGAGAGGACAGTACTTCCGCTCATCGGCACCGGGCCAGGTAGCTGCGGAGGTCGCCGTCGGAGATGCGCACGCTGCGGCCGATGCGGTGCGCAGCGAGATCTCCGGCCGCGATCAGGCGGCGGACCGTGCGGGGATGGACGCCGAGCAGGTCGGCGACATCGGCGACCGAGCGCAGCGGAGTTGCTGGCGCTCGGCCGCCGGTCGGCGTGGCGGAGTGCCGGAACTGCTTCATGGGGTGGGCTCCTGGCTGTCATGGCTGTCGTGACAGGCCAGCGCCCACGCCTCCCGCGCCGCCGACGGGGCAAGCGCACGGACCAGATCACGCAGGAGCGCGTCTCGGTCGCGCGCCGCCGTGCCGGCGGGCGAGGTGCCATCCTGCGGCGCAACAGCGTCAGGTGACGCTGCTCGCGACGCCGGGTCGAGCTTTGGATTGAGCGCGGCCATGCGGCGAGAGCGCCGTCACGACGCGCCAGCGGAAAGCGGTTTTTCCAGGAACCGCAGCCGCGTCAGGCCCGTGAGTCCTGCTTGGTGTCGTGTTAAGCCATCGAATTGAGATCGCCCGTCCGAAACGGGCGGAGCGTCTTGTACAACGCCGAAAAGTACTTGCGTCACCCGCGACTCGGGGTCGTGTCCCATCGCGCGGTGTAGAAGCGCAATGGTCCTTGGCGGGCTGGGCCACCGTGTCAGGCTGGTACGGCCGAGAGCCTGACGGTAGCAGTATCATCGACGGTGCTGATGGCTTCCAGGGTCATGTAGAGGCACCTCTGGGTGGCCCATTGTCGGATTGCTCAAGGAGAATGGCGCCGACGAGCCGAACCACGGCGGCCTCGTTCGGGAAGATCCCGACCACGTTGGTCCTGCGCTTTAACTCGCCGTTGAGGTGCTCGATCGGGTTCTTAGAATGCGGCTTCGTTCGGTGCGCGGCGGGGAAGTGCATGTAGGCGATCACGTCCTCCTTGGCGCTGTCCATCAGCATGGAGTTGGAGTTGACCCGGTTTCGTGGACACCCCGAGGCTTGAGACGGAAGGTGTCCGAGATGCCGAAATTCAGAGTGCCCTACCCGCCGGAGTTCCGGCGGCAGATGGTGGAGTTGGTCCGATCAGGGCGAACTCCGGAGGAACTGTCGCGCGAGTTCGAGCCGACGGCGCAGTCGATCTGGAACTGGGTCCGGCAGGCTGAGCGCGACGGCGGGGCTCGCAAGAACGGCGGCGTGACCAACCTCGAACGCGAGGGACTGACGAAGCTCCGGCGTGAGAACCATCGCCTGCGCCAGGAGCGCGACATTCTGGCAAAGGCGGCGGCCCCGTTCGCGCGGGAGAAGGCCCCGAACGGGTCTTCTGGTTCATGAGCGCGCACGGGGCCGAATTCCCGATCGCCACCATGGCGCGCGTGCTGGGCGTTTCGGTGTCCGGCTTCTACGCATGGCGCAGCCGCCCGGCCTCGGCCCATGCCACGAGCGATGCGGCGCTGCTGCGCCGGATCCGCACGATCCACGCCGCATCGCACGGCACCTTCGGTGCGCCGCGGGTGCATGCCGAGTTGCGAGCCGAGGGCACGGCTGTCGCCTGCAAGCGGGTGGGGCGGCTGATGCGCGGGGCCGGGCTGCGCGGCGTCTCCCGGCGCCGCTTCCCGGCGACGACGCAGCGCGAGCCGAACCACAGGCCCACCAACGATCTGGTCGGCCGCGACTTCCGAGCCGCTGGCCCGAACCGGCTCTGGGTGGCGGACATCACCTACGTGCCGACCGCAGCGGGCTTCCTGTTCCTCGCCGTCGTCCTCGATGTCTGGTCGCGCCGCATCGTCGGCTGGGCCATGGCGACGGACCTGCGCACGCGTCTGGTGCTGGACGCGCTCGACATGGCGGTAACGACGCGGAAGCCCGTCGATGTCGTGCACCACTCGGATCAGGGCAGCCAATACACATCCGTGGCGTTCGGCTTCAGGTGCAAGGAAGCAGGCGTCCGCCCCTCCACCGGCTCGGTCGGCGATGCCTACAACAGCGCCATGGCCGAGGCGTTCTTCGCCACCCTCGAGTGCGAGCTGCTCGACCGGCGTAGCTTCCGCTCCCAGGCCGAGGCCCGCATGGCGGTGTTCGCCTTCATCGAGGGCTTCTACAACCCGACCAGGCGCCACTCGGCCCTGGGCTACCTCTCCCCCATCGAATACGAAGCCAGAGCCATGGCCGAGAACAACTGATCCCTACCCGCCAACCGTCCATGGAAGCGGGTCAACTCCACGGCGCGCCGGAGCTTGCTCGGCGGCACCTTCGCGTGCGGGCGACAAGCCTCCACTAGCGGCTCCCGCACCGCCCATTGCTCATCCATCAGCCCCACAGCCGCCCTCCAAAAAGGCGGCTCAACGCCAGCAACGCCACATCGTTCAGGCGCTAACGGGCCCTAGCCGATCAGCACGTCGCCGAGGCGCAGCGCGCCGATGCCTTCCAGCACCACGACGCCGCCGGGCAGCGCGACCTCCAGCCCGGACGGCCCCGCCCGCGCCGCGGCGAGCGCGGCGGAGGCGGAAGCGAAGGCGCCGGCGGTGAAGAGCAGGATGTCCTCGCCGGGCGTGAAGTCGCGCACCGTGTCGCGACCCTCGTTCGGGCGGAAGACGAAGACGTCCTGCCCCTGCCCGCCGAACAGCGTGTCGTCGCCGCCGAGTCCCTCCAGCGTGTCCTGCGCCGCCCCGCCCGAGAGCAGGTTGCCGGTCGCGTTGCCGACCAGCCGGTTCGAGGCCGCGTTGCCGATCCCGGTCACCGCACCGCCGAGCAGCACCAGCACCTCGACATTCACGGGCAGCGCGTAGCTGCCGCCGGCGAGGTCGGCGAGCACGGTGTCCACCCCCGCGCCCGGCTCCTCCAGGATCCGTTCGCCGAGGCCGCGGATAATGTAGGTGTCGCCCCCGATCCCGCCCATCAGCAGGGTGCCGGGCCCGCCGCCCGACTCCAGCGTGTCCGCGCCCTCCCCGCCGCGCAGCTCGCCGCCATCGGCCCCGGCGCGCAGCCAGTCCTCGCCCGGCCCGCCATCGGCGCGGTCGCGCCCGGGGCCAGTCTCGATCGTGTCGTTGCCCCGCCCGCCGAGCAGCGTGTCGTTCCCCGCCCCCCCGCGCAGCAGGTCGTTGCCGTCCTCGCCGAGCAGGAGGTCGTCGCCCGCCTCGCCCTCCAGCGTGTCGTTGCCGACGCCGCCCGCGAGCAGGTCGTTCCCGTCGCCGCCGAACAGCAGGTCGGCCCCGTCCCCGCCGAGCAGCAGGTCGCCCTCCGCCCCACCCTCCAGCCGGTCGTTGCCCGCGCC